>ENA-OPSD01002043-OPSD01002043.1-human-gut-metagenome-genome-assembly--contig:-NODE-2043-length-13085-cov-2.799616_pt1 | contig 13085 bp, 6 predicted proteins | sample MGYA00241453_ERZ501898 | MGnify/ENA primary metagenome ERZ501898 (study PRJEB25962, sample SAMEA2042226) | human gut metagenome | biome: human gut; feature: human-associated habitat; material: faeces... | reverse complement strand
CCGATCCACAAACCGTCTTGCCCTGTTTACCAAAACGTAAGCACGAAAGGCGAAACCTGCCCTGAAACAATCAAGACTAACTTGATTGCCCAGCTGACTGCCCCGGTCCGTTGGACACAGAGCGTTCAGAACATGATTGCCGACGGTGCCGATCATTTCATCGAACTAGGTCCGGGCGCTGTACTTCAAGGATTAGTGAAAAAGATCAATAAGGAAGTAACGACAGAAGGCATGCAATAAACAGTTTGCTTCATTCATATAAAAAGGTTGGTAGGAAAGTTCTTCATCGAACACCTACCAACCTTTTCTCATATCACTACTTCAGATTCCACCACAAGGCAGTCTCCACCACATCCGGTCCGCCCAACAGTTCGAGGGCTTTATTATAACCTTCCAGGTTGTTCGTCTGGATATTGGCCGGATAGCGATAACGCTTCGGATAAAACTCCAAACGGCATTCTTTTGAAGTGGCAACTGTCAAGGGAACCTGGTTCAACGGGTTATAGTCTTTTTCGACAGCCTGATTCTCGAAAAAAGGCAAACCGATACGGCGATGGTCGCTCCAAACTTCCTCGGGCAACCAGGGAACCTGAGCAATATATTTCTGTGTGAAGATCTTCGTCATCGCATCGTTATTATATGCACCGCCACGATAGATGGAATTTTTCGGATATGTATAAGTCATCGTCTTGTTCTCTTTTGTGTACGGATCAACATAGTTTACGATATAAGGCTTTGCCTCCGTTGTATGGTCGAAACTGACAGATGTCCCGATCCGATTATATTCGGTAGAAGACAGATAAGCACCGACTTCACTCAACAAGCCGTGGTACTCGAAGCTCGCAGTCACTCCGTTCTCGTAGTTCGATTTGGGAGAGCCCGGAACATCCCAACCACGCACGCCGGCTTCAGCCAGCAAGAAATAACTTTCCCAAGGACCGAAATAGACACGTTTCTGAGTACTCATGCGGTATTGCTTCGACATGGACGGATAGTTATAGTTTTTTCCGGTCAATTCGGTAGCCAAACTACCTTTCACATCCCATTCACCGGCCACCCATGTTCCCCAAGTATATCTAGGATCGATTGTCAGCATCGGCTTCGTGTTATCATCCGGATCGAACAGGGAGACCGGTTTCACCTCGCTGGCCGCCCCGATATAATCGGAATAAACCACACCATCGTTCCATCCTACTACACTAAATAACTTCGGTGCACGTGGATCGACATATTGTGGAACGCCGTCGAAATAAAATCCGGCACACGGATCGTTCGTCGTCAACGGAAAATGCCTATCCAAATACAAGCCCATGTAAGTATGCGGGTTCTTCAGATGTGCTTTCAATGAATCAGGTAGTGGAAATTCGTTACTTCCCAAGCCGACCACGAGATTCTTGAATGTAACGGACATCGCCTGTGCATTCCAGGTACGGGACATAACGCTGGTCAGGTCGCTCCATCCGTCCTTTTCCTGTACACCGGCAAGTTCGGAAAGTGAAGAAATATATCCTTTGGAAGCGGCATCTTCAAACTCTCTTTCAGCCAGCTGCGGGTTTGCATTCACAATACGCATTGCCAGGCGCATACGCAGAGAATTGGCATATTTCTTCCACATATTCACATTTCCGGCATAGAAAGCGTCTTCAGCCGACATCGGAGACATATCAATTGACGGGTCGAGCGCGGCTTCCGCCTCCTTTAGTTCTTTGAGAATAAAAGTATAAATCGCTTCTACACTGTCGTACTCGCCCGGAACGCCCGAAAAAGCATCCAACGCCGGAATCGGCCCGAACCCGTCAGAGACCTCCGAGTTCAGGTAAGCCCGCCAGATACGCGCCATCTGGATCACATTCTTATAATACGGATAGAGATCAGCTTCACCATCGGCCACTTTCTTCTCGCCCAGTTGAACGGCTTTAGTCGCCTGATTCAACCATTTCACAGCGTAGTCGTTGCTCAGGTAGCGCGTGATATAATCATTATTATCCGTACCGATCGTGAAACCGCTTCCCCGATTGAAACGGGATGCCCGGTTCCAAGTCAGGATAAACATACGTTCGGCGATCTCCGGATTCATCTGGTCACCGACGATCGAGGCATTCAAGAACCATTCAGGCTTTACCTTGCTTTCATCCACCTGGTTCGGATCTTCATTTATCTCCTGAAAATCGTTACAGGAAGAAAACAATGCCGCCATAGAGAATAGGCCTGCTAATATTTTATTTTTTGTGTTCATATTATGTTGTTTCTTTTTATATCCTTTACAAAATGATTGCAAATTATCAAAAACCGACCATCCGGTCTTCCGGAAAGGTTTTGTAAGCTTTTTAAAACCCGACCGTTACGTTAAACGTGAACGAACGGCTCGTCGGAGCGGCCCCGTTTTCGAAACCAGTCGCATTCGTGTTGGTTGCCGAAACGGATTCGGGGTCAATACCTGGCAAATTGTAATGGATCATCCATACATTGTTGCAGGTAGCAGACAGATTCAAACGCTGGAACGGCGTCTTTTTCAGCATCGCTCTGTTGAACGTATATCCTAAAGTGATGTTACGTAGACGAATATTGGTTGCGTCATATGTGAAAACCTCCGGCAAACCGTAATTACCGGTCGATCCGATCCGCTCCCAATAGTTCTGGTGAGTGACCGGAACATTGTTTTCCACATATCCTCCGTCTTTCCTGACAACCGTGTTAGGCACGACAAAATCCTGACGTTCACCGTTCACAACCGTTCCGGCTGCATTACCACGGACAAATAGGTTGGAAGCTGTTGCCGAATAGATGTCGCCACCGATACGGAAATCGACCAGGAAACTCAAGTTAAACCCTTTATATGAAAAACTGTTCGTCAAACCCAGCATCCAGTCCGGACTTTGGTTACCCACCTTGCTCTTTTCAGCAGAGATCAGAGGTAGGCCGTCGTCTCCCACAATCACTTTGCCATAATGCGGACTGTCCTTGTCCGTCACACGCAGAAAGGTCTGTCCGTAAATATCACCATAATAACTGCCTTGTGCCGCCACGATCTGGATCGCATCCAATGTCTTGATGTCATAAAGCGTCACGCCCGGATACAGGTCGATGATCTTATTGCGATTCAAGGAGAACTGGGCTGTCGCATTCCAGTTGAATCCCTGCACGTCCGGGCTCTGGAAAATGGCACCGTTCAACGAGATTTCCAGACCTTCGTTCTGGATATTACCGGCGTTCACCTTGCGGGAACTATACCCGGCAAACGGGTCGAGCGGCAGGTTCAGCAACTGGCGGGTCGCATTCGTCTTATACCAGGCGAAATCCAAACCCAAGCGGTTCTGCAGGAAACGCACGTCGAGACCGGCTTCCCATGATTTGATCAACTCGCTTCGTACGCTCGAATCAAACAAGATTTGGCCGGGAGCAGCCGTCGTATTCCCGTTTTCGTCTTTTCCTACCGTGTAATTATTGTACAATTGATAGGGATCAAGATCATTACCGACTTCCGCATAAGAAGCCCTCACCTTTGCAAAGGTGAACCACTCCGGCATGTTTCCGCCGATCTTAGGTAACATATCCGAGATCACACCGGAGAGACTGACCGAAGGATAGAAATAAGAGCGATTGTCTTTGGACATAGTAGATGACCAGTCGTTACGGGCTGTCACGTCTAAAAACAGATAGCCGTCCCAGTTCAGTTGCAATGATCCATAAAGGGAATTCATCTTCCGGCGGATCAACTCGGAGGTAACGGTCGGTTTATTAATGCCGTTGTTCAAGGAGAAAAGGTCTGGAACCAGCAATTCACCAGCCGAAGCGTTCATCTTGGTTCGCTGCTGCATCATCAGGTTACCTCCGAATGTCACGAAACCGCCCAAGCGGTCCAGCAGGTTGTCTTTGCGTGCGGTAGCCAGGAAGCTGTAGTTATTTTCGTAGAATGTCTCAGAACCTTCATTATACAGGCCGCGGGGCGAGGTGTTACCGCCGGCATATACTTTCTCATTTTTGGTCGTCGTATAATAGTCGGTACCGCCACGCAGTTCGATATCGAACCAGTTGGTCGGCGCATACTTCAACGATACGTTACCCAACAGACGGTTACGGGTATCATTGTTCTGCCGGTATTTGGTCACCCAGTACGGGTTTTCCTGCGGGTTCTTGGAGGCATCCCACCAGATCATATTGCCTTCTTCATCCACGCTGCTCTTAAATTCCTTAACATTCAAGGAACGAGGCAGACCGTATATCGTGTTGAACGCATTTGACGGGTTCACGCCTTGGATCGGGCGGTTATGGGCATTCATATTTATATAGTTCACTTTGGCATCCACCTTCCATTTCTCCGCCTTATCGAGAAACGTGGTGGCACGCAACGTAACGTTCGTCTTATTCAGTTTCGATTCCGGTGTGATACCGGCATCATCCGAACGGTTAATAGATGCGAAGACAGAAGTTCCGTTAACATTCTGCTGGAAACTGACGCCTTCGTTAAAAGAGGTTCCTGTATGGAAGAAAGCATCGATATTATCATATGTCTGGAGAGGCACTTGGCGTCCGAGCCAATCCGTCACAGTCTGGCCTTCAGCTTTCGGTCCCCAACTCAAACGGGACTGGTTGTCATAAACTCCGACCGATCCTTGTCCGAAGCTGTTTTGCATATCCGGTTTCAAGAAAATGGATTCAGCCGTGATACCAGCATTCACCGTAATCCCCAGCCCTTCGTTTTTCCGTCCCGATTTGGTCGTGATCAGGATCACGCCGTTACCGGCCCTCGAACCGTAAAGTGCAGCTGCCGAAGCTCCTTTCAGGACCGTCATCGATTCGATATCTTCAGGGTTAATATCAGAAAGGCCGTTACCCATATCGGCTCCGGAATTACCCCAAACATCATCCACACCGCCTGTAAAATTATCCATCGGCGTACCGTCCACCACGATCAATGGCTGATTGCTACCGGTCAGCGAACTGTTACCACGGAGCACGATCTTCGAAGAACCTCCCACCCCGTTACTGGAGCGTACAATCTGTAAACCGGAAACTTTACCAGACAACGAATTGGCCAAATTTGGTTCGCGGGAAGACAACAACTCGTCTCCCTTCAATTCCTGCATGGCGTAACCTAACGCTTTTTTATCACGCTTCATACCCAAAGCAGTCACGACTACTTCATCCAATTTTTGCGTGTCCTCTTCAAGATGTACAGACAAAGAGGCTTGTCCTGCATAAGGAATCTCCTGTGTGGCGTAACCGATAAAGGATATTTGGATAATATCCCCATTTTTTACCCCATCCAACGTAAAGTTGCCATCCATATCGGTCATTGTCCCGTTGGTGGTTCCTTTTATAACAACAGACGCGCCGGCAACCGGTCCCAAAGCATCTTCGACGGTTCCCGTTACTTTTGCATTTTGTTGGGAAATGTCAGTGTCTGGATTACCTGCACTTGAAGCCGAGTATATATTCCCGGAGAAACATAACGTGCTCGCAAGCAAAACCATGCTGACAGGCTTAATTCTTTTCAACATAACTAATGTTTTTTGTTTAAATTATGATACATGTCTTGGCTGAAACCAACGTCTTTTTTGATATATGTAACACAAAAAAAGAGAAGTTGTTTTGTATTTAACCTTTCGGGTAAAAGCAGATCATGCTGAAAAAGTAATCCGAAAACATATTGACAAATTGTTTCACAAGGACAGAGAAACAAGAAGAAAAGACAAATGGAGAAATACAAGAAACTTTTTTTTCGATTCGGGAACAAAAAATAAAAAAGGATGCGGCAGGAAATGGTTATCTGAGTGATGAAACGATTGCGAATCGTGCATCAGATGCCTTATTAAACTATATGGAAGCATGTTATGAAAAGAATGGAAATCTGGATGCCAAAGCACAGAGCTATTGGAGAGCTTTTCGCGAACGTGCTCATCCCGATACAGATTATAATAAGACAATCGCTGCTACTGTTATGAGCGAAGAGGCCAAAAATGACTGGGGAGAGGAGAGACTTATTACGCTGGGCAACTGGTCAATCCAACCTTGTATAACATCGATCGGCTGACCGTTTGCCATTAAAAAACCATCGACCATACCACGGGTCACACCGACACCATAATCGCCTAACCACACTCCTACACCGACACAATGCACCTAGCCGAGACCTTTACTATACAGCACTTCGCTATAAGACGATATATCCACAGCCAAGAACATATCCATATATGGGTTAGCAGGCTCCTTTTTCTTTTCCCGGCCATCCCGGACCATTCGGAACGAATGCTGTATTTTTGAATATGAATCCATTTGGTTAGGGTTCTTACCGAATCATTCCATCGAAAGCTATTATTGTTGTTTACAACTGGTTTTCCTGTTCTACCGCTTTTTGTAATAATTACACCAAAGGAACACAAACCCTGCAAATGGAAGAAACGGCAGCATCTTTCAAAGCAGAAATATTCTCAATATCCTGCGGGTTGACAGCGTTGATACCACCTTCCATGCCATCAATCAAAACCAATGGACTACCACTGGAGGAAGATTATCATCCACATTCGTCATGATGCCGTTAGTGGTTCCTTTTAACAATCACAGAGGCTCCGGCAACAGGATTAGGCTAATAGGTCTGATTCTTTTGAATCATAATTTGTGTTCCATGATATTGAAAGAATTACTCTGATTTTCATAATAACTTCTTATTCAATGAAACAAGCAGGCTCACACATCTTTGTGTTTTCAATGTTTAAAATGATATTAGTTCTAAAAGAACTATGGTATTTTTAGCTTTAATACATTTTGATACAACTTCATAACAATATGATTTTCAATAAATTAAATAAGTAAAATATATTATGCAATAATTACTTAAAATACACAAGTCTCTTTAAATTACTTCTGTTAACAAATTAGCAGAAGTACGACCATGTTTTTTATTTATCTATTTTTATATAGTTACATATTTCCAATGGATACATTATTCTGATAAACAGAATAATACCTGTGTAATACCAAAAGAGTAAAATGTTAAAAAAGAAACTTCTACGTATTTTTTTTAGAAAAATAACAGTACAACGGAAAATTTTCATATCTTTGACACCGATATGAAATGTGCAGAGTTCTTTTAGAACTAATTACAAACACAGATAAACTTTATACGCAAAAGCTAAAAACTCTAACATTTTGTATATATGATGTAGAAAAGCGATAATAAGCGCCATCATTTTAATTAAAAGAGCATTCTTTCAATTAAATATAAGACACAAATTATGTTGAAAAATTTCAAACCTATCAGCTTAATCTTGCTGGCAGGTGCCACTTGTTTCCCAGCAAGTATATTTGCAGAAACAATGCCCTCCAAGCAAGGTATGAACATTTCCCAGCAGAACGGAAAAGTTACAGGTACTGTGGTAGATGATCTAGGGCCTGTTGCCGGAGCATCGGTCGTAGTGAAAGGAACAACCAATGGAAACATTACCGACATGGATGGTAATTTCACATTGGAAGGTGTAAAAAATGGAGACATCATTCAGATCTCTTTCATTGGTTACACAACTCAAGAAATCAAATACACAGGACAATCCACTCTTCAAATCAAATTAGCGGAAGACACTCAAAAACTGGAAGAAGTCGTAGTCGTTGGCTATGGCGTACAAAAGAAGGTAAACCTGCCCGGCGCTGTAGGGATTGCAGATAGCGAAATTCTGGAAGATCGTCCGATCGGAAACATTGCACAAGGTTTGCAAGGAGCTATTCCAAACTTGAATATTGATTTCGCCAGTGGTAATCCAAATGCAGCTACTACATTTAATGTACGTGGTGCAACTTCACTGAATGGAGGACAAGCACTATTGTTAGTCGACGGAGTCGAAACATCAGACTTGTCTTTGCTTAACCCACAAGATATCGAAAGCGTATCAGTATTAAAAGATGCTGCCTCTGCTTCTATTTATGGTGCCCGTGCCGCTTTTGGCGTTGTATTGATCACAACTAAAAAAGGGAAAAAAGAACAAAAAGTTCAAATCAACTACAATAACAACTTTTCTTGGTCGATGGCCTCTCGCTTACCGGATGGTGTTTCTTCCGATAAGTGGATTCGTGCCATGAATCAGGCAAACGTGAACAATGGCAGCGGACAGTATTTCAAAGATGAGCACGTTCAGGCTGTAGATGATTTCATTGCGGGGAGAGGTCCTTCTGCATTTTATACAACAGACAATTCAATAACTGCTGCCGGACAATGGGCTTATGCTGGGAACACCGATTGGTTCGACGTAATGTACAAACCGTCATTCATGCAACAACATAATGCAAGTATCAGCGGTGGTTCAGACAAGACGACTTACTACGGCTCTATTGGTTATAAAGGACAAGATGGTATTTTGCAATATGGTACGGATAAATACAAACGTATTAATATGTCTTTCAACTTTTCCACTCAGATTACAAAATGGTTGGAAGTAACTTTCCGTACAAAATATAACCGCAATACAAGTGATTATCCCTACACCAGCAATTTTAATTTAGGAAACATTTTTTACGAAATCTATCGTGGATTCCCAACTATTCCTGTTTACCTGCCAGATGGTAATAATTTTGCAGGTATAGCAGGTAGCAACTTCAACTATAACTTTGCTGGTTTACTAGATGGAGCTGGGCGAGACAAAACCAACTCGGATGACTTTTGGTACACTGCCGCCTTTAATCTGACACCGTTAGCCGGTTTATCAATCAAGGGAGATTATACCGGAAACAAATTCTATCAAGATCAAACCCAGCACGGCAAGATACTGTATCAGACAATGCCAGAAGAAAGTACGTTATCTCCGCTATCCGTTGGTACACCTGGAGGTGTAACAAAAGCTAATTACGGAGATACTTATCAAGCATTGAACTTATGGGCTGACTACAAGAAGTCATTCAATGACAAGCACAACTTAGGTGTAATGGTCGGTTACAACCAAGAAAGTAAAAAGACGACTAAATTAAGCGTAAGCACTAGTAATCTATTTGATAACAATTTCCCTGTCACCGATTTGGCCAGTACTTATAACATGCCAAGTGAAGAAGCAACAATCTGGGCTGTACAGGGTGCGTTCTTCCGTTTGAATTATGATTACATGCAAAAATATTTGCTTGAGGTAAATGGTCGCTATGACGGTTCATCCAAATATATGTCTGGTGATCGTTGGGGATTCTTTCCCTCGGTATCAGCAGGTTGGCGTATCTCTGAAGAAAATTTCTTCGAACCAGCTCGTAATATTTTCGACAACCTAAAAGTCAGAGCTTCATATGGCTCATTAGGCAATCAAGTTACAGATGGCAATTTCCAATATTTAAGTTTCTTGACAAGCGAATCTTTGGCCTATCTGATGAACGGCGGTATCATTAGTGGCTTGAAAGCTCCGACATTGGCTAGTACAAACATCACATGGGAAAAAGTTTACACAACCAATATCGGTTTAGACTGGACTATGCTGAACGGCCGTTTCACTGGATCTTTTGACTATTACATCCGCGATACAAAAGGAATGGTCGTAAACAAAACTTACCCGGCTGTATTAGGGACGACAGGTGGTAAAGAGAACTTGGCAGATATGAGAACCAAAGGTATGGAACTATCTTTAACGTGGAACGATCAGATTAAAGACGTGGCCGGCAGTCCTTTGGATTACTCTATCAGCATCGGCATCTCAGACAACACTTCTGAGATCACGAAATATGATAATCCGACATTAAGTTTGGATGAAACTCATTACCAGGGAAAGAAAATCGGCGAAATTTGGGGATATGTAACAGATGGCTTCATTAAAGATGAAGCTGAAGCCCAAGAAATGGCCAATAAACAGGCTTTCATCAGCACAACTTGGAAACCAGGAGATATTCGTTATGTAGATTTGAACGGTGATGGAAAAATTGACCGTGGAAATAATCGTGTTGGTGATTCGGGCGACAAAAAAGTCATTGGTAATACAACTCCCCGCTACAATTTCAACCTCAACTTGAGTGGTTCATGGAAAGGTTTTGACTTACGTCTGTTCTTCCAAGGTACAATGAAACGTGACGTATGGTTGGACTCTCCTGTATTTTGGGGATACAAGACAGGTATTTGGTGGGCTAACTTAAATGATTACATCATCGATAACTCTTGGAGTGAAACCAATACGAACGCTTACTATCCTATTCCAACTTGGAGTGATAGAAGTAAACAAACACAGACAAAATATCTGCAAAACGGTGCTTTTATCCGTCTGAAAGATGTTACATTAAGCTACACTATTCCTAAAGCGCTCATCAATAAATACGGCATTGGTCAGCTAAAAGTGTTCGTAAGCGGTCAGAATCTTTGGGAAGCTACAGGATTGTACAAATACCTCGATCCGGATGCTGTAGGCAGACGTGACAATAACGGTAACTTGAAAGTTGACGACAACGGTAGTGTTTACCCGTTCACCCGTTCTTATTCATTTGGTATCAACGTAACATTCTAAAAACAGACAAAGTAACATGAAAAAGTCAATTATATTATTTGGTGGTTTATTGTTCCTCACAACCCAAAGTTGTGATGTACTGGATAAAGAGCCATTAGACTCTATCAGTACACAACAATACTTTGCAAATGCCAATGCACAGGCATTAGAGCAATATTGTAATGATTTATATCCCAAATTAATCACCGGACATGGAAATCCGAACGAATATAATTTTGGGATGATGGAAACTGATTTCCAGTCTGATGACCTACTTCCGTGGGACGCAAACTCTGTAGCTTTCAGTCAACACAGCATTTCTACAGCAGACAATGACAATTGGAAATGGGAAAATATTCGTGCTTGTAATGCTTTTATGCAAGATTACGAACTATCCCCGGAAACCGAGGCCGTAAAACATCGTTATGCTGGTGAAATTTTATTCTTCAAGACATTGGATTACTTTAATAAAGTAAAACGCTTTGGCGATGTACCTTGGTATGACAAAGTATTGGTTCCTGGAGACGAAGACCTATACAAAGGCCGCGATTCCCGTATTACCGTTGTAGCAAACATGATAAAAGACATTGATCAAGCGATTGAATGGTTACCCAAAAAAGAAACGACAGGTGTCTACCGCATCAGCAAAGACGCTGCACTTGCATTAAAGGCACGTATATGTTTATTTGAAGGAACTTTCCGCCGTTATCATAATATGGAAGGTGATACCGAATTGCTCAAAGCCGCTTATGAAGCAGCAGGCGAACTGATGAAATCCGAATATGGCTATTCATTGTTCCAAGGTTCAAAACCAGGTAAAGCCTATTATGAATTATTTATCCAAGCAGATTACAACTCCAATCCTGAAATTATTCTGTCGAAGGAATATGATCCGACTGTCGGCAAAGGAAATAACTTAAGCCGCCAAATTGCAGTCGGTGAATCTCCTATTGGTTTGAGTCGTGACGCTGTTGAAGATTATTTGTGTGCAACAACAGGAAAACCAATCTCTATGTGCGGCTGCGAAGGCCACTCTCATCATACTACATTAATCGCCGAACTAAAGAATCGAGATCCGCGTTTACTACAAACAGTACCGACTCCCGAAGCTGGTGAATACACCTATTACCTAGAAGGGAAACGTCCGGATATCGGTAAATATACCAGTGGAAGTGTTAGTACATCTACGGGATATGGTGTTATCAAATATTACAATCCGTCAGAATACACATCATCTCATCATATTGGAACATTAGACGCTCCAATCTTCCGTTATGCAGAGATTCTTCTGATACGTGCAGAAGCAGGAGCCGAACTTGGCCAAGATCCCGAATTAGATAAAACAATTAACGCTTTGCGTGATCGGGTTGGTTTTAATCACCATTTGACAACAAATCCGATTGAAGACCCGAAATTGGTTGCCGAATATCCAACAATCAAAGGCCCGAACGCCAACTTGATCCGCGAAATCCGCCGTGAACGTCGTGTTGAACTAATGGCAGAAGGTTATCGTTATCACGACTTAATGCGTTGGGCCTGCGGTATTCGCCTGAACCAACCGAAATTGGGTATCATTCCAGACAAAGCAACAAGTGAGAATGATTTAAATGGATATAATACAAAAGATTATGAATCCATTAAATCCGGATTAGGTTTCGTAGACGGTGCCATTGATGTTTATACAAAACGAATGACAAATCCTGTTCCAAACTTTATAGATCCCAAGAACTATTTGTTCTCTATTCCGACAAACCAAATCGGATTAAATCCCAATTTAAAACAAAATCCGGGATGGGATTAATTGAAATATTTTGATAATTTTTTTTCAAAAGGTCTGCTCTTCATAACAGAAGGGTGGACCTTCTTGTATTTGAAAAATCCACATTATTTCAATAGCTTTTGATTTTAAGGTCCATCTTCACAACTTCAGCAAACAATTCATATATATCAACTCCCTATAAATACTGAAATACCAAGAATATGAAGTGATTTAAGACTACACAATTCACATAGTTCAAAACAACTATCTAATCAGTTACAAAGAAAGTGAAAGAGGTAAGTGCTACCTTCTTATAAGTCTATTAAATGAGACAGTAATCATACAATATGATTTAAAAAAATACATACAGCTTATTGGCTATCGAGGAAAAGGCACTGACCTACAGAGAGAAGATGTATACCTTATTCCACAAAACAACTATCTTTCTATAAATGGATAATACTTCTTTTCACAGCCAGAAGATATCGAGTTCAAAACATATATGTTTTAAAAACGAAACACCTATGTTTTGAATTCGAAACATAGGTGTTTTGAAATAAGAAATATAAACGATCACATCAATAGTCTTTCTCATTCGCCAGATTCCACATATTCAGAAAAGAGGCTTTCGTTATGTCGACAATCTTATTCCAGTTTATCTTTTCCACATGGTCGCTTGGCATATGATAGTCAGGATGACCATCCGTATGGTACCAGATGACCGGAATATCCAAAAGAGCGAACGAAGCGTTATCGCTCCCCCCTACCGGCTTATCCCACGGACGATAATCAGGAGTCAGATTCAAGCCATATTTCTTGATATCGTTTTTCAACCAATCGCCAAACACAGGATGCGCTTCCGTATAGAAATAAACGACATGCATCGGCTT
>ENA-OPSD01002039-OPSD01002039.1-human-gut-metagenome-genome-assembly--contig:-NODE-2039-length-13109-cov-2.505669_pt1 | contig 13109 bp, 10 predicted proteins | sample MGYA00241453_ERZ501898 | MGnify/ENA primary metagenome ERZ501898 (study PRJEB25962, sample SAMEA2042226) | human gut metagenome | biome: human gut; feature: human-associated habitat; material: faeces... | reverse complement strand
GTTTTTTTGTAGCCATATTTGGCAATCAGCATACCTGCGGGGATTCCCATTACCAAATAGGCGATGAAGTTACCATAGTTTCCGATTTGGGCAAGGACATTGCTTGCTCCGAAGTCGTTCTTTACAATAATAGCCATTGGTGAACAAAGATTTGTCACGAATGCGATCATAGCAAAAAGTGCAATCATGATGATGATGGCACTCCATTGTTTTTTTTGTTGAGTCATTGATTGATGTTTTTTTTGTTATTATTAATTTGTTACTTGTTATTCGACAGAAAATTTATAAATTGTCTTGCTCTGGAACGTTTCACCCGGGCGTAGGACGGTGGACGGGTACTCCGGTTTGTTCGGGCTGTCGGGATAGTGCTGTGTTTCCAGACAAAGGGCGGCACGTGCCGGATAGCGTTGTCCGTTCTTGCCGACGAAATTGCCTGTCATCCAATTACCTGTGTATAATTGCACACCCGGTTGTGTCGTGTAGCATTCCATTACGATGCCGGTTTTGGGCGATGTGCAACGGGCGCAGAGTGACAGCTCGTTCTCTTCTTTTTTATTTAATATATATGTATGGTCATATCCTTTTCCGAAATTCAGTGCTTCGAAATCTTCATCGATACGTTCGCCCACTTCGTGTGGAGTACGAAAGTCCATCGGAGTTCCTTCTACTTTTTCTTTCGGACCATAAGGTATAGCCGTTTCGTCGGTCGGCAGATAGTAGTCTGCATTGATTGTCAGTTTATGATCATATACGGAAGGATCACCTTGGCCGGATAGGTTGAAGTAGGAGTGATTGGTCAGGTTCAAGACGGTCGGTTTGTTTGTTACCGCATGATACGTGATTATGACCTCATTGTCATCGGAAAGATGATAAGTCACTGTTGTATCCAGTTTTCCGGGGAAGCCTTCTTCACCGTCGGCAGACGTGTATTTCAATTCCACCGTCTGGCCGTCGATCTTGTTTAGGTCCCAGACTACGGAATTGAAGCCTTTCAAACCACCATGCAGGCTGTTCGGCCCATTATTGATAGCCAATTTATCGTACACAATGCCATCCAATGTGAATTTTCCGCTCGCGATACGGTTGCCGTATCGTCCGCAGATAGCTCCGAAATAAGGTTCTTCGGAAACCAGGTATTCGTCTATAGAATTGTGTCCTGTTACTACATCGGTTAACTTTCCGGACCGATCCGGTACCATAAGCGATACAATCTTTGCACCGTAGTTGGTAATGGTAAGTTCTGCTCCTTTGTTATTTGTAAGGATGCATAGCATCGTCTCCTTGCCGTCTATTTGCTTGCTGAAATTAGCTACAGTTAAGCCAGACAGCGTGCTTTCGTTCTTCATGTAAATATAGTTTCAAAATTGTGTGTAAAATTACTCTCTTCTTTGTATTCATGCGCTACTTTGAAGATGTTTTATAGCATAAAACGGCTTTTTGTCTGCTAAAACGGACGATACGTCTTCTTTCAATCGGATTTATTAGTGTACATTTGTAACTAAATAATCTTTGTATTCACGGAAAAACACATACCTATGACAAAAAGTATGAAAAAAGCCATTGCCCTGTGTCTGTTTAGCATGGGTGTTGTCGGTTTAATGGCACAAAGTAATGAATTTAAGATAGATGTGCAGAAAACAGGTGCGCCTATCCAGTCGACCATGTACGGGATCTTTTTTGAAGATATCAATTACGGAGCCGATGGCGGCCTGTATGCCGAACTTGTCAAGAACCGTTCTTTCGAGTTTGAAAATCCGTTTGGGGGCTGGACGCCCTTCGGGAATGTCAGTGTGCAGACCCAGAAGCCCTGTTTCGACCGTAATCCGCATTATGTCCGCCTTTCTTATGAAAAGGAGCTGACCGGAACCGGCCTTGACAATGAAGGCTTCAATGGGATCGGCATCAGGGAAGGGGAGAAGTACGACTTCTCTTTATATGCCCGCACTCGGTCCGGCGATGCGCCGGTCAAGCTGCGTATAAACCTAGTGGACAGCCGGAATGACCTGTACGAGCAAAAAGAGATCGAGGTGAGCGGCAAGGAATGGAAGAAATATACGGTTGTTCTGACGCCGGGAGCGACAGAAGCCCGTTCCCGTCTGCGTATCACGATGGTGACAAAAGGAATTGTCGATCTCGAACATATTTCATTGTTTCCACAAAAGACATTCAACAACCGTCCGAACGGCATGCGTGCTGATTTGGCACAGGCTTTGAAGGAACTGAAACCTGGTGTCTTCCGCTTTCCCGGCGGTTGCATTGTGGAGGGAACGAACAAGGCTACCCGCTACCAGTGGAAAAACACGGTCGGTCCGGTCGAGAACCGTCCGATCAATATCAATCGATGGAACTATACATTCTCGCACAAAAAGTTTCCGGATTATTATCAGTCCTGCGGCTTGGGCTTTTTCGAATATTTCCTATTGAGTGAAGATATTGGGGCTGAACCGCTTCCCGTGTTGAACTGCGGTCTTTCCTGCCAGTATGAAAACCAGGACCCGAACGAGAATTGTCCGGTGGATAAGCTACAACCTTATATAGACGACGCCCTCGACCTAATTGAGTTTGCTAACGGTTCGGCAACCAGCGAATGGGGAAAGATACGTGCCGATATGGGACATCCGGCTCCTTTTAACCTTAAACTTATTGCCATCGGCAACGAACAGTGGGGACCGCTTTATCCCGAACGTCTCGAACTGTTTGTCAAAGCGATTCGGGCTAAATATCCGGAGATAAAGATCATCGGTAGTTCCGGTCCGCAATCGGAAGGGGAGGATTTTGATTACCTCTGGCCGGAAATGAGGCGCTTGAAAGTGGATTTAGTGGACGAACATTTCTACCGCTCTCCTGAATGGTTCCTGAACGGAGCCAAACGCTATGATTCGTATGACCGCCAAGGACCGAAAGTGTTTGCCGGCGAATATGCCTGCCATTCTGTCAACCGCGAGAACAGTTTTCTGACCGCCTTGTGTGAAGCTGCTTTTATGACAGGTTTCGAGCGAAACGCGGATGTGGTGTGCTTATGCACGTATGCCCCGCTTTTTGCTCATGTGGATGCTTGGCAGTGGCGTCCGGATCTGATCTGGTTCGACAACCTTTCATTGGTAAAGACTCCTAACTATTATGTGCAGCAGCTATATGGTCATAATGCTGGTACGAACGTCGTTCCGCTGACCATGCAGGGCGAACCGGTCACCGGACAGTTGGATTTGTATGCCACTGCAGCGGTCGATAAGCATTCAGACGAGCTTATCATCAAAGTCGCCAATACCGGAATCCGTAACAAGCGGATTAAGTTGAACTTGAACGGTCTTTCGGCCGGTAAGCATAAAGGGACGCTTACGTTGCTCCATTCTTCCGACCTGGAAGCTAAAAACACGTTGTGTAATCCTTCGACAGTAGTCCCGCTCGTTTCTGATATTGAGGTGGAGGCTCCGCAGGGAGAAGTGAACTTGAGACCGCTTAGTTTCTCCGTCTATCGTATCAAATTATGAATAATAGTAGGTCCTGCCATTGATCGTTTTCGTGCAACCGGTATAGGAGCTTTCAGTGACAGGCCGGACCAGTATTTTGGAGCTTGTTTCGAACGCCGGAGACTTGCCAGGACTTAACCTTACTTCCTTTCCCAACAAAGGCCAAGGACGAACCATGCCTTGTAGTAGTCCTTGGCCTTATTGTACATTACCTTTTACTTGGTCTATTTTAGATGAAATTCCTGAATCGTTCCAAACTTTTTGTTATTTTAAATATTTATGGAAAAAATGTTCGATTTTGTCGAACGGGATTACTGACAGGTTGTCGTAAAGGTCGACATGGTTGGCACCGGGGAGGATCAGCAACTCTTTGTTATCACCCGTTAGTTTCTTGAATGCGTCTTCGCTGAAATAACGGGAATGGGCTTTCTCGCCGTGTATCATGAGTACGGCACTACGGATTTCGTCGCTGTAAGTGAGTAAAGGCATGTTGATGAACGAAAGAGCCGATGTCTTGTTCCATCCTCCGTTGGAGTTGAGTGACCGTTTGTGATAACCACGATCGGTCTTATAATAGTTGTGATAGTCTTTTACAAACCAGGGGACATCGTCGGGGAGTGGATCGACCACTCCGCCGGTGAGGGCGTATGAGCCGTTCTTCGTGTCTATTGTACGTTGTTCGTTGAGTTGGCGGCGGAGTTCATGGCGCTGGTCGGCATTCATGGAGTCGAAATAGCCGTTTGCGTTTACCCGGCTCATGTCGTACATCGTGGAAGTGACTGTGGCCTTGATGCGGGTATCGATCGTAGCAGCGTTGAGTGCCATACCTCCCCATCCGCAAATACCGATGATGCCGATGCGTTCGGGATCGACGTCATCGTGTGTAGAGAGGAAATCCACAGCTGCGCAAAAGTCCTCGGTGTTGATGTCGGGAGAGGCTACATAGCGGGGTGTTCCACCACTCTCTCCAGTGTATGAAGGATCGAAAGCGATGGTTAGGAAACCGCGTTCTGCCATTGTTTGTGCGTAGAGGCCTGATGCTTGTTCCTTCACGGCCCCGAAAGGACCGGATATAGCGATAGCCGCCATTTTCCCGTTTATATTCTTTGGTGTATACATATCGGCTGCAAGCGTGATGCCGTAGCGGTTGCGAAATGTTACCTTACTGTGATTCACTTTATAGCTCTTCGGGAAAATCTTGTCCCATTCTTTTGTCAATTCTAAGTCTTCCATTTCTATATTCTTTTTATCAGTTTGAATTATATTCTCTTCAATTATCCTGTTTCCTGCCTCCATTGCCGTGACTCCAGCCATCAACAATGCTAATGCTATTATTTTTTTCATATCTTTTGTATTGATTTGGCCGATGCGCAACCAACAATGATATTAGCCGGCACATTTTTGAATCTATTGCATTGATTTTTTTACAAAGGTCGGCATGTATTCTTTTTCTCTTTGTAGATAAATTACGGATATTATGCCCTGAATTACTGTTTTGCCGATATATACCAATCTGTTCGCGACAAAATCTCCCGGAGAGGGATGTTTGTTAGTTTGCTCTCGATCCAAGCTGTAAAATCGAAAGTTTTAAGGAGTTGTTTTTCGTATTTGTCTTGCCGGATACGCATTATATCCTTTTGGTATTGTGACCACAGCTTCTCTTGGTCTTTTTTATAGATGGGCAATGGATGGGCCATTAGGAAGCGGAATAGTAGTTTTTCGGTGATATACACTTGCTTCTCGTAACCGATCATTCGCTTGATGGAGCTTATTTCGTTCGCGAAAAAGCAATAATTCCCTAGTTCTGCCTGGATAAGGAGATTGATGAGGCGGGCTGTTTTGTAGGACGGCAATGTGTGGAAGAATTTGCCGGAACCGAGTATGTTTTTCATGCTTTTACGGGCTTTCATCGGTTCTCCCAGGCAAAGATAAAGGATGGAAGAATAGAGGGATAGTTTTAGTTGAGTTTCCGGTCTGGTCATGGTTGCTTTCTTAGCAAAAAAATCGGTATAGGTCTCTGTAAGATGCACTGCCGCGTCAAATTGTCCGGTGTTGAGCAATCCCGAGAGTTCGTACAGGTAGTGGCGTCCTTGTACTTCCATCAGGAACTCTGTTGGGTAGTTGCCCGTGCTGATTTCTTTCAGTTTGGACAAAAAGAAAGGCATTTCCCGGTATAATCCGGCAACGTGCAGGCTGTTCAGTACTCCCTCTATGGCGCTCAGGTAGTAGATCGGTGGGTTGAGGATTAGATGCCGGTTCGCTTCGAAAAGCGCGATCAGTTCCTGATAGAAGCGGATCGCCGATTTATAGTTTCCGGCATTCAGGTAGTAGGTCGCTTGGAACAACAGGTGAAGTTTGTGTGCCTCGAATCCCTGGTAGGAATGGTTGGCGATCAAGTTCAGTTCGCTTAAAACAAGATCGTTCAGGTTCTCTTTCTGTTTGTTCGAACGGGCATACCCTTTATAGGTAATGCGGTATTTCAGAATATCATATAGTTGCAGGTGGAGGTTCGTGTTGCGAGCATATTTCATTACGTCGTTAATCTGCATTTGTTTGCTTACCAGTTCTTTCTCGCTGATGCCTTCGAAACCGAGTGTGCTTAGATATTTCAATTCCGTACGGTAAATCAGAAGGAGGAGTGGATCGTTTTCGTATGTGACGGCCAGCTTCTTTGCTTTTTCCAATTCGGCAAGTGCATTGTCGAAAAGTTCCCGTTCGAAAAGAATGCCAGCCTTTGTGATATAATTGAAGATAGTCGTCTGTATGTCTTGTTTCTCCCTCAATTGGACGAGGCAATCCAACAATACCCGATAAAGATGCTTGGCTGCTATCTCAAAGCTTTTTTCGTTCACTTTGCCGCAAAACTTCTCATATATTTGTTCGGCGGAGAAGCCTTCGCATGCCAGGTCGTATAGAACCATATAATGTTTATCCCCGTTTTGCAGGTTGGTATAGAGTCTGATGTATCGTTTTTCCGCTTTGGAAAGCGACTTGATCAATAGCATGACCTGATTGAGTTTTGTGGCCTGTTTCATAAATTTATCTGTTTGTCTATAAGATATATTTTGTATATGTTATTTACAAAAATAAGATTTGGGTTTATCTTTTCCAAAGAATTATGTGGAAAAAAGAAACGATATACATATTATATTTGTAACGCTTCATTGCAAATGATTCATAATTTAATACGAAATAAAATATGGACACAACACAAATATCCAGACGACAAATCCTGGTGGTTGGGAGTTGCAATACCGATATGGTTATAAAAGCCGCTCATCTGCCTCGTCCGGGTGAAACGATTTTGGGTGGAACATTCTTTATGAATCCCGGTGGAAAAGGGGCGAACCAAGCTGTGGCGATAGCGCGTTTGGGTGGTTCCGTCACTTTTATATGCAAGACCGGAAGTGATATATTCGGTCACCAGTCACAACAACTTTTCGAGGAGGAGGGAATCAATACCTCTTATGTCTTTTCAGATTCCGGGAATCCTTCCGGCGTAGCCCTGATCACGGTGGACGAAAAAGCGGAAAACTGCATTGTCGTCGCTTCGGGAGCGAATGCTAACCTTCTGCCGTCCGATCTAGCGAAGGCAGAGGAGGCTATTGAGTTGGCTGACTTGATCCTGATGCAGCTGGAGGTCCCGATGGAGACCGTGTGCTTTGTTGCGGATATCGCCTGGCAAAAGGGGAAGAAAGTGATTCTGAATCCGGCTCCGGCACATCCATTACCGGCCGATCTGCTCCATCATTTATATTTGATCACGCCGAACGAGACGGAAGCGGAGATGATTACCGGTGTGAAGATAACGGACGATATTTCAGCGGTGGAGGCCGCCCGTGTCCTTTCGGGAATGGGAGTGCAGCATGTTATTATTACGCTGGGATCAAAAGGGGCACTTATTTGTAGCGACGGAGAAGCCGAGATAGTTCCCGCTTTGAAAGTAGAAGCTGTCGACACGACTGCCGCCGGCGATGTATTTAATGGAGCCCTGACTGTCGCTTTGTCCGAAGGGCGAAATTTGAAAGAATCCGTCCGGTTTGCCTGTAAGGCTTCGGCTATCTCGGTGACACGTGTAGGGGCGCAGTCGTCAGCTCCTTATCGGAACGAAGTGGATATATTCGATTAATCAAATCTTGTATAAATTCAATAACATGAAAAAAACGATTCTTTTTACCTGTTTGACCGCTTTGCTGGCGGCCTGTTCCGGAAAATCGGCTGTAACTGCTCCGGAAGAAACGACGGTGCAGCCTGTCAACCTGATATTGGATACGGACCTGGGACCGGATTATGATGATGTCGGTGCGATGGCTCTGATGCACGCGTTGGCTGATAGTGGGCAAGTGAACATTTTAGCGGTTGTTTCGTCTAATAAGGACGAGCATGTCGTACCCTGCATAGAAGTGCTGAACACCTATTTCAACCGACCGGACATTCCTGTCGGTGCCCCGAAAAGCGAGGGTGGCGTTTCGCTGACCACCTGGCATAAGACAAAATGGACGGAAGAGCTTCCGGCGCGTTATCCACATAAAACGGCAAAAACCTCGGATGCTTCGGATGCGGTGAAGGTCTATCGCCGGATTTTGAGTACGCAGCCGGATAGCAGCGTTGTGGTTTGTACGATCGGTTTTTTCACCAACCTGAAGAACCTATTGCTTTCCGGTGGTGACGAATATAGTCCGCTTTCCGGCTGTGATTTAGTCGCGAAGAAGGTGAAACGGGTGGTTTCGATGGCAGGTTTGTTTCCCGAAGGGAAGGAATTTAATGTCTATTGTGATACCCCAGCATCCCGTGTGGTGGCAGAGCGATGGCCTACGGAAATCATATTTAGTGGTTTTGAAATCGGAAATATGATTTTTACCGGGAAGAAGCTGGTCCAGATGGATGTGAAAGACAGTCCTGTGAAAGATGCCTATTCGCTCTGTTTTGCCGAAGGCGATCCAAATGGCCGGATGAGTTGGGATCTTACGGCTGTGCTGGTGGCAGTCAAAGGGTATGAACCTTATTATAATGTGGAGCGCGGAACGTTCCGTGTCGTGAATGATGAAGGAGCCAATAGCTGGACACCGGATGGGAAAGGTAAGGACCTTCGTCTGATCGAGAAAGTGCCGGCGGTGGAGATGGCGGTTCTTATTGAAAATTATATGATGCATCAACCTGTTTCAAAGTAAGGAAGTTATGTTTATAGTACAAGATTATTCGTTGGCGATCCTATTTTGTGTTGTCACAATGCTTTGTTGGGGATCGTGGGGAAATACACAGAAGCTAGCCTCGAAGACTTGGCGGTATGAGTTCTTTTATTGGGATTATGTGATTGGAGTGTTGCTCTTTTCCGTTTTTTCCGCTTTTACGTTGGGCAGCTTTGGCTCTGAGGGGCAGGGGTTCCTGCTTAATTTGGCACAAGCTGATATGAGATCGTTAGGGAGCGCTTTCCTGGGGGGCATTATTTTTAATGCAGCCAATATCCTATTATCGGCAGCTATTGCAATTTGCGGCCTGTCGGTAGCTTTTCCGGTCGGAATCGGGCTGGCGTTGGTATTAGGCGTATTAGTCAATTATTTCGGAGCGGCTAAAGGAGAACCTTTGTATATCTTTATTGGCGTAGTTCTGATCACAGTTGCTATCCTGCTGAACGGTCTAGCCTATAAGAAAGCATTGGTCGGTTCGAAAAAAGTGTCGGGAAAGGGTATCTTTATTTCTGTCGCAGCAGGTGTGATCATGGCTTTCTTCTACCGTTTTGTTGCGGCTTCGATGGATCTGGATAATTTTGCAGAGCCCGCATTGGGCAAGCTGACACCTTATACCGCTGTGTTTATCTTCTCTTTAGGCGTGTTTGTTAGTAATTTCCTGTTTAATACGATCGCTATGAAACGTCCGGTGGAAGGTGAACCAGTTTCTATCTCCGGTTATTTCAAGGGGAATACCAAGACACACTTGGTGGGTATATTAGGAGGCGTTATCTGGTGTATCGGGCAGTCTTTTAGTATGATCGCTTCTGAAAAGGCCGGAGCTGCCATTTCGTACGGTTTGGGGCAGGGGGCGACGCTTGTATCCGCACTTTGGGGGATTCTGATATGGCATGAATTCAGAAGAGCTCCACGTTCTTCGGATTTTCTGAATGCCGGAATGTTCGTCCTGTTTGTGATTGGCCTGGGCTTCCTTATTTATGCAGGGGCGTGAGTCAGAGTCTAAAACAAGAACGGTTCCGGGGAAGTTGCAATAATTTTGGTGCGTTTTATCTCAGCTATAAGTTATTTATCGCGAAAAAGCCTTACATTTGTCTTAGTTTCTTGTTTATTGGATATGTACAAAACTAAAAAGCAGGCTTTATGAAAGAGGATAATGATATTTTCAAGAAGTTCCGGGACTCTTTTAGTAAGATTGACGGACATTTCCATATATTAGAACAGCGTGTACCCGTAGAACGGCAGATGGAATATTTTAAATACTCGGAAAAGATCAGGAAAGATCAGGATAAGCCGGATATCTCGAAAATGGATTTTTCGGTTTTCGAGGATAGTCTGGATGATCCCGAATCGACTGTGGAACATAAGAAGTATGTATTGTCTATACTCGCTACCTCACGACAGGTAAAAGCATACAGGATATTGGAAGAATATGCCCAGGCTCCGGATCCGGATGTGGCAGACTGGGCATATATGGCTTTGATGGAAAGCCGTATCGCTCTGGAATCCGAACTGTCGGACGAGAAGCAGATTTATATCTCTACCGGTTTGGGAGGAAAAGGGGAGAAGTTGCGTTTTTATGTGCTGATCCTGGCGAATGAGCTGAAACCGTTCTTGGAGTATCAGAAGAAAGTGATTGAACGTGAATTCCCCTATTCCTTGGAAAAGGCGGGTTGCGAAATCGAGCGGTTGACAATAGGTGAAAAATGTATGGAGCTGGTTTTCCTGATCCCTGTCCGGGCAGATATCAAGCAGGCGCTGGACAAGGTGATCAACGAATGTAACCAGTATGGAAACTTTCTTTCGCAGGTCTTCACGATCACGAATGTGAAGGAGTTGTCGGCCGAGGAAGTGGAAGAGATTATAAAAAAGAATGGAGGAAACAGTCAAGCCATTAAATATGGTATAGTGGGAGTGAGTAATACGGTGATAACCGCCGTTGTCATCTGGATCATGATGAAGTTGTTCGGATGTTCGGATGTTGTTTCGAATATGGTCGGTTATGTAGCAGGCGTATTGAATAGTTTTATATGGAATAAGCAATGGACATTCCGAAGTTCGGCTGGATGGATCGGCAGTGCCGTCCGTTTCGGTGTCGTGTTCGGAGTGTGTTATCTGTTGCAATTGGGGCTTTTAGTGTATGTCCTGAATCCATACCTGTCGATCGACCCATATTATAACCAATTGATAGCAATGGCTTTTTACACGGTGATTAATTTTATCATGAATAAGTTTTATACGTTTAAAGCTTAAATGCAGATGAAGAAACTTGCGGTCATAGTCCCTTGTTATAACGAGGAGTTGGTCATTGCCGAATCATACCGGCGTACACGGGAGGCGTTGCATAAGCTCCCTGTTTTAACGGAAATTATCTATATCAACGACGGCAGTAGAGACCGGACGCGTCTGATGCTGGACGAGATCGCGGCTTCCGATCCGCAGGTGAAGGTGATCCATTTCTCCCGTAACTTCGGACATCAGCCGGCTGTCACGGCAGGTATCAACAATTGCGATGCCGACTTGGCTGTCATTCTGGATGCCGATATGCAGGACCCTCCCGAACTTATCCCATCCATTCTCGAATTGCAGGAAAAGGAGCAGGCGAACGTGGTTTATTGCGTCCGCAAGTCCCGCGAAGGGGAAGGGCTTTTCAAGAAAGTGACGGCGAAGGCTTTTTACCGTATGCTGAACTACATGAGTGATGTGAATTTCCCGTTAGATACAGGCGATTTCCGCTTGATAGACCGCAAGGTGATGGATCAGTTCGACCGTTTTCAGGAGCGTGGAAAATATATTCGCGGACTGATCAGCTGGGTAGGCTTCAAGCAGGTTCCTTTCTATTATGAACGAGAGGCACGTATTGCCGGAGAAACGAAATACCCGTTCAGCAAAATGTGGAAGTTTGCCACCACCGCTATGCTTTATTTCTCCAAGAAACCGTTGCGCCTGGCGACAAGCTTGGGCTTTATCGCCGTATTGGTCGGCATCGTGCTGGCCGTCTGGTTTACCTTAGGCAAGATATACGGCTTCAGCAATGCTGAAACAGGTTGGACTTCCATCATGACCTCCGTTATTTTCTTTGGCGGCGTCCAATTGCTGACAGTCGGTGTGTTAGGGCAATATATCGGCATCTTGTTTGACGAGATCAAAGCACGTCCGGAATATATTATCGATGAGAAGAAGAATTTCTAATCTGAATCTGGCTATTCGTGAATAAATACCCCATCGATCCAGATCGTAGCCTTTTGCCCTTTGAATTTGAGCAGGACATAATTCGGATCAGCCGGTCCTAACGGGAAGTGTGCGATAAACCATTCCTGCCAGAGCTCCTTTTTTATTTCAGCATCGGTAATTACCTCTACCTCTCCGGTTAATGCCACGCTATTGCCATTTTCGCTATAGCATAAGCCTGCTTTGGGATTCAGACGGAAATCTTTCGTTTTCAGAGAGTCGTTGCCGGTTGCCATCCAGACCACGGAATATCCTTCCGATTTGATTTTGCTCATGGGGACAGGGCGGGGATACCCTTCTTCGTTGACGGAAGTAATAACCACAACCTCGCAACGTTGCAATAACTGTTCTGCTTTTTCTTTCATAAGTTTCATATTTCAATGCTTTATTAGTTACGTGCAAATGTAGGGGTGGAACTGCCCTGCTCTATTGTAAAAAAACGACTTTTTCATTCCAGGTAAGTCAGCAAGACATCTTCGGGGATAGGGATCGAGAGGAAAGAAGCCGGTGTATTGCCGGATAACTGCCGGATTTCCTTATTGAAGTGGGAGAGGTCGTAATAGCCCGCTTCAACGGCAATCGTAAGCAGGTTGTCCGGTACGCAATTTTTCAGCAGGTCGATGGTGTTTCTGAATTTCATGATCCGGCTGTATTCTTTTGGAGTATAGCCGGTATATGCTTTGAATTTGCGTTCGAAATGACGTTGGCAAATGCAGATTTCATCCGTCAATTGCAGGATCGGGAGACGCCCTTTCGAGCGATTGATCTGCTGCACGGCGAACGGAATCTGAGGATCAATCTCATAGTTGTCTTTCAGGCGGTGGATAAGGAACCGTTCGATCAGGCAAATCTGCTGCTGTAAAGTCTGTGCTTCACATAATGATTCGGCAAACGAGTCCGTAAAGAGAAGCGTCAAGTCGTTGCTGCTTATCCTCTGGTTCGTAAATTCAGAGAGAGGCGGTTTGCAGAAAGCGGTTAACCCGCAAGGATGGAAACGGACTCCCAGCATGTGAACGCTCGGCGTGTTCGTGACCAATTCCGAGAAAGTAGTCATCGGACCGACGAAGAAGCAACGATAGGGTTGCATGACCGGCTGGTTCGTGCCGACACATTGTGCAGTGTCTCCAATGGAAAAGATAAAGTCGCAGCAACCGTCCGGCAATATTTTGAAGTACGTGCCGAGTTCGGTTTTTCCTTTGAATACCCAATATTTATCAATGTA
>ENA-OPSD01002031-OPSD01002031.1-human-gut-metagenome-genome-assembly--contig:-NODE-2031-length-13146-cov-7.717516_pt1 | contig 13146 bp, 9 predicted proteins | sample MGYA00241453_ERZ501898 | MGnify/ENA primary metagenome ERZ501898 (study PRJEB25962, sample SAMEA2042226) | human gut metagenome | biome: human gut; feature: human-associated habitat; material: faeces... | reverse complement strand
CGTCTCTTTTCTGAGTATGTCCTTTACGTGGCACGTTACTTCCCTCCTTAATCATTGTGATTAAATCATCGGTACTCACGCAGATAACTATTGCATGTTCGCACTGGTAAGGTCCTATATTTAACCCGCAACCGGCAGGGTATATGGAATACCGTACAAATTCATAGTTCTAGTCTTCCGTGAATTTTCGATTGATTAATTCCTGCTGTCCTAAACAATAGGATCAGTTCTTAAAATTCTTATGAAACCTTTTTAGAATTATTTCTTTTTCGGTCTCTTAGCGCCGTATTTAGAACGGGCCTGTTTTCTGTTAGCAACACCTGCAGTATCAAGAGTACCTCTGATGATGTGGTATCTTGTACCAGGTAAGTCCTTAACCCTTCCACCACGGATAAGAACAACGCTATGCTCCTGAAGGTTGTGACCTTCTCCTGGGATGTAGCTTGTTACTTCGATTCCGTTGGAAAGACGAACTCTGGCGATTTTTCTAAGAGCTGAGTTAGGCTTCTTAGGAGTTGCAGTCTTAACTGCTGTACAAACGCCACGTTTCTGTGGTGCAGACTGTTCAACTGCTTTCTTTCTTAAAGAGTTGAATGTTTTCTGGAGAGCCGGAGCTGTAGATTTCTTTACAGATGTCTGGCGTCCTTTTCTTACTAACTGGTTGAATGTTGGCATTCCATTTCACCTCCCGATTTATTTCTCCATAGATTTTTCTATGGGGCCTTGCGGTTGCTATTCGTGTAATTACGCGCAAAAAAATTAAACGCTCCTTTTGCACGCTTGCTTATTATATCCCGCAAAACTCGCACTGTCAAGGGATTTCTCGTGAATTTTACAGTATTTTTTCATATTTTTATCATAACCAAAAAATCCTTTCCTCATACACTACATCACCATATTAAACTTATCTGACAATATGCTCCCCCTCCAACCACTTTACTGCCACTTCCCCACTGCGAATCCCAGCGCCGGATAATATTTATTTTGTGTGCATTTGCAGGATGCTTAGAGATACTTAATCTGCAGAAATCTGCGTTATGAGCAGACCGTCTCACGTGTTTGAGCGAAGTTTGCAACGTAGCGAGTTTGAGAGGGCTGCTCATGCTTTTAGCAGATTTCTGCAGATTTATAGCAGTCCTAGTAAATAATGCATTTAAGACAGTTCAGCAGAGTGCGAAAGACAAGGAAGATATCTGCAGGCGTGCTGACGCACGGCAAAGATATCTGACGCAGGATTTCACACTCTGATGGGCTGGATTAAGATGCATTATTTACTAGAACTGCTATAATATCTCTTAGCGTCCGAAACCGCACACAAAATAAATATTATCCGGCGCGTCCCCTTCACTAACAATTGCATTTCCCCCTCCCTTTTATTATAATAACAACCAAAGTAGGCAAATCAACTTGCAGACACACTATAACATTCTATAAACTCAGGAAAGGACACTATAATATATGAAGAAACCCAGCATGATCAGCATCCTTCTGTTTCTGACAGGACTCCTGTGCATCATAGCCCTGATCTTCTTTAACAGGACCACACTGCACCAGATCCTCACCACTGAAAAAGAAGTCGATACAATCTCCGAACAGATCACTGCAAAACACGACGAAGTCAAACAGGCAGTAGACAAGTACACTACCGCCATAGACACAGTCCAGTCAAATATCAATCGCATGAAACAAAAACAACAGACAGCCACACAGAAGAAAACAAAAGAAAAAGCTGAAATCCCGGAAGAAGCTTCATCAAAGCCTTCTGTATTCAGCCAGAACAGCACCAGCGTCTCTTCTGATTCCAGTGCCGGCGTTTTCTCCTCCGATGCCGAAACAGACGGACATATAATAGGAATCGATCCAGGGCATCAGAGTGAGTCCGTAGATATGAGTGCCCCGGAGCCCAACGGTCCCGGTTCTTCTGAAATGAAAGCAAAATGTACCAGCGGAACTCAGGGAACCTACAGCGGTGTTCCCGAATACCAGCTCAATCTGGAGGTCTCTCTTCAACTAAAGGATGAACTGGAACAGAGAGGCTATCAGGTAGTCATGACACGAACAGACAATGAAACAGCCATCAGCAACATGGAACGCGCACAATATGCTGCTTCACAGGGCGCAGAAATCTATGTCCGCATCCATGCAAACGGCGATGATTCCCATACTGCATCAGGGGCACTGACCATGTCGCCCTCTCAGAATAACCCTTATATCCCACAACTGTTTGAACAGTCTGATCGATTATCCCGATGCATCATCGATTCCTACTGTGCTGCAACAGGTTTTCAGAACCTTGGAATCCAGTACACTGACACGATGACAGGAATTAACTGGAGCACTGTTCCTGTTACGATCCTCGAAATGGGATTTATGACAAGCCAGAATGACGATCTGAAAATGAATGATGCAGAATTCCAGAAAACAATGGTACAGGGAATCGCAAATGGCATTGACAGCTACTTTGCATCATGATGATGTAAGTGTCAAAAAGCATTTTGCCCCTGACTTGATATCTGCGGATTGCTACGCAGCTTCGCAGTTCCCGCAATCCTGATTACAATAATAATAATTACGAAAGGAAAACCGCAATGAATAAAAAGCCAAATGAAAAACCTATTTTTCTCTATATAGTGATCGGCATACTGACTGTTGCAGTGATTGCACTGGCAGCTGTTTCATTTTTATCACTGAACCATCTCGTCACACTACAGCAAAAAGTACAGACACTCTCCAAAACCGTAGAGGAGATTTCCACTGATGCAAATACCCTTATCAGTCAGGCAGATCAGTTAGATGAATTAAGAGAACAGGAAAGTTCTGTCAAGGCAGCCACCGGAGAAACATCTCCTGCACAGTCAGAATCCGCTGAACCCTCTTCAGAATCCGAACAGCAGAACGGAACACTTTCCCCTTCCTCCAACAACACATTTACCGACAACACTGATTCCAGCATGGACAATCTCCTGAAACAGGTACAGTCCCTGCTGCCGGCTGATAACGGAACCTGGTCCGTCTATGTCTGCAACCTGCCGAAAGATTCTGAAGGCATGATCAACGATACTCCCATGCAGGCAGCAAGCCTGATCAAACTGTATATTATGGGAGCTGTATACGAAAACTACGATACACTCTCCCAGTCTCACAATGGAGACGAAATTGACAGTAATATTTCAGCCATGATCACTGTCAGTGATAATGATGCTGCCAACACTCTGGTCAACTGGCTAGGTGACGGCAACGACTCTGCAGGTATGGCAAAAGTAAATAACTTCTGCCAGGAACATGGTTTCACCAGCACCCAGATGAACCGCCTGCTTCTCGCAAGTAAAGAAAACGGCGACAACTATACATCCGTCAAAGACTGTGGAACCTTTTTAAAGCAGATATACCAGACTGTCAATGGAACCCTTCCCGCTTCTACTCTTCCAAACGCAGATGCAATGTATTATCACTTAAAAATGCAGCAGCGTAAAAACAAGATCCCTGCACAACTTCCAGAAGGCGTCGGTACTGCCAATAAGACCGGCGAACTTGACACTGTAGAAAATGATGCAGCGATCATCTATGATACAGCCAAAGGAATTGACCTTGTAGTATGCTTTATGTCACAGGATCTTACTGATACCGGTGCAGCCCAAAGCACCATTGCTGCAGATGCACGTGCTATCTACGGATATTATAATGAATAAACACACTCTTCTGAATCTACAGTCTATCCAGATAATTGTCATAAATCAGACAGATATTCGCAACCTCCGCAGGGGACTTACTTGATTCGGTTAAAAGAAGGAGGCACATCCCTTAACGGGTTGTGCCTCCTTCTGCAAATTCAACAGGAAGAATCGTCAATGTCTCAATCTCTTCCCCTTTTATTTTCTTTAATAAAAGTTCCACAGCCTTTCGTGCCATATCCGGCACCGGCTGTACAATTGTTTATACCATTATGCCTCTTCAGCTTCCCCCTCTTCATAGGACTTCTCCCATATCTCCGAAAATACTGCCAGCGGACAGTCTGTGAGAAGGCACATGAGAAGGAAACATTCGTATGGATTTACTATGTATATCTCTCCCATTCCACATCGAAGCAGAATATCCTGAATCTCATCCAGAAAATGCTTGTATCTGTTAAAAGGATCATCATCCTCCATTTCCTGGGATACGATAAAGAATTCCAGTGTGATCAGGTCAAAGCGCTCCACCGGGAGTTTGTGGCTTAAAATATTTGTAATCCTCTGCCTGCTGAAACGCTTCTGGCTGAAATGCTTTGCCAGAATGGAGGCAGACATTTTCTTCAGATTGCCCATTTTGTTGATGGGGATTCCGCTGCAGATTACTTTTTCCACATCAGAAGGTGTAATTCTTTCTGCTGTCCACACCTTATCCCCACCTTTTTCCTCTTCATCATGCTGATACAGTCCGGCAATAATCTGCTTCGCATGATATAAAAGCTTTGTAAACTCCTGAAATGCCTGACTTTTCTCAGATATGGGATCTACTCTTTTTGATTTCAGTCGGGCAAGATAATCGATCAGTTTCTCCTCCGTATCAAGGCACAGGTTGCTTCCGCATAAAACCTGAGTATTTTCCACTTCCACAGGAGCGAGTATCTCATATTTTTTCTTCAATTCCTCTGCTTTATGATAACCCTGCTGCGTACTGTAACAATACCAGTAGATCACCTCGTCCGGATTGTGAAAATCAAAATCCTGTTCTTTCAGTACTCTGGTCAGGAAATCCGACACATCCTCTGTGGTCATTTTCAACCCAAACCCCAGAAGAAAAACAGTTTCTCTTTTTACAGATGCCTGATTCAGCCAGTTATTCACCAGTGCCGACAACTTGGTAGAGGTAGGATTCATGGATTTGGGCGTATAGGTTTCCTTAAAGGAATCTACTACGATCTCCTTATACACTTCCTGTGGAACCTCCGAGAAGGGTTCTTCCAGCTCTGCCCTTTCATAAATATATCTCTTCAGATGGTCGCCAAAGGACACCAGTTCCATCTCTTTATATAAATAGTGGAAAATAACATCCGCATCTTCGTCTTCAAAACTGTCCAGGCTTACCACCTGCCGAAATCTCTGTGCCGCCCTTCTGGTAAATTCATACTCCTGTACTTTATCAAACGCAACATTCTGTTCAAAATCCAGATCCTGCATACGGTTCTTCATGCTGCCCCACCTCTCATTTTTTATCTTTCAGATTTTTCATCCATTCTTTCATTCTGCGGACTGTATCCAGCTTCTGTACTTCACAGAGCACGATCGTCACATTATCTCTCCCACCTTTTTGGAGAGCATTTTTAAGAAGATCATTTACAATCTCCGGGATTTCCATATCCTGTGACAGAATCGCCTCTATCTCACTGTCCGAAAGCATATCTGTTACTCCATCTGAACACAGAAGATATCTGTATCCCTCCTTATGCTCGATTTCTGTCACAGAAGGTTCCAGTCTCTGCAGCTCTTCAGGAAGTCCAAGATACTGGGTTAACGGGGCTTTCCCAACTGCCGTACCACCAAAAACATGGTCTGTGGAAATCTGCTGAAGCTTACCACCATCCATAAAATAAATCCTGCTGTCCCCAAGATTGCAGGCAAACATAGACTCTGGTGTAAAGAGGAGCATCGCCATTGTGCTTCCCATGCTCCAAATATGATGATCTGTTCCATATCTGCATACTGCCTGATTCATCTTCTCACATACATCGTCTATAAAATCTTCCGGCATATCCCTCAGCATTCTTTTATTCGCATTATAAAATTTTCCAAATTCTTCTGATGCAAGAAAGGCTGCAATCTCGCCGCAGCTTTCTCCTCCCATACCGTCAAATACCGCCATTGCCGGTGCTCTGTTACCCGAAATAATCTTTGAGCAGATACCCTTTGTTCCTTCATTGTTCACCGGAAGGGATTCCCCAAAACACCAGAAATTATCTTCATTATTTGCCCGGATATTTCCTGTATGGCAGGTATATGCACATTCAATCTGATACATTGCCATTATCTGTCTTTGTTCCTTCTCCCTTCAATGCTTTCAATGAATTGTTCCAGTATTTCTCGCCACGTTTCACGAATTCCTCATTATCTTTTTCGTTATCGTGACATTTTCCATTGGAATCGATCCATCTTATCAGTTCGCCGTCGTTATAATAATAATATTCTGAAGTTTCATCATACCAGATATATGCAAAGAATAACTTCTCTCCCCAGTAGAAATATTCTTCATAAACTCCATCTCCGGATTCTGCCGGATAGACCAGAGCTTTCATGCATTCACTCTCAATATCCAGATTTCCATCTGCCTGCTGAGTGGTCTTTACCCTTCTCAGATATCGCAGAACAGTTCCTTCTGTTCCAACCCAGTCGTAACTGTTCAGATTATCTGTGATAGTTGTTGCCTGCTCCTTGATCGTATCCAGAGCCTTGGAGAAATCTTTGGATCCGGATTTTGTGGAGCTGTATTTCTCATCATCCAGAATTGCGATCGGATTATCCTCCTGTCCTTCCTGAGCATGATCTGTACTTACTCTGTAATAGACGGCGGCCATCATAAGTATCGCTGTACCTGCCACAATTGCAAGCAATGCCCTGCGCAGCAGCTGTTTCTTCCTGCGTCTTCGCTTTCTGGCTTCCACAGCACGCGCAGATCTTATCGCAACTGTTTCTGATGGCGTTTCCTGTGGCTGTATTTTCTGTTCTGCTACAACTGACATTGTTTCTTTATCTGTAAAGCTGCTCGCCGGAACATTGTTTACAGCACGTTTTCTTTTTGCAGCATTCTGAAAATCTGATGTTTTTTTATTTCCCCGGGTATTCTGTACTGACGTATTCTGCACTGTACTTTTTCGTACATTTTCGGCATCTGATGTAACATTCTGTGCTGCTCTGCCGTTCTGTGCAATTGCACTATATGATTCTGTTTTATCCGTTCCTGCTTTCTGAACACCGTTTTGTAACTGCCGGATTCTGCCAGATCTTCCATTTTTCAGATCATCCAGCGCACTATAAAGCTCCTCCGGTGTCTGATATCTCTGTGCAGGATCATAAGCACAGGCCTTCATGATAATACGGGCAAACTGTGTTCCTGCATCCACAGGTGCACTCATCTGCTCTCCTGCAACACGCTTATTTAATGCATTTTCCTTATCCCTGTAAGTGATAAACTGTTTTTCCAGACTCATAAATGGCAGTCTGTTATGATTCATCAGCCTGTACAGCACAATCCCAAGAGAATAAATATCTACCCTGCTGTCATATTTCTCACCTTTATACATCTCAGGCGCCATATAAGAGTAAGTACCTTTCTTGGAAAATCCGCTCATGGTTCGCTCAAGTTCACGTGCAATTCCGAAATCTCCAAGCTTAAAATCGCCAAATCTGGATACAAAAATATTCTCCGGCTTGATGTCCCTGTGAATGATCTTAAGTTTCCGGCAATATTCCAGTGCCTTACTCAAATCCATTCCCAGCTTTATTACCTCTTTCTCAGTAAGCTGCTTTTCCGCACAGTAATCCATAAAACTTGTCAGATATTCCATCCTTATGGAAATCTCCCATCCAATGACATCCAGATATTCCATAACCTTAAAATCTTCTACAGAGACAATGTAAGAGTTTCCTCGAAAGTATTCCATGGTACTGATTTCCTGAATACATTCCTCAACCAGATTCTGAAAATACTGTCTTGTGGACTGCTCATCCCCTGTTTCAGAACGTACGCTGTTCAACTCGCTCTGGCTTCCGGGTATATTGATGATCTTGATAGCAGAATAGAAAGATTTTCCACGTTCTGTTCTCTGTGCCTTATACACCTTTCCAAAAGAGCCTTCGCCGATTTTCTCTATGATTTTCCATTCCGGCCATGCTGAAACCGGAAGTTCTTTATCCATATTGCACCTCCATTTCTGTTCAATTTCTATTTCCTTCCCTGTCCCGGTCAATGCTTTTTACAAGCTGTTACCGGAAACAAAAATGTATATTTATCATAACTGTAAAAATACTTCACAGTTCATTACCTGCTCATAATGTACTGGTATTATAACACAAAAAGCAGTTTCTTTGTATTTTTCTCTTTTTTCGGCAATGGAATGTTCCGGAAAATAAAAGAGAACTACCTCGCCGGCAAAATCTGTCGGCACAGATAGTTCTCTTGTGAATTCATATCAAATCAGTCCGGATAAGTTATCTACTCCGTTGGATCATTCGTTGTCTTCTGCATCGTCTGAAGCCTGATCATCAGCTTCGTCTTCAGCAGCCTCTTCTTCATCAGATTCTTCAACATCGAATTCTTCGTCTTCCGGAAGTTCTTCATCCATTGTGACCATCTCATCATCTTTGATTTCTTCATCTTCCGTAAGTTCTTCGGCTATATCTTCAACCTTTACTTCCGGTTCAGGCATTGTGCTGTTGAGCCTTACATCTCTGTAGCGTTTCATACCGGTACCTGCAGGAATCAGTTTACCGATGATTACATTCTCTTTCAGACCGATCAGCGGGTCAACTTTACCCTTGATAGCGGCTTCAGTCAGAACTTTAGTTGTTTCCTGGAAGGAAGCGGCTGACAGGAAGGAGTTTGTAGCAAGAGATGCCTTGGTAATACCAAGCATAACCTGTTTTCCATCTGCAGGCTGTTTGCCTTCTTTTTCCATCTGCTCGTTAACGTCCTCGTATTCAAGGAAGTCAACCAGTGTTCCAGGAAGGAATTCTGTATCTCCGTTATCTTCGATACGGATTTTCTTCAACATCTGACGAACGATAACTTCGATATGCTTATCGCTGATCTCAACACCCTGGAGACGATATACACGCTGTACTTCACGGATCATATAATCCTGAACTGCACGTACACCCTTAATTCTCAGGATATCATGCGGATTTACGCTACCTTCTGTAAGTTCATCACCTGCTTCAAGGATCTGTCCGTCTGTGATCTTGATACGGGATCCGTATGGAATAAGGTAAGTCTTGGATTCACCTGTTTCCTGATCTGTAACGATAACTTCACGTTTCTTCTTAGTGTCATTGATAACAGCAACACCAGGAATCTCTGTGATGATGGCAAGACCTTTCGGCTTTCTTGCCTCAAAAAGCTCCTCGACACGAGGAAGACCCTGTGTGATATCTCCACCGGCAACACCACCACTGTGGAAAGTACGCATGGTAAGCTGTGTACCTGGCTCACCGATAGACTGAGCAGCGATGATACCGACAGATTCACCAACCTGTACCGGCTCGCCGGTTGCAAGGTTCGCACCGTAACATTTCGCACAGATACCAACTTTACATTTACATGTAAGGATTGTACGGATCTTAACTTTCTCGATAGATCCGCCTGTCTGGTTGTCCACGCCTTCTTTCATGATGCGGGCAGCACGTTTCGGTGTGATCATATGGTTGGCTTTTACGATAACTTCGCCATCTTTATTCTTAATTGTCTCACAGGAGAAACGACCTGTGATACGCTCCTGAAGTCCTTCGATCTCTTCTTTACCATCTACAAAAGATTCTACATACATACCTGAGATCTCATCTCTGTTTTCACAGCAGTCTGTCTCACGTACGATCAGATCCTGAGAAACGTCAACCATACGTCTTGTCAGGTAACCTGAATCGGCTGTACGAAGAGCGGTATCGGACATACCTTTTCGAGCTCCATGGGCAGACATGAAGTATTCCAGTACGTCAAGACCTTCACGGAAGTTAGACTTGATAGGCAGCTCGATGGTGTGACCGGTTGTATCGGCCATCAGTCCTCGCATACCTGCAAGCTGTTTGATCTGTTTATCGGAACCACGGGCACCGGAGTCGGCCATCATGAAGATGTTGTTGTATTTATCAAGTCCGGACAACAGAGCATGTGTCAGCTCATCATCAGTCTTCTTCCATGTATCAACAACTTCTTTGTAACGCTCTTCTTCAGTGATAAGACCACGTTTGTAGTTCTTTGTGATAAGGTCTACTGTATCCTGAGCCTGTTTGATCATCTCCGGTTTCTGCGGCGGAACGGTCATATCGGCAATGGCAACAGTCATGGCTGCACGTGTGGAATACTTGTAACCTGTAGCTTTGATCGCATCAAGAACCTCAGCAGTCTTTGTAGCACCGTGAGTATTGATAACTTTTTCAAGAATCTGTTTCAACTGTTTCTTGGCTACCAGGAAGTCAACCTCAAGAAGAAGTTCATTTCCCGGAACACTTCTGTCTACGAAACCAAGATCCTGTGGAAGGATTTCGTTAAACAGGAAACGTCCAAGTGTAGACTCTACTGTACCGGTCAGAACGGATCCGTCCGGCATTGTCTTGCTGCAGCGAACATGGATTCTGGACTGCAGTGTGATTACTTTATTCTCATAAGCAAGGATTGCTTCGTTTACGCTCTTAAAGAACTTGCCTTCACCCTTGTTTCCAGGTCTTTCCTGAGTCAGATAGTAGATACCAAGTACCATATCCTGTGAAGGAACGGCTACAGGACCACCATCAGAAGGTTTCAGCAGGTTGTTCGGTGATAACAGAAGGAAACGGCACTCTGCCTGTGCTTCCTGTGAAAGCGGAAGATGTACGGCCATCTGGTCACCATCGAAGTCAGCGTTGAATGCGGTACAAACCAGCGGATGCAGTTTGATTGCTTTACCTTCTACAAGGATCGGTTCGAATGCCTGGATACCAAGACGATGCAGTGTAGGTGCTCGGTTCAGCATAACCGGATGTTCTTTGATAACATCCTCCAGAACATCCCATACAGCAGGCTCCAGCTTCTCAACCATTTTCTTGGCGTTCTTAATGTTGTGCGAAGTTCCGTTGGCAACAAGCTCTTTCATAACGAAAGGTTTGAACAGCTCAATGGCCATCTCTTTCGGAAGACCACACTGATAAATCTTAAGTTCCGGTCCTACAACGATAACGGAACGTCCGGAATAGTCAACTCGTTTACCGAGAAGGTTCTGACGGAAACGTCCGGATTTACCTTTCAGCATATCAGAAAGGGATTTCAGGGCTCTGTTTCCAGGACCTGTTACAGGACGTCCGCGACGACCGTTGTCGATCAGGGCATCAACAGCTTCCTGAAGCATACGTTTCTCGTTACGAACGATAATATCCGGTGCACCTAATTCCAGAAGTCTCTTCAGACGGTTGTTACGGTTGATGATTCTTCTGTAAAGGTCATTTAAGTCAGATGTAGCGAAACGTCCACCATCCAGCTGAACCATAGGACGAAGATCCGGCGGGATTACAGGGATCACTGTCATGATCATCCACTCAGGACGGTTTCCAGACTCACGGAAGGATTCTACAACTTCCAGACGTTTGATGATTCTGGCACGTTTCTGGCCTGTAGCATCTTTTAATTCTTTTTTATTTAAATTTCTTTTTAAGCAAGATATTTTCTTCATATTGATAATGTGGATAGCAAAAACATGGCCTTACAAAAATATTATCTACATAGAGTACAATATGTTGATCATATTTTTCTACCTTTTCATCAAAATCAAGACTGTACATTATATAACTTTTACCTATTTCTAAAGCAATTCCCGTTGTCAATACAACAGAAATAAGTGCTATACTTTTCTTTTTCTACTCCATTAACGAGACTTTCAATTTCTTTTGTAATTTATAAGCAAATATAATCAATAAAACCCGCTAAATAAAACATATTATGAAGGCTATTTTGATTGCTGAGGAAGGAATATAAGCCCATCTTTCATCTAAAAGCTTTCACCATTAAAGAAAAGAATCGTTATAAAAATAAATAACAATATAATTATTTATTCCCTTTATTTTTCACAATTTTTATTTTTTTTCATAACAACTTATTTATATCTACACATGTTTTAACATAGATAGCTTGACATATAATTTTATAACATTTGTAAATTAAAAAAGCTTAAAGAATACTCTTTAGCTCATTTAAATTATTTAATCTTCAATTGTTCAAAATGATAACGCGTTTTGCCAACACTTTTCTTTCCATATTCAATTGCCTCTTGCGGACAATAACAAATACAAGCCATACAGTGTGTACAATTCTTTCCCCAAACAGGTTTTCCATCAATAAGTTGAATATTATTCATTGGACATTTCTTAACACATTGATTGCAACCAGTACATGTATCCTTGACTTTAAAAGCAGCTGCTTTAACAAAGAAATGATAAAAAAGAGGATTAACAAGTCCGCTCATAAAACGATCATAAAGATTATGACGTGGTTTCAAAAAAACTTTTCCTTCTCTAATATATTTAATAGTTTCCTTTATATTTATTTCTGCTTTTTCTACGATTTCTTTTGCCTCTTCTAATTGTGGAGCATTAAACATCGCAATATAGTTTTCCGGCATAAGGATTTGTTTTGTTCCCATATAGTCTAAATGTTTATCATTTGCAAGCATTAAGTTATACTTTGTAGCATTCCCTATCTCACTACCACAATTCATAACAAACCAAATACGTTTTGCACCAATGAATTTAGTTTTATAAAGCCAATTGGAAACAATTTTTGGAATACGCCAAGCATAAGTTGGAACAACAAGGATAACATCGTCTCCTGTTTCTATTGACGAATAATTATTCGTTTTTATTTTTTCATTTAAATCTATTATATTATCTTGCAATTCATCTGCAATTCTTTGGGCTATATAGCGACTATTTCCTGTTCCTGAATAACATAAAATCATCTATTACACTCCTTTTTACATAATAATTTCTGATTTGAAATATTTTTTTTGAAATTCAACTTGCTTTTTTATTTCTTCTTTTGTATATGACTTATTTAGAGGGACAACAACCCATTTTTCTTTCAAAGTACATTCATTGTTAAGTCTTCAACTTTTTAATAATTTTACTTTGGATATCTATTAACATTCCTTCCAATTCTTTATTCAATAGAATTTTTAATACAAATCCATTTTAGCACAAACTAAAAAAGAAAAACTAAGAAACTTTAATGTCCCTTATGTTTTTCTTTTTTCTTTTGTTGTTTCAAAGCAAACAAACGCATTTTATCTAATTCTTTTTGTTTTTTATTTTGTAATATGTGCTCTGATTTGCTTTGATCATGTTGTAATTTTAATGCCTGTTGAGATTTTGTTCCAACTCCTTGTAATTGGACTTGTTTTCTAACATCACGTTGTCTTTTTTTATAATTTTT
>ENA-OPSD01002022-OPSD01002022.1-human-gut-metagenome-genome-assembly--contig:-NODE-2022-length-13190-cov-2.430605_pt1 | contig 13190 bp, 13 predicted proteins | sample MGYA00241453_ERZ501898 | MGnify/ENA primary metagenome ERZ501898 (study PRJEB25962, sample SAMEA2042226) | human gut metagenome | biome: human gut; feature: human-associated habitat; material: faeces... | reverse complement strand
GGTGCCATCCAGCACACCGCTGGCATGCAGGATTCCGAGTGCATCATCGCTGTCAACAAGAACGAGAGCGCACCTATCTTCGGTGTTGCTGACTACGGCATCGTGGGCGATCTGTTCAAGGTCGTTCCCGAGCTGATCAAGCAGATCGAGGCTGCCAAGGCTGCTGAATAAGCACCTGATTTTCCCTGAACCCTGATTGTGATAAGGCCGCCGCGCAGTGGAAACGCTGTGCGGCGGCTTTTTGCATCCCCGGAAAATCGCTCCGTTCTATCCCACCTGTTCCCGGAATAAAATGACACCAAGAGCGGACAGGAAAGGAGCGCGTACCATGGAGTTGAAGATCTTTCGTGATGCCCTGCCGGCGGCGGGGACAAACTGTACCCTCAAGGCAGAGCTGCCGCTGGAAACAGAGATCCTGATCTCTGATTATCTGCCCCCGGTGTTCAAGCTGGTCAAGTGCTTTGTCAGGCCGGTGGTGCTGCAAAAGCGGCTGCAGCCCGGCAAGCTGCAATTGGAGGGATATCTGCGCTGTGTGGTCTATTATCAGGGGGAAGATGGAGCAGGCTTGTGCCAGACCGAGCAGAAGCTCCCTTTTACCAAGCTGCTGGACCTGCCGGAGTTCGTCTTCACGGCATGGGCCGTACAGGTGGAAGGACAGACCGAATATCTGAACTGCCGCACCGTCAACCCGCGCCGCATCGAGGTGCGGGGGGCGTATGGGCTGGTGGTATCGGTGCATACGCAGGTCAAAACGGATGTCATCACGGCCCTTTCGGATGGCGGGGTGGAGCAGAAACTGGTCACCCTTTCCGGGGTGCGGCGTGCCGCTGTGCTGGAAAAGCTGGTCACGGTCGAGGGCGAGATCCGCTTTCCCACGCCGCCCGCCGCCGTTTTGGACCTCAGCGGCAATGCCTCTGTCGGAGACCTCAAACTCCTGAACGGGAAAGCCGTTGCCAAGGGCGGGCTGGTCGTCTCCTGCGCCTGGCGTGCCGAGGGTGACCCGACACTGCAAAGCCAGAGCGTGAACCTGAACTTCAATCAGGTGCTGGATGTGGACGGCCTGAGCGAGGACTGCCGCTGCCTCTGCGTGGCCGAGCCGGTGGGCTTTACGCTCACGGAGGGAGAAGGGGAGGAACCCAGCCGCCTGACCGCCACCCTGATGCTGCGTCTGCGGGCATGGAGGCTCTACCAGCTGCAGTGCGTGGCGGATGCCTTCTCCACGAAATTTGAGACAGAACAGACCCCGCAGACGGTACAGACGGAATCGCTGGCCTGCACCCTGGACGAGACCGTGACCCTGACCGGCTCCGGCCATCTGCCGGACGCTGGGGCTAAAATTCTGGCCTGCTTTGCCTCCTTTGGCCCGGCCCTGCTGGCATACAGGGAAAACAACTGGGATCTGACCAGCCGGGTGACTGTGACTGCCTTTGGGGAGAACAGCCTTTCAGAGCTGGAAAGCTATGAAAAGGTGTTGGAGCTTGCCCTGCCGCTGGGGCGGGAGCTGCCCTCGGACGCGGAGCTGATCCCGGAGTGCTGGCTCCGTGCCGAGGATCTGCGCTGTGTCTGCGCAAACGGCACACTGGAGGTCACCCTTTCCGTCAAGGCAGAAGGAGCCATCCTACAGCGGAGCGGAAACACCTGTGTGGGCTCCATCGCGCTGGGAGAGCCGTTGACCCCGGCAGACCCGGAGATCAGCCTGCGCATCTATTATGCACAGGCGGGGGAGGAGCTGTTTGCCATCGCCAGGCGGTTCCATGTCTCCCCGGCCCAGATGCTTGCCGCCAACGATCTTGCGGAGGGCACCACTGCCATTGATGCACCTCAGAGGCTTCTGGTGCCGGGAGCAGGGGGCTGATCCATCCGATTTTGTACTTCGCAGAAGAACAATTCAAAGTTAAAGTATGACTTATGAACTAAAAATGAACAAAAAACATCCCGGACCTCTCCCAATTTGAGAAAGGCTCTGCTATAATAATTTTTGTCGTGTAAAAAAGCCTTTTAGATAAAGGAGAAGTTATGATCAAAAATATCGAGTTGGAGAAGGGCGCATACCAGTTTGATGCCAAGATGCCCCTTCGCCAAGCCATCCCGCTGGGCCTGCAGCATGTATTTGCCATGTTCGTGGGCAACCTGACCCCGCTTCTTATCATCACCAGTGCCTGCGGCCTTGCAGGCGGTGAGTTTGCTGACCTGCAGGTCAGCCTGCTGCAGAACGCCATGTTCGTGGCCGGTGTGGTCACGCTGGTGCAGCTGTTCTCCATCGGCCCTGTGGGCGGTCAGGTCCCCATTATCATGGGCACCAGCTCCGGCTTCCTGGGCGTGTTCAACAGTGTGGCTGCTTCCATGGGCGGCGGTGTGCTGGCCTACGGTGCCATCATGGGCGCTTCCATTCTGGGCGGCCTGTTTGAGACTGTGCTGGGCTTCTTCCTCAAGCCCCTGCGCAAGTTCTTCCCCTCGGTGGTCACCGGCACGGTGGTGCTGTCCATCGGTCTGTCCCTGATCTCCGTGGGTGTCAACTCCTTTGGCGGCGGCAACGCAGCCAAGGACTTCGGTTCTGCGGAAAACCTGCTGCTGGCCGTGTTCGTGCTGGTGGTGATCCTGTTCTTCAAGCATTGGACCACGGGCTTTCTGAGCTCCTCTTCCATCCTCATCGGCATCGTAGCGGGCTATCTGGCAGCCTTTATCATGGGCTTTGTCCTGCCCACCACCGGTGTCACTGCTGAGGGTGTGGAGTTCACCAAGGCATGGGTGCTGAACTGGAGCAAGGTGGCACAGGCCGACTGGTTTGCCATCCCCAAGCTGGTTCCCGTCAAGATCATTTTTGATATGCGCGCCATCCTGCCCGTGCTGATCATGTTCATCGTCACCGCTGTGGAGACCGTGGGCGATATCTCCGGCGTGATGGAGGGCGGCATGAGCCGTGAGGCCACCGATAAGGAGCTGTCCGGCGGTGTTATCTGCGACGGCCTGGGCTCTTCCTTTGCCGCCTGCTTCGGCGTTCTGCCCAACACCTCCTTCAGCCAGAACGTGGGTCTGGTTTCCATGACCAAGGTCGTCAACCGCGGTGCACTGGCTACCGGTGCCATCTTCCTGATCCTCTGCGGCCTGATCCCCAAGCTGGGCGCACTGGTCTCCATCATGCCGCAGGCCGTTCTGGGCGGTGCTGCCGTGATGATGTTCTCTTCCATCGTGGTGTCCGGCATCCAGCTCATTACCAAGGAAAAGATGACCCCGCGCACCCTGACCATCGTTTCCGTTGCACTGGGCGTGGGCTACGGCATGGGTGCCAATGCCAGCATCCTGGCACACACTCCCCAGTTCTTCCAATTGATCTGCGGCGAGAGCGGCATCGTGCCCGCAGCCTTTGTGGCCATTGTGCTGAACGTGCTGCTGCCCAAGGACGATAAGGCCGAATAAACCTCTCAGTCACCTTCGGTGACAGCTCCCCTGACAGGGGAGCCAAGAAGTGCCCTTGCCTCTCCTGTCAGGGAAAGCACCATTGCGCTGCAATGGCGGAGAGTTCCTCCAGAGCTTCCGGCGTATCTGCATCCAGCAGTTCTTCCCGCCGCTGGGCGTAGACAATCTGTACCTGCTCAGGGTGAGCCTTGAGCACAACACTGCCGCCCTTGCCCTCGGGCAGGGTGCGCAGAGCGGGAAAATATCCGCATCCGAACAGAACGGGACTTCCGACAACGGTGTCCGGGCCATGTGCGGCCCGGGCTCCCAGCCGGAAGATCGCCCGCTCTGTTTCTTTTTGTGTCTGGGCAAAAGCAGTGATCAGCGCTTCCAGCGTCTCCCGCTGCAGCAGGGGCTGATCTCCGGGCAGGAAGATGCAGCCTGCAAGATTGGGGCATTGCTCCAGCAGCGCCTCCAGCCCCAGCCGAACAGTGTCGTTCCGGCCCGGCAGGCTGTGAAGCTGGCAGGGAACGGCCTGTGCGTCACACAGGGCCTTGACCTCGGCAGAGCGGGTCACGACCACCCGGGCAGCAAGGGCGGGGGTGGCGGTGAACTCCAGCGCCCGGCAGAGCAGGGGGCGGCCCCCGAAATCGGCCAGCAGCTTGTTGGAGCCGAACCGCCGGGCCAGCCCCGATGCCATGATGACGCACCCCACCGGAAGGTGGGCGTTTTTTCTGCACAACTCTGTCATAAAATCATTCCTCCTGAACCTGCCGGATCTGCGGCAGTCTTTCCAGTGGCATTATAAGGGATTTTGTGATAAAATAAAAGTAGCAATCGAAAAAAGAGAGGTACTGCGTATGATGACGATCCGGGAATACAAACGGGCCGAAAGTCTCGAGGAAGCCTGGCAGCTCAACCAGAAGCGAAACAATCGGGTCATCGGCGGCATGATCTGGCTCAAGATGGAGAACATCAATGTCGGCACCGCCATCGACCTGTCAGGCCTTGGGCTGGACAAAATTGAGGAAACGGCCGAGGGCTTTTCCATCGGGGCCATGGTGCCCCTGCGGCAGATCGAGCTCCACGAGGGGCTCAATGCCTACACGGACGGCGCTGTGCGGGAATCTGTGCGCCACATTGTGGGTGTGCAGCTGCGCAACCTTGCCACCGTGGGCGGCAGCATTTACAGCCGTTTTGGCTTTTCCGATGTTCTGACCATGTTCCTGGCCCTGAACGCTTCGGTGGAGCTCTACAAGGGCGGTATCGTGCCGCTTTTGGAGTATGCCCAGCGCCCGTACGACAGGGATATCCTGGTGCGGGTCATCGTGCCGAAAGAGCAGGCAGCATTCTGCTACCAGTCGGTGCGCAACAGCCAGACGGATTTCCCGGTGCTGACCTGTGCCGCCGCGAAAACGGCCGGGGGTTTCCGGGTCGCCATTGGTGCCCGGCCCGGCAAGGCAGTGCTGTATACCCTGCAGCCCAATGCCGCCGAAACGCCGGAGCTGACCGCCGCCCGCTTTGCCGCTGAGGTGCGGGCAAACATCCGGACGGAGAGCAACATGCGCGGCAGTGCGGAATACCGCAATCATCTGGCCGGGGTGCTGGTCAAGCGCGCTGTGCTGAAATTGGAAGGGAACAGGTGAGACAAGATGCAGGTGAATATTATTCTGAACGGAACCAAGATCACGGCAGAGGCCGCACCGGACACCCTGCTCATCGATTTTGTCCGCGCACACGGCTGTTACAGTGTCAAGCGCGGCTGTGAGACCTCCAACTGCGGCCTGTGCACCGTCTTTCTGGACGATGTGCCGGTGCTGTCCTGCTCTGTGCTGGCAGCCCGTGCCGACGGCCACAGGGTGACCACGCTGGAGGGCCTGCAGGAGGAGGCTGCTGAGTTCGGCGCTTTTATCGCCGATCAGGGTGCGGAGCAGTGCGGCTTCTGCAACCCGGGCTTTATTATGAACGCTCTCGCCCTCTTCCGGGAAAAGGAATACCCCACTGAGGAGGAGATCAAGGAATATCTCGCGGGCAACCTCTGCCGCTGCTCCGGCTACGAGGGCCAGCTGCGGGGCATCCAGAATTTCCTCGCTTGGAAAAAAGCAAAACAGGAGGGTGCCGAATGAAAAACGTCAACAAAGCATTCCGCAAAAAGGATGCCATGCAGCTTGTGACCGGTAAGCCCGTTTACATGGATGATCTGGCCCCGGCAGACTGCCTGATCGTCAAGCTGTACCGCTCGCCCCATGCCAACGCCATGGTGGAGCGCATCGACACGTCCGTGGCCAAAAAGGTGCCCGGCATCGAGGCCATCTTCACCTGGGAGGATGTGGATCAGAACGCCCGCCGCTACACGCAGGCCGGCCAGACCTACCCCGAAGCCAGCCCCTACGACCGCCTGGTCATTGACCGCCACGTCCGCTTTGTGGGGGACGTGGTGGCCATTGTGGTGGGCAAGGATGAGAAGTGTGTCGAGAAGGCCATGAAGCTCATCAAGGTGGAGTATCAGGTGCTGGAGCCGGTGCTGGATTTCCACACTGCGAAGGACAACCCCATCCTTGTCCACCCGGAGGACAACTGGGAGAGTCTGAGCCCCGTGGGTGCCGACAACAAGCGCAACCTCTGTGCCCACGATGCGTGCGGCGACGGCGACATCGATGCTGTGCTGGCAAAGTGCGATGTTGTCATCGACCGTGTCTACCACACCAAGGCCTGCCAGCAGGCCATGATGGAGACCTTCCGCACCTGCTGCTGGATGGACCTGTACGGACGGCTGAACATCCTCAGCTCGACCCAGATCGTGTTCCATACCCGCCGCAATGTGGCAAACGCCCTGCACATCCCCAAATCCATGATCCGCGTTATCAAGCCCCGCATCGGCGGCGGCTTTGGTGCCAAGCAGACGGCGGTCTCGGCCATCTATCCGGCCTTTGTTACCTGGAAGACCAAGAAGCCCTGCAAGCTGATCTTCACCCGCGAAGAGAGCCAGACCGCATCTTCGCCCCGCCACGAGATGGAGATGCACGTCCGTCTGGGTGCCACCAAGGACGGCATCGTGAAGGGCATCGACCTCTACACCCTGTCCAACACCGGTGCCTACGGCGAGCACGGCCCCACAACGGTGGGCCTTTCCGGCCACAAGTCCATCCCGCTGTACGGCAAGGCCGAAGCTTTCCGTTTTGTCAGCGACGTGGTCTACACCAACCACATGTCTGCCGGTGCGTACCGCGGCTATGGTGCGACACAGGGCCTGTTTGCAGTGGAATCTGCTGTCAACGAGCTGGCTGCCAGGCTCCACATGGATCCCTTCAAGATCCGTGAAATGAACATCGTCAAAGAGGGCGATGTGATGCCTGCCTATTACGGCGCTGTGAACACCAGCTGCGCGCTGGACCGCTGCCTGAAAAAAGTCCACGAGATGATCGACTGGGACAACAAGTACCCTGTGCGCGACCTTGGCAATGGCAAGGTGCGCGCCGTGGGTATGGGCATGGCCATGCAGGGCTCCGGCATTTCCGGCATGGACGTGGGCAGTGCCACCCTCAAGGTAAACGATGACGGTTTCTACTCCCTCATCATCGGTGCGGCCGATATGGGCACCGGCTGTGACACCACGCTGGCTCAGATCGCCGCCGAGGTGCTGGACTGTGACCTGGACAATATCACCGTCTTTGGCGCGGATACCGACACCTCGCCCTATGACTCCGGCTCCTACGCTTCCTCTACCACCTATGTCACCGGCAAGGCAGTGGAGAAGTGCGCCCTGCGGCTGCGCGGCCAGATCTGCAAGCTGGGCGCGGAGTTGCTCCAGACGACCGAAGATGCTGTGGATTTTGACGGCAAGTTCGTTTCCCTGAATGCAGACCCGGAGAAGAGGGTCTCTCTCTCTGAGGTGGCCTTCGCCTCCCAGTTCGGTCACATGGTGCCGCTGGAGATCACCGAGACCCACACCTCGCCCCTTTCGCCCCCGCCCTACATGGTCGGTGCAGCTGAAATTGAGCTGGACAAGGAGACAGGTGAGGTCAAGGTGGTGGATTATGCCGCCTGCGTGGACTGCGGCACCCCCATCAACCCCAACTTGACCCGTGTGCAGGCCGAGGGCGGCATCCTGCAGGGTATCGGCATGGCCCTGACCGAGAACATCACCTACGATGCCAAGGGCTGGCCGATGGAGAATTCCTTTATGCAGTATAAGATCCCCGCCCGTGTGGACATCGGCCACATCCGGGTGGAGTTTGAGAGCAGCTACGAGCCCAACGGCCCGTTTGGTGCAAAATCCATCGGTGAGGTGGTCATCAACACCCCGCTGCCCGCCATCGCGGATGCCATCTACAATGCCATCGGCACCCGCTTCTACGAGCTGCCCATCACCCCGGAGCAGGTCGCCATGGCGGTGGAAGAAAACCGCTGATGCTTTCGGAAACACAGTTTCCGTTTCTGGCTGAAAAGGGCCATGTGGTCTCGCTGGTGGGCGGCGGCGGAAAAACCACCCTGCTCTATGCCTTTGCCCGGCATTGTGCCGCCAAAGGCTGGCGGGTGCTGGTGAGCACCACCACCCACATCCGGCAGTCGGGGGAGAATTATGCCGCAGATGAGGCTGCTCTTGCGTCCCTCTGGGCGGCAGGGCAATATGCCGTGGCCGGTGTCCCGACAGAGCAAGGCAAGCTGACCGCCCTGCCGCCGGAGCAGTTGACCTGCTGGATGGCACGTGCGGATATGGTTCTTCTGGAAGCGGACGGTGCAAAACGGATGCCCTGCAAAGTTCCGGCGGCCCATGAACCGGTGCTGCTGCCGGAAAGTGATATCGTGCTGGCCGTGGCCGGGTTGTCCGCGCTGGGCAGACCTCTGCGGGAGGTCTGCTTCCGGCTGGAGCAGGCCTGCGCCCTGCTGGGCACTGCCTCCGAAACGCTTCTGACCCCGGAGCTGCTGGCAAAGCTGCTGGCCAGTGAGCAGGGAGAACGAAAACTAGTGGGGAACCGCCGTTTTTCTGTGGTGCTCAATCAGGCGGATGACCCCGCCCGCATTGCCGCAGGCGCACAGACCCTCGCGCTCCTGCGCGAAAAATATGAGGTGCAGGGCGTGTTGACTTATTTTGATGAAAGGGAGCGTGCATGAAATGGCAGAACAAGGCCCCATTGTCTTCTGCACCGGCGGCGGATGCACCGCCAAGCTGGGTGCCGGGGTACTGAGCCGCATTCTGGAAAAGCTGCCCCGGGGCGAAAAAGACCCCGATCTTCTGGTTGGCTACGACAGCCGGGATGATGCTGCCGTCTACCGCATTACCGAGGACATTGCCCTGGTGCAGACGGTGGATTTCTTCCCGCCGATGGTCGATGACCCCTATACCTTCGGGCAGATCGCTGCAGCCAATGCCCTGAGCGATGTCTACGCCATGGGCGGTGAGGTCAAAACGGCACTGAATCTCGTCTGCTTCCCCGAGAGCATGGATCTGAACGTGTTGGGGGAGATCCTGCGCGGCGGTGCCGAAAAGGTGGCCGAAGCCGGGGGCACGCTGGCGGGTGGGCACTCCATTGCCGATACCGGCGTGAAGTACGGCCTGTCGGTGACCGGTCTTGTAGACCCGCACCGCCTGACGGCCAACGATACCGGCCGCCCGGGCGACAAGCTTCTTCTGACCAAGGCGCTTGGCGTGGGGCTGATCTGCACCGCCAACCGGGTGGGCGAAGTCGCTCCGGAACAGATGGAAGCAGCCGTCCGTTCCATGACCACCCTGAACAAAACGGCGGCAGAGATCGCACGCAGGTACGAGGTGCACGCCGCCACGGATGTGACCGGGTTCAGCTTCCTGGGCCATCTGCACGAGATGATGGGGGAAAAGCTCTCCTGCGTCATTGATGCCCATGCGGTGCCGGTACTGCCCGGTGCGTGGGAGGCCGCAGATGCCTGCCTGTACACCGCCGCCGGTCAGCGCAACCGCAACCACACCGGGCCCTTTGTCCGGTTTGAGAAAGTGCCCTTCCCGATGGAAGAGATCCTGTTTGATCCCCAGACCTCTGGCGGCCTGCTGTTTGCCGTGGCCCCGCAGGATGCCGCTGCCCTGGAAGCAGAGCTGCAGGCGGCGGGTCTGCCCGCAAAAATCGTGGGCACCATTGGGGAAAAGCAGACACCGGAGATCACAGTAACATACAAATGAGGGAGGAACAACCGATGATCAAAATCGATGCCCGTGGAGATGTCTGTCCGCTGCCCGTGGTCAAGGCCAAAAAGGCCATTGCAGAGCTGCGCGGCCCCGGCGAGGTGGAAGTGCTGGTGGACAATGAGATCGCTGTCCAGAACCTGACCAAGATGGCCCAGCAGAAGGGCTATCTGTCCAGCTCCGAAAAACTGGCCGAGCAGGAATACCGTGTCCGCTTTACCATCAAGGACACGCCTGCTGCGGAAACCGCTGTGCCGGGCAAGGTGAAACAGCAGGCAGAAGCGGAAACCTGCATCCCGGATGCCCGCACCGATACAGTGGTGGTCATCGCGTCCGACAAGATGGGGGAAGGGGCCGAGGAGCTGGGCAAGACCCTGCTCAAGGCCTTCGTGTTCTCCCTGACCCAGCAGGACAAGCTGCCCAAGACGATCCTCTTCTATAACGGCGGCGCATCCCTGACCTGTGAGGGTTCGCCCATGCTGGAAGACCTGAAGGCACTGGAAGCCGAGGGCGTGGAGATCCTGACCTGCGGCACCTGCCTGAACTACTACGGCATAACGGAGAAGCTGGCCGTGGGTGGCGTGACCAATATGTATGTCATCGCTGAAAAGATGCTGAACGCCGGGAACGTGGTCAAGCCGTGATCTACCTTGATAACGCCGCAACCACCTTGTACAAGCCCCCGGAGGTGGGGCAGGCGATGCTGGATGCTTTGCAGACAGCGGGCAACCCGGGCCGTGGAGCCCATGCGCCCACCCTGCACGCCTCCCGCATCGTCTACGAGACCCGGGAAGCGCTGGCCCGGCTCTTCCACGCCGAAGGCCTGTATCGCCTTTGCATCCAATGCGACCCAGGCGCTGAACACGGCCATCAACGGGCTCTTTGGCCCGGGGGATCATGTCATCACCACGGTCTGTGAGCACAATTCCGTTCTGCGGCCCCTCTACCGCCTCCAAAGGCAGGGGGTTGAGGTGAGCTTTGTGGATGTGGATGCAAACGGTGTGCTTTGCTATGCGCAGTTTGAGCAGCTGCTCCGTCCTAACACCAGGGGAGTTGTTGTGACCGGTGCTTCCAATGTCACCGGAAACCGCACGGACCTGGCGTTCGTGTCCGCTTTTGCAAAAAAGCACGGCCTGTTGTTTCTCATGGATGCCGCCCAGACAGCGGGTGCCATGCCGGTGGATGTGCAGGCGCTGGGGATCGATGTGCTCTGCTTTACCGGGCACAAGGCGCTGCTGGGCCCGCAGGGCACCGGCGGGCTGTATGTCCGGTCCGGGCTGCAGGTTGCCCCCCTTGTGGTGGGCGGCAGCGGAGTCCACAGCTTTGATGAACGCCACCCTACCGAAATGCCCACTGCTCTGGAAGCCGGAACGCTGAATGTGCCGGGGATCGCCGGGCTGGGGGCCGGGGTGCGCTGGCTCCTGACACAGGGCGTGGAAGTGTTGGAAACAAAAGAAAATGCGCTTGCACGCCTGTTTTACGAAACTGTCCGGGGAATTCCCGGTGTGCGGCTTTATGGTGACTTCACTGCGCCGCGTGCGCCCATCGTCTCGCTGAATCTGACGGGCGAGGATTCCGCCCGGGTGGCGGATGCGCTCTGGGAAGAGTACGGCATCTGTGTGCGGGCCGGTGCGCACTGTGCTCCGCTGATGCACAAGGCGCTGGGCACCGTGGAGCAGGGTGTGGTGCGGTTCAGCTTCTCCCACACCAACACCCGGGAGGAGGCGCTTGCCGCTGCCCGTGCGGTGCATAGCCTTGCAGAGGAATAAACGATGCGTGCAAAGAGACCCTATATCGTGTTATCCTTCCGCACCACAGTGGAAGCGATGGCATGGGAAAAACACTGCGAAGCGGAACACATCCCCGGGCGGCTCATTCCGCTGCCCCGGGAACTCTCTGCCGGGTGCGGCCTTGCGTGGCGGATGCCGCCCGAGGACTGGCTGCTGTGGCAGAGCCGCATCGACCCCGCCGCCTATGATGCCGCAGCGGTGGTAGAACAATAACAAATAAAGGAGAATTGGATGGGAAACCGTTCTTTTTTCAATGCACTCCATGACCGGGAGGGAGATTTTCTGCTGGCCACGGTGCTGGAAGGCCCGGCGCAGGGGGAGCGTGTCCTGCTGCGGAACACAGCACCGGTCTGGCCGGAGGAACTGCCTGCGTTCTGGGGGAAGCATCTGCCTGCCCTGGCCGCTGTGACCTCCAGTGGAATTCTGAAATCAGCCGGACAGCGCATCTTTGTGGAGCGCTTTGGCGCAGCCCCGCAGCTTGTGGTCTGCGGCGGCGGCCATGTGGGAGCATCGGTGGTGCGGCTGGCAAAGCTGCTGGGCCTGCCGGTCACAGCGCTGGAGGACCGCCCCGAGTTTGCGGAGGAGCTGCGTCAGGCCGGGGCCGATGCTGTGCTCTGCCTGCCCTTTGCAGAGGGTCTTGCGCAGATCCCCGGCGGGCAGGAGACATACTTTGTGGTCGTGACCCGTGCCCACAGCTGTGATATTGCCTGCCTGCGTTCTATTCTGCAAAAGCCCGCCGCCTATGTGGGCATGATGGGCAGCCGGAAGCGCGCGGCTCTGGTGCACACACAACTGGCCGAGCTGGGGCTGCCGCAAGAGCGCATTGATGCCCTGCACGCGCCCATTGGGCTTTCCATTGGCGCAAAAACCGCACAGGAGATCGCACTTTCTATTCTTGCGGAGATCGTCTCCGTTAAAAACAGCCGCCAGCAGACCGAGGGCTTTTCCCCGGCGCTGCTGGCCGCGCTGGAACAACAGACCGCTCCGGCGGTGCTGGCGACCATCGTAGGCCGCCATGGCTCTACGCCACGGGAGGAAGGCTCCAAGATGTTGGTCCTGCCCGATGGCTCTGCCGTGGGCAGCGTGGGCGGCGGCATCATGGAGTACCGCACCCAGCAGCTGGCGCGGGAATTGCTGGAGCCGGGGGCTGCCCCGTGCAGGCTGGCCGCCTTTACCACAGAGGGGGCCAGCGATGTCGCGGCCATTGCGGCCTGCGGCGGCTCCATGGAAGTCTTTTTGCAGCGTCTGGAACCGGAGGGATGAGCCATGAAGCGTGATGACCTGATCGTTGTCCGGGGCGGGGGAGACCTTGCCACCGGTGTTGTGCATCGGCTCTGGTCGGCGGGGCTGCGGGTGCTGGTGCTGGAAACAGCCCATCCCGCCGCCATCCGTCGGCAGGTGTCTCTCTGTGAGGCTGTTTACGAAGGCGAGACCGCTGTGGAAGGAATGCGGGGCATCCGGGTGGAGACGCTGGCGGATGCCGATGCCGTCTGGGCACAGAACGCCGTGCCGGTTCTGATAGACCCAACGGGTGCTTGCCTGCCGCAGGCAAGGCCTGCTGTTCTGGTGGATGCCATCATCGCAAAGAAAAATCTGGGCACCACCCGGGAAATGGCTACGCTGACCATTGCCCTTGGCCCCGGTTTTGCAGCGGGGCAGGATGTGGACGTGGTGGTGGAGACCAAGCGCGGCCACAAGCTGGGCCGCATCATCCGGGAAGGGGCTGCCGCACCCAACTCCGGCGTGCCGGGCATCATCGGCGGCTATGGTGCCGAGCGTGTACTTCATGCACAGGCCGCGGGTATCTTCCGCAACCTGCATTCTATCGCTGATTTTGTGGAGGCGGG
>ENA-OPSD01002014-OPSD01002014.1-human-gut-metagenome-genome-assembly--contig:-NODE-2014-length-13208-cov-9.846195_pt1 | contig 13208 bp, 10 predicted proteins | sample MGYA00241453_ERZ501898 | MGnify/ENA primary metagenome ERZ501898 (study PRJEB25962, sample SAMEA2042226) | human gut metagenome | biome: human gut; feature: human-associated habitat; material: faeces... | reverse complement strand
GGCCTGCATGACGGCGTTGAGGAACTTCTTGATCTTCACGTCGCCCAGACCGCCGCGCTGATAGTGGGCCTTGAGCTCATCGAGGTTCTGGTACTCCGGCAGGAACTCGGCGAAGTGCTCGGGGCGGCTGAAAGCGTCCAGATAGATGAACACGGGGTTGCCCTCCACCTTGCCGGGGTCCTGCACCCGCAGGTGGTTGGGGTCGGTGTACATGGACATGATCTTCTTCTTGATGTCCTCGGGCTCATCCGACAGGTAGATGCAGTTGCCCAGGCTCTTGCTCATCTTGGCCTTGCCATCGATGCCGGGCAGGCGCAGGCAGGCGGCATTCTGGGGCAGCATGATCTCAGGCATGGTCAGGGTCTCACCGTAGACGGCGTTGAACTTGTGCACGATCTCGCGGCACTGCTCCAGCATGGGCATCTGATCCTCACCGGCCGGCACAGTAGTGGCACCGAATGCCGTGATATCCGCTGCCTGGCTGATGGGGTAGGTGAAGAAGCCCACCGGGATGCTGGTCTCGAAGTTCCGCATCTGGATCTCGCTCTTCACGGTGGGGTTGCGCTGCAGACGGCTGACGGTGACCAGATTCTGGTAGTAGAAGCTCAGCTCGGTCAGCTGGGGCACCATGGACTGGATGAAGATGTGGACCTTGTTGGGGTCCAGACCGCAGGCCAGATAGTCCAGTGCCACCTGCAGGATGTTCTGGCGGACCTTCTCCGGGTTATCGGCGTTGTCCGTCAGGGCCTGCGCGTCAGCGATCATAATATAGATCTCGTCGAACTTGCCGGTGTTCTGCAGGCGCACGCGCTCCTTCAAAGAGCCAACGTAGTGGCCAACATGCAGGCGGCCCGTGGGACGGTCGCCGGTCAGAATGATCTGTTTCATTGTAATTCTTCTCCTCAAAAGTCTCCTTGTTCCGCCTTGCCTTTTCCTAAAAACGTTCTGCTTCTGCCAAGGGCTCCCCTACCAGGGGAGCTGGCCGCCGCCAGGCGGACTGAGAGGTTTAATCGTTATTTATAAGTATATCCCCCGCCGCATTCGCTGTCAACAAAAAGAAAAAAGCGATGGAACATTTCCATCGCTTTACTGGCGCCTCTTGCCTGACTCGAACAGGCGACACCCTGATTAACAGTCAGGTGCTCTAACCGACTGAGCTAAAGAGGCATCTATATAAAACGGCACATGACCGTTTTACTACTATAAAATGGTGACCCGTACCGGAATCGAACCGATGTTAAAGGCGTGAGAGGCCTCTGTCTTAACCGCTTGACCAACGGGCCATACGTCCATTTTGCATCGGGTGTTCGCTCCCGACTTGGCTATTTTAGCATAGCACGCCTGCTTTGTCAACACAAAAATTCAATTTTTTCAAAAAATCTTCCGCACCCGGGCTGCGCCGGTGTGGAACAGGCCCAGCGCCAGCCCCAGATATACGCTGATCACCGTATCGTTCTGGTCAAATTCCATCTGCTGGCGCTGCGGCAGGCCGGCCAGTGTACCCTTGTATACGCACCGCAGCTCTTCCAGCCGGGTGTAGTCGTTCGGGTGCATCAGGGTGCTGTGCTTGGGCAGCTCCATGGCACCGCTCTTTTCCAGCACCTCGCTGACGAACTGGGAGCAGAAATAGTGCCGGCGGCGCTTCCAGCGGATATGCATCCCGCAGAGCGCAAGACCGATAACGTTGAACTGGTAAAGGCTGCCGTGGGCCATCATGTGCTCGGCACGGCGGCGGGCACGGGTGTAGGCTTCATCGCTCACATCCAGCGCATACAGTGCGCAGGGCACGTTCTCCCGCAGACGGAACACGCCCCGGTTCAGGTATTCCCTGCTGGGCCCTGCCGGGAACATGGTATAGCCGTTTTTGCGGGTAGAGCTGTACAGGCAGCTCAGGTCTTCGTCAAAAGCCAGCGAAGCGTGGGTATAATTTGCACCGGTAACAGCGTAAACAAGGTTTGAAAGCAGGGTACCCGACCGGGTGAGCAGGATGTAGATGGTCTTCATGATCTTTTACCTTTTTATATGTAGCACACAGAAAAAGCGGGGCTGTCCTTTTGTCAGATACAGTATACCACAGGCAAAGCTTCTTTGTCATAAAAATCGTCAAAATCTCGTAAATTTTGCACAAATCGGGCTGTGGATCCTGTTCCGCTCTTCCCTGCCGCGCCGTTTTGCGGGAAGGGCCGTTTTTGTGCTCGGTTTTTCATGCATCCCAGCTCGTCAAAATTTTATCAAAAAATTGTTTTCCCGCCGTTCCACCTTATTTTTTCAGGTTTCGCCCCCTGCTTTTGTTTCCTGAAATTGTTTCAGGCAGTTAAATTTCTTAATGAAATTTGTTTCTTTTCTGCAAATAGCACGATTCGTTTATTGATTTCGGGATACTTTTATGTATAATGGTATACAGGAGAATTTGCATTTACAAACTGCAAGCCTTCTGCGCAGCGCCCGGCCCGCCGGGAAACGCTGTGCCCTATACAGGACGTATGGATCAAACGAAAGTAGAGGTATAGCGAATATGGCAAAGTTGGATCTTACCAAGTATGGCATTACCGGCACGACTGAGATCGTGTACAACCCCTCCTACGAGCAGCTGTTCGAGGAAGAGACCAAGCCCGGTCTGGAAGGCTACGAAAAGGGCCAGGTCAGCGAGCTGGGTGCTGTGAACGTTATGACCGGCATCTACACCGGCCGTTCTCCCAAGGACAAGTTCATCGTTATGGACGAGAACTCCAAGGACACCGTGTGGTGGACTTCCGACGAGTACAAGAACGACAACCACCCCGCTTCTCAGGAAGCATGGGCTGCTGTGAAGGCTATTGCTCAGAAGGAGCTGTCCAACAAGCGCCTGTACGTGGTGGATGCATTCTGCGGTGCCAACAAGGATACCCGCATGGCCATCCGCTTTGTCATGGAAGTTGCATGGCAGGCACACTTCGTCACCAACATGTTCATCAAGCCCACCGCTGAGGAGCTGGAGAACTTTGAGCCCGATTTCGTTGTCTACAACGCATCTAAGGCCAAGGTTGAGAACTACAAGGAGCTGGGCCTGAACTCTGAGACTGCTGTTGTGTTCAACATCACCAGCAAGGAGCAGGTCATCGTGAACACCTGGTACGGCGGCGAGATGAAGAAGGGCATGTTCTCCATGATGAACTACTTCCTGCCGCTGAAGGGCATGGCTTCCATGCACTGCTCTGCCAACACCGACCTGAACGGCGAGAACACCGCTATCTTCTTCGGTCTGTCCGGCACCGGCAAGACCACCCTGTCCACCGATCCCAAGCGTCTGCTGATCGGCGATGACGAGCACGGCTGGGACGACAACGGCGTGTTCAACTTCGAGGGCGGCTGCTACGCAAAGGTCATCAACCTGGATAAGGACTCCGAGCCCGATATCTACAACGCCATCAAGCGCAACGCTCTGCTGGAGAACGTCACTCTGGATGCCGAGGGCCACATCGATTTCGCTGATAAGAGCGTTACCGAGAACACCCGTGTGTCCTACCCCATCAACCACATCAAGAACATCGTCCGCCCCATTTCTTCTGCACCCGCTGCAAAGAATGTCATCTTCCTGTCTGCTGACGCATTCGGCGTTCTGCCCCCGGTCTCCATCCTGAGCCCCGAGCAGACCCAGTACTATTTCCTGTCCGGCTTCACTGCAAAGCTGGCAGGCACCGAGCGCGGCATCACCGAGCCCACCCCCACCTTCTCCGCATGCTTCGGCCAGGCCTTCCTGGAGCTGCACCCCACCAAGTATGCTGAGGAGCTGGTCAAGAAGATGCAGAAGAGCGGCGCTAAGGCTTATCTGGTCAACACCGGCTGGAACGGCACCGGCAAGCGCATCTCCATCAAGGATACCCGCGGCATCATCGACGCCATCCTGAACGGCGACATCAACAATGTGCCCACCAAGAAGATCCCCTACTTCGACTTCGAAGTTCCCACCGTGCTGAACGGCGTGGACACTGGCATTCTGGATCCTCGCGACACCTATGCTGACGCTTCCCAGTGGGAAGAGAAGGCTAAGGATCTGGCAAGCCGCTTCATCAAGAACTTCAAGAAGTACGAGGGCAACGAGCACGGCAAGGCTCTGGTCTCTGCCGGCCCCCAGCTGTAAGCTGATCTCCGCCTGATACTGAAGCGATAAAAAAGGACGTGTTCCCGCAAGGGAGCACGTCCTTTTTGTTTTGCAGACCGGAAGGTAAACGTTCCGTCGGTTGTATTTTCCACATTTCTGTGTTATCCTGTGGAAAAGGATGTGAGCAGAATGGATGCAAAAGAATTTGGTGCATTCCTTGCACAAGTGCGCCGGGAGCGGAACATGACGCAGGCCGAACTGGCTCAGCAGCTTCACGTTACGGATAAAGCCGTCAGCCGCTGGGAACGCGGCATCGGGCTGCCAGACATCAACACGCTGGAGCCGCTGGCCGATGTGCTGGGCCTGACCCTCGCTGACCTGATGCACTGTCATGACTCCCGTCAAAAAGATGCCACTCCTCCCGTTCCTCTGGAAGATTTTTTCACCATGCTGCGCCGCCAGCACACTGTAGACTGGCGTTCTGTGCGTACTGCTCTTCTTGCATTAAGCATTGCACTTGCCCTGTGGGGAATTTTTGCCTGTCCAGGCAGATTAGCTGTGCACTGGCGGACTCTCAGCGATGGTTCGCTTCAGGCCGACGGCTGGATGTCCTCCCTGGTCATTTTTCCATTGTTTGCCGGATTTGAATTTCTATCTCTTGAGCTCTGGAACAATTTTGAGCAAACCGGTTACTACCGGCGCTGGGGTGAGGTGAATCTTTTTATCATTCACGCCATGTCTTTCGGCACGCCGCTTACCCGTCTGATGCGGCTCGTGCTGGATCTTCTGTTCTTTTTCTGTTTTGGATTTCTGCTTCCATGCTGCGAAGCATGGCTGATTCTTTTGAATTAAATGCCGTTTTCCTCTCCGTCCCCACCCGTGAAAAAGCAAAAGAGCAAAGCCCGCCGGCTTTGCTCTTTTGCATAAGGATCAATCATTTTCCGCTGCTATGCCCAGAGCACAGCGGAGAGCATTTTAAATCGTTTTTACCTTGCAGCGTCGAACTCTGCCTCGATCTCTGCCGAGGGTGCCGGGGTGACAAGGCTCACCACAACACAGACCAGCAGAGACACCAGGAAGGCAGGCAGCAGCTCGTAGATGCCAAACACGCCGCCCAGCGGGCTGACGATGTACTTCCATACAAAGACCATCAGGCCGCCGGAGAGCATACCGGCCAGTGCGCCCTGCCAGTTGCAGCGCTTCCAGAACAGGGAGCACAGCACCACTGCGCCAAAGGAGCCGCCAAAGCCGGCCCATGCAAAGCTGACGATGCCGAACACGCTGGAGTTGGGGTCGCGGGCCAGCACCACGCCCACCACGCTGATGCAGATGATGGTCAGGCGGGCAGCGAACAGGCTCTGCTTCTCGGTCAGCTTCATGTGGCCGAACTCCTGCAGGATGTTCTGGGATACGCTGGAGGCCGCTGCCAGCATCTGGCTGTCGGCGGTGGACATGGTAGCGGCAAGGATGCCGGCAAGGATCAGGCCTGCCAGAATGGCTGCCAGCACGCCGTGCTGGGCGATCAGGCTGGCCACGCGCACGATCAGGGTCTCGCTGGAAGAGCCGCTCAGGAACTCCAGCGCGCCCGCCTTGGTCATGCCCAGACCCACCATGCCGATGACGATGGAAGCGGTCATGGCAATGACCACCCACACGCTTGCAATGCGGCGGCTGAGCACCAGCTTCTTTTCGTCCTCAATGGCCATGAAGCGCAGCAGGATGTGGGGCATGCCGAAGTAGCCCAGACCCCATGCCAGCGTGGACGCGATGTCCAGCAGACTGTAGGAGGTAGCGGAGTTGTCGGCTACATTGTGGCTTGCAGCCATGGTCAGGTAGCCGGGCAGGCTGCGGGCGTTGTCCAGAACCACGTCCCAGCCGCCTGCCACGTTGATGCCATACACCAGCACTGCGATCAGCGCCATGCTCATGACAACGGACTGGATCAGGTCGGTGGTAGACACAGCGCGGAAGCCGCCCATGATGGTGTAGCCCACAATGACCACAGCGGACAGGATCATAGCCGCCATGTAATCCACGCCAAACAGGCTGTTGAACAGCTTGCCGCAGGCGGCAAAGCCGGAAGCGGTGTACGGGATGAAGAACACGATGATAATGACCGCGCCCAGCGCGTTGAGCAGGTTGCGCTGGTCATGGAACCGCAGGGAAAGGAACTGCGGCACCGTGATGGCATCCAGATTGGCCGAGTAGCGGCGCAGGCGGCGGGCCACGATGAGCCAGTTGAGCCATGTGCCCACAGCAAGGCCGATGGCCGTCCAGCCCGGCGACGCGATGCCGGTGAGATATGCAAGGCCCGGCATACCCATCAGCAGCCAGCTGGACATATCGCTGGCTTCGGCGCTCATAGCCGTGACCAGCGGGCCCATCGTGCGGCCGCCGAGGTAGAAATCGCTGCTGTCCTCGTTGGATTTGCTGTAGACAAAGCCAACCAGCAGCATTCCCACCAGATAGATCACAATGGTGGCAATGATGCAGATATTGATCATTTGATTACCCCTCTCTTTCTTCCCCTCAACGGGAACATATCTTAAATATTACCACAAAAACCTGCATTCCTGCAAGCTTTTCGGGCAATTCAAGAGCACAAACTGCTGTTTTTCCGGGTTTTGAACAGAAAAAGCAGCATTTCTGGTGCAAAATCCATCAGAAACACTGCCGTCGTAAATTGATATCCGCAGCCCGGCGTAAAGCCGTATCCGTATTGAACCAAAAAAGCACCCCCTGCCATGGCCTTGTAAGGGTCAGCAGCGGGTGCTCTTTTTGGTTTATGTCCGTACAAAGAAATCCGGGAACCGTTCCAATATCTTCTGGAAATTCTCGCGGTACATGCCAAGGTGATGCTCAAACAGGGCCTCTGCGTCCACGTCCAGCGGCAGGCCGTCCCGCAGGTAGCCAAAGATCTGCTCGTGCTCTTTCTGCACCGAGGCAATATTTCCCCGGCAAAGGGCCGAGTCCAGATAGCGCACGCGGTCCATGTGGGAAGTGACGTTGTGCATGGCTTCCCAGATACGGTCATAACCGGAATCGTGGTACAGCAGCCGGTGGAAGTCGTTGTCCAGCGAGATGAAAAAATCATCCGCCGCATCCTGATCAATGTACAGGTCGGTGTTCTGCCGGTCCAGCAGGGCTCGGAATTCGTCCAGCTGCTCCGGCGTCAGCTTCCCGGCCAGACCGCGCAGCAGCGCCGGCTCCAGAATGCGGCGCATGGCAAAGCCCTCGTTCAGGTACGGGATGCTGATCTTGGACACGATGCTGCCGCGCTGCGGCAGAACATCCACCAGCCATTCGCCCTTCAGCATCATCAGTGCTTCGTGCACCGGCGTGCGGCTCATCGCCAGCTGCTCGCACAGGTCGGCTTCGCTCAGTTGACAGCCCGGCTGCAACTGCAATGTCATGATATTTTTGCGCAGCATACGGTAGGCGTAAGCCCGGTTATTTTCGTCCATTCTGCGCACGTCCAGCAGCAGCGGCAATGCGCTGGCCTTTTCTTCTCTCATAGCAGTTTCCTTTTTTGCTTGCCGTAATTTTACCGCAGGGCGCACCGCCCCGCAGGCATCTGAAATCATTCTTATTATAAAGCATCCCGCGGCACATGTCAAAAAGAAAAAGCACCAAGCATTGCTGCTTCGTGCTTTTTTGTGGTGCGCCTCGCGCACTCCTATCCGGACGGTGCGCCGCTGGTGGCCATCACCGGCCAAGTGGGCACCGACCGGCTGCACATCCCGGTGGTGAATACCATGATGGCAAAGGGCATCATCCCCATGGATGACAAGTACAGCCTGTGGACCATCGGCATCCCCCAGAAGGACTATGTGAACCAGCTGTTCGACCGGGCCGATCTGGTCATTGCCATCGGCTATGATATTGTGGAATGCGCTCCCGCCAAGTGGGGCGCACGGCCGGATATGACCATTCCCCTTTTCCTGTTTCATCTCTCCCTCAAAGCCGCCTTGCCTTGCAGGGTAACAAAAAAAGACGCGTTCCGATCCATATTCTGTACTTTTTTATTTGTTCTTTGTCGTTTTTATTTTTGAACAAGTATCACTTCTGCCACCATTCTGCAATAAACTTTCCAAAATCAAGTCCAGAACACTATCCTGTCACGCCCAGTTCATCCTGCCGTAGCGGGTGGTCAGCTGGCAGATCTCCTTTTGAAGCTTCTTTGTCAGCTGGGTCTTTTTCAGCCGCCAGCGCCAGTTCTGGCCCACGGTGGAGGGCTTGTTGATGCGGGCAGAGTTGTCCAGCCCCAGCCAGTCCTGCATGGGGATGATGCAGGTCGCCGCTGCGCTGCGCAGGATCAGTGCGATCATGCTTTTATAGAGCTGCTCTTCCGGGGTGGCGTAGTCGTACAGATAGTCCCGCACCATGGCGCGCTCGGCATCGGTGACAGTCTGGTACCACGATACCAGCGTCTCGTTGTCGTGGGTGCCGGTATAGGCCACGCTGTTCACCGGGTAGTTGTGGGGCAGATAGTCGCTGGCACTGCCGGTGTCGCGGGAGTCAAAGGCAAATTCCAACACCTTCATGCCGGGGAAACCGCTGTCCCGCACCAGCTGACGGACGGTGTCGCTCATGTAGCCAAGATCCTCTGCAATGATCTCCCGCTTGCCCAATGCCTGCTCCACGGCACGGAACAGCTCGATCAACCACATCGAGAACCCGAATCTTCTGGCAACCAAGATCATCGTGCCGCATAAGCTCATCCAACGGGAGAGCTGCTGCCCGCCGCCGGAGATCTGATGTGCAAAAAACGAGGCCGTTCCCTTTCTTTTCCAGAGAGGCAGAACGGCCTTGTTTTTCTTATTTTTTCCGGTACTCCCGGGGTGTCATGCCGAAGTGCGCCTTGAACGCCCGGTTAAAATAGGAGAGGTTCTCAAACCCGCACCGGGAAGCGATGGTCAGAACCGTCTCATCCGTGGCCTGCAGCGCTTCGGCGGCGGCGTTGAGCCGGTACTCGTTCAGAAAGGCCACAAAGCTCTGCCCGGTCATCTGCCGGAACCACCGCATGAAGTGGCTGGCACTGAAGGAGCAGACCCCGGCGGCATCGGCGACCCGGAGTTCCTCGGTATAATGGGCCGAGAGCCATTGCAGGAGCGTTTTCAGCCGCTGGGTGTCGGCTGTCTCGGCGGCAAGCCGCTGCCGGCCCTGTGCAAGGAGCAGGGCAAGAAACCGCAGCAATGCCCCCTTGACCTGCAGCTCGTAGCCGGGGAGCTTGGCGCGGTTGGCATCCTCCACCTCCCGCAGGCAGGCGGCGGCCTGCAGATAGCACAAATCGTTCGGGGTCAGCCGCGCAGGCAGCGACAAGCGCCCGCTTTGCAGCGGAAGCAGATATTTCTCGGCACAAAGGTCCTCTGCGCCGCCCAGAAGCTCCAGCTCAAAAATGATATTTTCGTATTCCATGCACTGCCCTTCGGCCTGCCGCAGGGCATGGAGGGTGCCGGGCGTAAAAATAAAGATGTCCCCCATGCGGGCCGGGCAGCTCTCAGCGCCCACCTGCACCAGTCCTGTGCCCCGCTTGACAAAGACCAGCTCCATGCTCTCCTGCCAGTGGAGCGCCACCTGCGGAAAGTCCCCCGGAATGGTGCAGGGATACAGATTGAAGGGAAACCGCACGGCACCATGCTGCTTGGTCTCCTGCAAAGATGCCTGATTTTGCATCGTTTCACCTCCCGATGATAGGATTGTACCACAGTCTGCGCTTTTTAGGCAAGATTTTGATTGTTTTATGTGGTATATCTGGAAGTACAGATGTCAAACCTGTTTTCCGCAAGGTGTATTTGAAAACAAAGAAAATGACGAATATTTCGCAAGCGCAAACGGAATCCAAGGCTGTTTCACGCAAGATCCGGCTGTGCTTGCAAAAATAGACTAAATTTTCGACTTTTCAGATACACCCTAACAAAGGAGGATGCATTTATGAGCTTTACCGAAACGTTACAGGGTCTCACGGGCAAGCCGCTGGCAGACTGCACGAATCAGGAGCTGTATCTCGCGCTGCTGGAACTCGTCCGGCAGAAGAGCGCCGACCGTGTGCAGCCGGTCACCGGCCGCAAGCTGTACTATATCAGCGCCGAATTTCTTATCGGCAAGCTGCTGTCCAACAACCTCATCAATCTGGGACTGTACGATGAAGCCCGCGATGCACTGGCTGCCGTCGGCAAGAGCCTTTCCGATATCGAAGAGGTCGAGCCGGAACCTTCTCTGGGCAACGGCGGTCTGGGCCGTCTGGCTGCCTGCTTCCTCGACTCTCTGGCAACGCTGAACCTGCCCGGCGACGGCGTGGGCCTGCGGTATCACTTCGGCCTGTTCCACCAGTCCTTTGAGGACGGCGTGCAGAACGAAAAGCCCGACCCGTGGCTCACCGCCCACAGCTGGGCAGAAAAGACCGGCATCACCTACCCGGTGGAGCTGGCGGGCAAGGAGTACACTGCCCGGCTGTACAAGCTGGCGGTCACCGGCTACGAGGGCCGCACCAACACCCTGAACCTGTTTGACCTTGACACCATCGATGAGAGCATCGTCCATGACGGCATTGCCTTCGATAAAACTGCCATCGACAAGAACCTGACCCTCTTCCTCTACCCGGACGATTCCGATGAGGCAGGCCGCCGCCTGCGGGTGTACCAGCAGTACCTGATGGTCTCTGCCGGTGCCCAGCTCATTCTGGCCGAGTGTGCCGCCCGGGGCTGCGATTACCATGATCTGGCCGACTACGCCGCCATCCAGATCAACGACACCCACCCCAGCATGGTCATCCCGGAGCTGATCCGGCTGCTGGGCGAAAAGGGCATCGAATTTGAGGAAGCCGTAAAGATCGTCACAAAGACCTGCGCCTACACCAACCACACCATTCTGGCCGAAGCGCTGGAAAAGTGGCCCCGCGCCTATCTGGATACCGTGGTGCCCCAGCTGATGCCCATTATCGAAAAGCTGGACGCACTGGCCCGCACCCGCACCAAGGACGAGAGCCTTGCCATCATCGACAAGGACGACCGGGTGCACATGGCCCACATGGACATCCACTTCACCCACTCCACCAACGGCGTGGCAGCGCTGCACACCGAGATTTTGAAAAATTCCGAGCTGCACGGCTTCTACGAGCTGTACCCGGAAAAGTTCAACAATAAGACCAACGGCATCACCTTCCGCCGCTGGCTGCTGGAATGCGACCCCCGCTTGACCGCCGCGCTGGAACAGCACATCGGCTCCGGCTTCCGTAAGGACGCCGCCGAGCTGGAAAAGCTGCTGGCTTTTGCTGACGACGAAGCTGTGCTGGAGCAGCTGACCGCTGTGAAAAAGGCCAACAAGGAAGCACTGGCAGACTGGCTGCTGCGCACCCAGAAAGTGAGCGTGAACACCGATGCTGTGTTCGATATCCAGTCCAAGCGCCTGCACGAGTACAAGCGCCAGCAGCTGAACCTGCTGTACCTCATCCATCAGTACTACGAGATCAAGGCCGGGCACCTGCCCGCTGCTCCGCTGGTGAGCATCTTCGGTGCCAAGGCGGCACCTGCCTACACCATTGCAAAGGACATCATCCATGCGCTGCTGACCCTGTCCAAGGTCATCGCCGCAGACCCGGAAGTGTCCAAGTGGCTGCAGGTGGTGTTCGTGGAGAACTACAACGTTACCGCCGCCGAAAAGCTGATCCCCGCCTGCGACCTGTCCGAGCAGATCAGCCTTGCCTCCAAGGAAGCTTCCGGCACCGGCAACATGAAGTTCATGCTGAACGGCGCGCTGACGCTGGGCACCATGGACGGTGCCAATGTGGAGATCAGCCAGCAGGTGGGCGAGGAGAACATCTATATCTTCGGCCAGACCTCCGATCAGGTCATCCACCGCTATGCCGTGGGCGACTACGACCCCGCCCAGTGGGTGGAGGGGGATGCCAACATCCGCCGCGCCATCAACTTCCTCACCGGCCCGGAGATGCTGGCCGCCGGTCACGCCGAAAACCTGACCCGCCTGCACAACGAGCTGATCCATAAAGACTGGTTCCAGACCCTGCCGGACTTCAACGCCTACGTTGTGCGCAAGGGGCAGGCCCTCAGCGATTACGCCTGCGACCCGAAAGGCTGGCGGCGCAAGTGTCTGGTGAACATTGCCAAAGCGGGCATGTTCTCCTCCGACCGCACCATTGCCGAGTACGACCGCGACATCTGGCATCTGGGCAAATAGTTTATTATCGCAATTTTATTGATCTTCTGCCGCAGGACGAGATCTATCTAACCATGGGCACCGCCTACGATTTGCGGCATCAAAGAAGATTTCCAAAATCTACTGTACGCAAAATTTCTATCGGCACAAACTCTATGCTGCCAGAATTTCTGCGCGACCCGCCTGGATGAGGTGGTTGCCGCCATCCGGAAGCACCCCTATTTGGAGCTGCTCTATAAGCCGGGCGCAGATGAACACAAATAAAAGACGGGGTGCTGCACAAATGCACAGCACCCCGTCTTTTATTTATTCTGCTTTCCTCCTGCCGCAGCTGAGCGGTCAGAACCTTCTGAGTTACATGACCGATGGACTTTTTCAGCTCTCCAAAACGCTTTGTGCCCGGCATCAGATGCCGAATGGCAGGACGCACACCCGGAGTTTCCCCGCATCGTCTTTCACGGTCTGCGGCATTCCAGTGCGACTTATCAGCTGATGATCTCCGGCGGCGATGTGAAGGCCGTTCAGGGCACCACAGGACACGCTACGGCGGGATATGCTGGTGAACACCTATGCGCATATCCAGCAGTCCTCTCGTGTAGAACTGGGCAAGAAGTTTGAGGAAGGGTTCTATGCCAAACAGGAAAGCCCCAGCCCGCAGGCTGTGCCCGCCGCAGGCGAACCGACCATCTCTACGACTGCTCTGCTGGAACTTCTGAAGAATGCAGACCCCGAAATAAAGGCGCAGCTCCGTCTGGCTCTCTGCTGACCTAATGCAAAATTTACCACGCATTTCAAAGTAATTCCAGCCCATGCAGAGGATTCCTATGAAAACACCAACCGTGCAAAAAACCGTGCATTGACCGTGCAAGCCCCGATTCTTCGGGGTTACATAACAAAAAAGAACGCCAAATCTTACGATTTGACGTTCAATATCTGGTGCACCTCCAGGGAC
>ENA-OPSD01002009-OPSD01002009.1-human-gut-metagenome-genome-assembly--contig:-NODE-2009-length-13237-cov-3.264603_pt1 | contig 13237 bp, 10 predicted proteins | sample MGYA00241453_ERZ501898 | MGnify/ENA primary metagenome ERZ501898 (study PRJEB25962, sample SAMEA2042226) | human gut metagenome | biome: human gut; feature: human-associated habitat; material: faeces... | reverse complement strand
TCATGGGGTGGTCTCACAAAACCATCGTTTACCGTGATCGTACCGTTGTGCATCTGAACGATTCGGCTCACGATTGCCAGCCCCAACCCCGTGCCGGACACTTTGGTGCCAAGCGCGCGGTAGAAACGCTCGAAGACGCGGGTACGTTCTTCGGGAGCGATGCCTGGACCGTTGTCGGTGACGGTGATTACGGCGTGGCAGTCGCCAGCGTCGCGCACGGCTACCTCGATACGGCCGCCCTCGGGCGTGTAACGGATGGCGTTGTCAGTGAGGTTGGTGATCATGAGTCCGATGGCATCTTTCATGCCGAGCATGGTGACATCGGTGCAGTTATGCGTGAGCGTGATGCCTTTGGCTTCGGCCGACACGGAGAGCTCTTCGACCGAAGCTTGCGCCACGGCCGCCAGATTGAATTCGCTCATGGGCTTGTCGTGGGCATCCGGATCAAGGCGCGCGATGGTCAAGAGCTGCTGGACAAGCCGCGTGGCGCGTGCTACGCCCTCTTGAAGGCGGGAGGCGTACTTTGCACGCGCTTCCGGATCTTTGGCACGGGATAAAAGCTGTGCCTGAAGTTTGATGGCTGCCAGAGGTGTGCGCAGTTCATGGGCGGCGTCGGAAGCAAAGCGCTGTTGGGCGCTTAACGAATCGCCCAGACGGCTCATCAGCGAATTGATGGCATCAACGAGGCTCTTTAATTCGTAGGGTAGCCCTTCGGTATCAATCGGCGTCATGCTTGAGGGCGATCGTTTCGCAACGGCGCGTGCGGTTTTGTTTAAAGGCTGCAGTGCTTGTACGATCACAAACCAGATGGCAATCGCCAAAAACGGGATCAGGATAAACATCGGCTGCACGATGTTCATCGCTGAAGAGACTGCCAAGCGATCGCGCACGTCCATGGGCTGCGCGACCTGAACGATCTTGGTGCCGACCGTGGCGGTGAACTGACGCCATTGGGTGCCGGACTCGTCCTTGATGTCGCTAAAGCCTACGCTTTCAGCTAAAGGCAACGCATCGGTGCGACGCGACAGGTAAACACGGTTGGTGGAGGCATCGTAGATCTGCACCAAAAAACGCATCTCTGGGGACTGTCCCACGAGGATCGTGTGTTTGATGTCGTTGTCGCCGCGCTCGATCAGTTCAAGTGCGGTATGCCGGAGTTGCTCGTCGAAGAGACCTGAGAGCTCGGAGCGGGTGGAGTGATAAGTGGCCCAAGAGGCCACAAGTCCGGCGACGATGAGAGCCGAAACGAGCGTAAGCACGATTCGGCTACGGATGCTGGCGGCCATGCGATGCTAGGTCTCGAGCAGGTAGCCCACACCGCGAACGGTCTTGATGGCGCTGTCCGAGAGCTTCTTGCGCAGGTGGTGGATGTGCACTTCGATCGTGTTGGAGCCCACCGCCGAATCCCAGTCATAGAGTTTTTCTTCGAGTTGCCCGCGCGAGAGCACGACGCCTGCGCGATCGGCCAGAGCGACCAGAAGAGCATATTCCTTGGAGGAGAGCAGCACAGGTTCGCCGTTGTAGAACACTTCGCGGGTTTCGGGCTTGATAAGAAGCTTGCCGCGCTCAATTGTGGGCTCGCTGCGGCCTGCGGAACGGCGCAGCAGCGCGCGGATACGCGCGGAGAGCTCGTCAAGATCAAACGGCTTGATCAGGTAGTCGTCGGCGCCGGCGTCCAACCCTCTGACACGGTCGGACACGGTATCGCGGGCCGTCGTCACGAGCACCGGCGTGTGAATGCGGCGCGAGCGCACTTCTTGCAGTACGCTGATGCCGTCTTTGCCGGGCAGACCCAGATCCAGAATGACAAGGGAAAACGGAGTGGTACGCAGAGCGATCAGAGCGGAATTGCCGTCCTGCACCCAGTCGACGGCATAGCCTTCGGCTTTGAGCCCGTCGACGACGCCTTCGCCGATCATTTGATCGTCTTCAACCAGAAGAATTCGCATCGTTGGTTACTTTCGTGTCATGCGCGATACGGATGTGATTTTTGCGGACACAAAAACACCCCGCATCGGCGGTAAAAAAGAAGTTGCCAAATCATAACGCGAAAGCGGTCTGCTTCGCCTGTCGAACTTTGTCTGATGCAGTCTTAACGTTCCATGTGGAACATCTCTGTACAGACGTGGAAATCATTTGGGAAATCCGCGGGAAAACGCTTGAATGATGGACAGATCAAAGAACCATGAAATCGAAGAAAAAGCGCTTGTAATAAAATCGAAAAATTAGCGCCACAAAATACGACATTCCGTTCGTATTTCATTAGCCATGATGGAGAAAAAAGTGACTGAAAGCGACGCAGAAAAAGTTCAACAACAAGCGGTGCAGCCGGAGGTTCCGACTCCTGACCAAAAGCAAGAATCGACGACGGCAGCCCCTAAGGCAAATCCGGTCAAGCGCAGCCGTAAGACGGTAATAAAAAAGGCGACCGCCCCGGCTAAAAAAACGACCAAGGTTGCCAAGGAAGAAAAAGCGCCGGTGGCGGTCGACCTTGACAGCCCGTCGCTCTACACCAACCGTGAAATCAGCTGGATCGAATTTGACCGTAAGGTTCTGGAAACGGCTGAAGACCGAAAAGTGCCGCTGCTTGACCGTGTCAAGTTCCTCGCGATCTTCTTTAACAACCTCGATGAGTTTTACATGGTGCGCGTCATGAACCTGCAGCGTCAGGCGCGCAGCAACGTGTTGCCGACGGGCCCCGACAAGATGCCGCCCGCCAAGCAGCTTATTGAGATTCGACGCCGTGTGGGTGAGTTGCTCGACGAAGCCGAGGAGCTGTGGCTCAAAGAACTCAAGCCCGCGCTTGAAAAGAAGGACGTGCACTTCATCACCTATGACGAACTCACCGGCGTGCGCCGTCAGATGGTCGACAAGTATTTTGAAACCGAAATCTTGCCCGTTTTGACTCCGCAGGGTGTGGATGCCGGACGCCCCTTCCCGATGATTTCGAGCCGCAGCATCAATTTCGTGATTGAGCTGCGCAGCACCGACCCGAGCGACGAGAAATCCTACTTCGCGCGTCTCAAGAATCCGAACAACGTGCCGCGTTTCCTCTTTGTGCCCAAGGATTTGACGGGCGAAGAGACGGTTGACTTTGCTTCGGGTGACGGCGACATCCTTATGATGGAAGATCTGGTCGCCAATCGCATGGGGATGTTGTTCCCGGGCTATAAGGTGAAGAACTACGGCATGTTCCGCGTCACGCGCAACACCGACGGTGAGATTGAGGAAGACGAGGCCGACGATCTGTTGGCTGCCGTGCGCGACTATGTCGAGCAGCGCCGTTTCGGCTCTATCGTGCGTGTGGAATTGGCGCGCGGCATGCCGCTTGCCCTTCAGGATTTCCTGATCAGCCATTTGGACGTGCACCCGTCTCAGGTGGTGCGCCTGAAGATGCCGCTGGCGTTCAATGATTTCATGCGCTTGATGAAGATTGACAAGCCGGCGTTGAAGTACCCGCCTTTCCGTGCCAATACGCCCAAGCCTTTCGATCCGGAAGAGGATCTTTTTGCTGAAATTCGCGAACGCGATCTGATGGTGTTTCACCCCTACGACAGCTTCGGCTGCGTGTTGCGCTTCCTGCGTCAGGCAGCGGTGGATCCGGACGTTGTGGCCATCAAGCAGACGCTTTATCGCTGCGGCAGCGATTCGCCCGTCGTGCGTGCGTTGCTGGAGGCTCGCCGCCGTGGCAAGCAGGTGACGGCCGTGGTCGAACTCAAAGCTCGCTTTGACGAAGAGCAGAACATCAACTGGGCAGAAGAGCTTGAACGCGCCGGTGTTAACGTTGTCTACGGTTTTGCCGGGTTGAAGATTCATGCCAAGCTCTGCTTGGTTGTGCGCCGTGAGCCCAAGGGCATGCGTCGCTATGCGCATATCGGCACGGGCAACTACAACGCGTCTTCAGCAAAGATCTACACCGATCTGGGACTCTTTACCGCACGAGACGACATCTGCAGCGATGTGCAGGATCTCTTTAACGTGATGACCGGTTTCGGAGTGATTGACAACTACCGCCGCATTTTCGTTTCGCCCAATCACCTGCGCGCCAACATCACGCGTCTGATCCGGGAGGAAGCGGAAATTCACCGGGCCAAGGGCGGCGGCCGCATCATCATGAAGTGCAACCAACTCGTGGACCAGGGCATCGTGCGCGAGCTCTACGAAGCCAGTCGCGCCGGTGTCAAGATCGAATGTGTGGTACGCGGCATCTGCTCGCTGCGCCCCGGCATTAAGAACGTGTCCGAAACGATTAGCGTGCACTCGATTGTGGGCGAATTGCTCGAACACGCCCGCATCTACTACTTCGAGCACGGCGGCGAACCCGTGATGTACGTGGGCAGTGCCGACATGATGACGCGCAACCTGAATGGTCGCATCGAAGTGCTCACGCCGGTACTCGACAAAAAGCTCATGGATAATATCCTCAAGCAGATCGTCAATCCGCAGCTTGCCGACAACACGCATGCGTGGGAGCTCCTGAGTGACGGCAGCTACAAGAAGATCAAGCGCGAAGCGGGGGTTGCAGCGATGGATTCGCAAAGCCACATCAAGCGTGTGCTTAATCTCCTGAAGCGGTAAGCCGACGCTGAAAGCGCCAAAAGAAACTCCCCGACGGAAATTTCGCCGGGGAGCTTTTTTTAAGGTGGGCCCGTCGGAGACGGACCAGAGGCAGCCGATTAACGGTCGTGACCGCGTTCGGCGTTGGAGTACTTCTTGTTGGTCTGTCCCTTGACCGGAACGGTGTCAAATGCGCAGATGCGCTTGCCGCTCGTGTAGGTATACAGATACGTATCCCAGACGGCGCCGGCCATCATGTACTTGGTCAGATCCTTCTGCGAGAAGCTGATCACCAGATCGGTCTTACCGTCGCCGTTGACGTCTTTCTTTTCAAAAGCCTTCGGTTTGGCCAGATTGCTCATGACAACGGCGGCAACTGTGGAGGCGCGGCTTGGGCCGGCAAAGGTCTTGTCTTTGTCGATGGTCGTGGCATCCAGCAAAGTGTCCGACAGCAGCGCAATCTTGACGTTGGCGTCGCTCTTGGGATCCAACTCCTTGGCAAGGACGACAATCTTGTGCGGTGCAATCGAAGCAAGGTTGCGATCGACGGCACCCTGAGCTTCCTGCATCTTCTGCACGTTGAAGTTGTGCAGGATGTCAAGCGCTTTCTGTTTGGAAACCTTCATGGCCGCCTTGGCTTGGGCATGAACGGCAGCGCGATCGCCCATCCAGCCGTCTTCGAGCGTCTTGATCATGTCCCGCGTGGGCATCTGATCGCCCCATTGATACTCAAGCACGTTGGCGTGATTGATAAACGGAGTGGATGCGAATTCGGCGTGGTAGCTAAAACGCTTGTCCTGAGCGTTGAACTGCTCGGCGGTGGCTTCCTGCCAGGTCATGAAATTGGCGTTGGCAGCCGGTTTGGCCAACGGATATCCCGGAACGTAGGGCGTTTCGCACGGACGAGCGTAGGCGCGGAAGGCCGTGATGAATTCGGGATCCGGATCCAACTCGAAGACGACCGATTCGTGAGAAGTCGGGCGGCATGTACCGAAGCCGTTATGGTGGTACCAGCCCGGATCGTCGCCGATGGTCGGTTCGTGCAGACGCAAAATGGCCTTGACGTCGTCAACGCTGAATTTGCGATCAGGTGTGACGCTGTACGGGAACTGTTCCGGATCGGTGATCTTCTTGCCGGTGATGTAGTTCCAGGCAAGCTCGTTGCGGCTGCGATTGTATTCGGCGGCGCGTCTTTCCGGAGGCTGAACGGCCAGACGGTAGTTGAAGTCGTTGTAGACGCCTGCCTTGGCTGGCTTGTAGCGGCCGTTTTGGATCGAACGCTCAATCAGTCCGGGAGCGACGATGACGTTTTTCGTGTCGGTGGCGTCCACTTTGCCGATCATGAAGTTGTTCGGGATGTAGACGATTTCATTGTCCTGAACGCGGCGCGCCACCCAGGTGTTGCCCTTGTGAATGGCGATCTGCCAGGCTTCGTTTTTGTCTGCCACCGTGTAAGTGCGGCCTTCGGAGAAGTAGCCGTATTCGCCGAGCAGTTTGATGGCGATGTCGATGGCTTCCTTAGCGGTGTGAGCGCGTTCGGCCATCAGACGGCGGATGCCGTAGCCGATGCCGCCGTCCTTAAGTTTCTGATCGTTGTCGTAGATGCCGGTGCAGGCGTTGGAAACGATGACGACGCCTGCGTCATTGACAAAACCGTCGGAGAAGGAGGAGCCGTTGGGGTCGAGCGTCTGAGACCAATAAAAGCCCAGCGTTTCGGGAATCTGAGGAATCTTGGCCGCCGTGGGTTCGTACGTGATCATTTCGCCGGCTTTGTGCTTGGCAGGCGGTACATAGTACTGAGGATTGAAAACGCGACCGCCGTTGTCTTCGTTGTGGCCGACGATGATATGCCCCGTTGCGGAGACGGACTTGCCGACGATCACGGTGGAGCAAGCAAAGGCGTTGACGGAAATGGCTGCGACTGCGGCTGAAATGGCGCAGGCGATAAGCGATTTGCGGAAGGTCATTTCTGAGTTCTCTCTCATTTGGAAATGAAAGTCGCCGCGTCGACCGGCGCGGCGCACGAGAAAATTATGCGCCCGAACTTGATAAAACATGAGGAAAACTTCGTAAGGGATTTCGTTTATGAAATGATGAAATATTCACAATCCGGAATGTTTAGAGTTTGAGAAAACGGTGACAAAGCGTTCCAATTTCGTCAATGGCAATAACTCGGCTTTTTATAATTAAACGAACAGTCTTTCTTTGAATCCGAGGCCGCTATGCCCGATAACCTGCCGCAGCAAGTCGATGTTCAACTGCCGCCGGAGACCTCTTCCGTGGTGGTTGCCAAGGTGGTTTACGGCCTGCACGCTCTGTCGATCATCATCGGAGTTGTGACGGGCGGCTCGATTCTGGGCGCCTTTCTTTTTGGCTGGCCTTCGATCGTGGCGGTCATTCTCAACTACGTGATGCGTTCGGACGCAAAGGGAACCTACGTGGAAAGCCACTTCTCCTGGCAGATTCGCACGTTCTGGTACGCCTTCGGTTTTGCCTGCGTGGTGGGGTTCGTCGGGTTCATTCTTTCCTTCATCTACGTGGGCCTGGCCATCTGGTTCATCGGCTTTTTTATCATGAGCATCTGGGTGGGCTATCGCATCATTCGCGGTGCAATTCGTTTGTGGAACGCCAAGCCGATTTGATCGTCTGCGGATTAGTCCGACGGATTAATCCACTTGTTCGACTCTAAGGGTAAGCCCTGAAAAAATCCGCGCTCAAAATTTAAACTCTTGTGCGCAAAATGCGTGCGTCTTTCTACGCGCGCGCACCTGTGAGCAGTCTTTTGCGCGCACGAAAAATCCCTTGTTTGACCGAACCGGCACGCCAAAAGCGTGTTGGACATTGGCATTTGTACTCGGCAAACAGCAGGATATTTTTTGAACCTTAGGAGAATTCAATCGTGAAGATGACGATGAAGGCGGCTGCTGCCGCCGTGATGGCAGTTTGCGCCGCCTCCGCCGCTCATGCAGCCGGCTTTATGCTGACCGAACAGTCCGCCGGCGCTCTGGGCCGCGCCTACGCCGGTGTGGGTGTTGACGGTACCGATATTTCCGGCGTTTACTACAACCCCGCCACCATGACCCTGCATCCGGGCACTCAGATTCAGGCCGGGTTTGTGGCTGTTGGTCTGGACTTGGCTTATGAGGGCAACGACGGTAGCACGGAAAATGGCCAGTACAACACGCAGGCCATTCCGCATGGCTATATCTCGCACCAGCTCACTGACAATATGTGGATTGGCTTGGCGATGACTGTGCCGTTTGGTATGGGCACAGAATACGACGACAATTGGCCGCTTGCATATAAAGGGATCTCAGCTGAAGTCCTGACATTTGACTTCAATCCGAACGTGGCATGGAAGGTTTCCGATAAGTTGAGTCTTGGTGCGGGTATTTCGATTCAATACGCATCTGCCGATTTGAAGATGCAAGATCTTATCTCTAACGAGATGCCTGTTTTGGGCACAGCTAATGGCGAAGTGGATGCCGACAGCATTGCCTGGGGATTCAATGTTGGTTTAATGTGGTCGCCGCTGGACAATTTGCGATTTGGTTTGTCCTATCGCTCCCGCATCAACCACAATGCGGACGGTGACTTTACGTTTAGTAACCCGAAAGGGCCGGGTGCAAGCCATGTGCCTACCGATGCTTTTGACGCGACAGCCACCATCTCCACGCCAGCGTGGGCTATGGCTACCGCCGCGTGGGATGTTAATGATCTGTTGAGTCTATATGCTACTTTCCGTTGGACAGACTGGTCTTCTTTTGACACTCTTGATATCAAATCGCCAGCACTTGAGAGTAAAGGGGGTGTGAAGACCGTTGAAAACCACTGGCAGGACACGTATCTCTTCTCTGTTGGTGCCGATCTTCGCTTTACTAACTGGTGGACGTTCCGAGCAGGTATCGGGTACGAAACGTCTCCGATTGATGATCCGAAATATCGTACGGCCATCATTCCTGATGCCGATCGCTGGTGGTTTGCTCTCGGTTCTTCTTTCCAGGCAACCGAAAGCATGCAGATCGACGTGTCCGCCGCTTGGTTGCATGGCACGGGTGAACGAGACCTCTACAATAAGGAAGGACAGGTCGATGGTCGATTCGACAAGCTCGACGCCTACCTCTTCGGCGTTCAGTTGGTCTACAAGTTCTAATCTCGCTTGATTCTGTCCTTGTGAGGCAGACCTGAGAGACAGCCCCGGACGGGGATCGAGCAATCGGTCAACGTGCGGGGCTTTGTTTTTGGTGTAATTTTTCGTCTTGGCGGATAATGCGCGTGCTGTGATTTTGGAAATTCTGCGATGAACGTCTTTTTTCACCATCTCTCGCTGTGTGCACCATTGTTTCTAATGGTGTTTTTAGGCTGGGCGCTTGTGAAAATCGGCATGTTCAGCCACAGCGTAACAAAGGCGCTTTCGCAGTTTGTCTTCAAGCTCCTGATGCCGGTGATGCTCTTTCACTTGATGAGCGACGGTTCCAACCGCCCGCCGGTGGATTGGAAGGTACTGATCGCCTTTTTCGGGTCCTGTGTGGTGGTATACATCATCGGCAACTTTCTGGGCGGTAAGCTTTTTAAGCAGGATTCCACGGGACGTGTCATCACGGGCATGGGCGGCATCTTCGGCAACAACGTGCAGCTCGGTGTGCCCATTGTGCAGACAAGTCTCGGTACGGCCGCGATGCCGACGATCTCTTTGTTGATTATCTTCAACGTGCTGTTGCTGTGGACAAGTGCTACGGCTTGCGTGGAGTTCGGGCGCACGGGCGGCAAGATTGACTGGAAGAAGTTTCTGATTGCTCTCAAGAACATCTTCAAAAATCCCATCGTATTGGGCATCCTGATCGGCACGGGTTGGAGTCTTACGGGACTGCAGTTGCCCGAAGTGATTGACAAGAGCGCAGCATTGGTGGCCACTGCTACCACGCCTTGTGCATTGATTGTGGTGGGGATGGGCTTGGCCGAACACAGCTTCACGGCCGCTTTGCCGAAGGCAAGCGTCATTACGGCACTCAAACTCGGGATTCAACCGTTTTTGGTGTGGGTGTTCTGCGTGCTGTTGGGGCTTGATTCGGTACAAACCAACGCCGCAACGGTTCTGGCATGTCTGCCCGTGGCCATCAACCTCTACATCATGGCCACGCAGTTTGAGAGTGAAGAAGGAGCGGCGAGTAACGCCATCTTTGTTTCGACATTTATTTCTGCCGTCACCGTCCCGTTGACGCTGACGCTGCTTGGAGTGGGTTACTGATATGGCGCTTGGCGCAACGGTTTGCAAAGCTTTTATTGACGTTAGCGACATCGATCGCGGTTACTACGAAAGCCGCTCGATTACGATCGCACAGCATCCGTCGGAAACGCCGGCTCGCATGATGGTGCGGTTGCTTGCTTGGGTGCTTTTTGCCGGAGACAAGACGGAATTCGGGCGAGGTCTTTCCACGGAAGGAGAGCCTGCGGTCTATGAGACCAACGACGCGGGTGACATTGCCCGTTGGATCGAAGTAGGATGCCCGGATATCAAAACGCTGCGCAAGGCTGCCGGCAAAAGCGAGGACGTGGTGGTGCTTGCCTACGATGAAGCGAGAATTGAGCCTTGGTGGCAATCCCGCAAGGGTGATATGTCCAAAATCGACAAGCTCTCTGTGCGTTGGATCGCGGATATGGACTTAGAAAAGCTAGCCGATATGGCCGGCCGCAACATGAAATTTGCCGCAACGGTTCAGGACGGCGTGGTGTGGCTTGCCGACGACTCCCACAACATCGAAATCGAAGTCAAGACGCTCATGCGTCGCGGAGAACCAGTGTTCTGAGCTCGTCTCACTGCGGCCATGAAAAAACCCCGACAGGATAAGTTCCCGCCGGGGTTTGCATTTTTGGAAATGCCTTGCGATCAGGCGTTGCGCAGGCTGTCGGCCATCTGCCAGAAGACGGCTTCAAGCTCGGAGCGCAGTTTTTCGTCCGAAACGCTTTCGGCAAGCGCCTGCTGCATACAGCCGAACCATAGGTCGCGAAGTTCCGCCGTAATCTGGATGCGTTGGTGGTTTTCACGCAGACACGGCAGACCGTGCTTCTGAGCGTACAGCACGGGGCCGCCGAACCATCCCGTCAGGTACTCGAGCATGCGTGCACGGTAATGCGCCATGCCGTTGACGTACCGGCTGCTTAATGCAGCGTAGGCCGGGTTCGAGCGAAGGATTTCAAGATACTTGTCGACGAGGGCAGTTAGACCCGCCTCGCCGCCAAGTCGTTCATACAACGTCGTTTGCGACATAAAGCCTAAGAAGAATTGTGTCGAAAGGGCGTTTGGTAAAAGTTGCCTTAGCGCAGAAACACGCCCCAGGTGCCGATGAGCATCACGGGCCAGGCCACGACGGGAGAAAAAAGAACGCGCAGAATGCGGTTTTCAGGCACGAAACCGAAACCGTGCACCCAAGCTGCGCTCATCCCCATCAAAAGCACGACCAGAAAGCCGTGCGGCACACTGGCGGAGTCTTCCGCCACCAGGCGCGGATAGAGAATGATCACGGCGGCGACCGCAACGGCCGCCAGAAGACTGACGGCGCGTGCGAGCCCCCGCAGCACCTTATTCATCGGCAGCTTCCCGGTTGTCAAGCGTCGTGGAAACAACCACGGATAAAAGGATTGCTAAGCCAAGACCGGTGAGCCAGTAAAAGTAAATCATGTGTTTCTCCGTTGAGGTCGGCGTCGCGCGGACACCGACCTATATCAGGTTTTGCCCTAGTAAAGGTCGTGATCGTTCTTGCGGATGTACTCGGCGTTGAGTTTGCCCGACATCGTGCGGTAGGCCCAGCCCGTGTAGATCAAGACGAGCGGCAGCAGCAGAAGCGTCACGAAGAGCATCACTTCAAGCGTGAGCTGCGAACTCGTGCAGTCCCAGATCGTGAGGCTCGAGCGCGGATCGCTTGAGCTCGGCATGATGAACGGGAACATGGAGAGCAGCGGCGTGAGGATGATGCCCAGGAGCATCACGCTCGAGCACACGATGGCCATGCCGCCCTTCATTTGTTTGGCAAAGAACACGCCGCCGAAGGCGCCGAGAACAGCCAGAACCGGAACAAGCCACAGCACCGGATAGTTGCTGAAGTTGGTAAACCAGGCGCCTGCGGCGATGTCAACCGTCTTCAGAAGCGGGTTGGAGGGACCGGCAGGATCAAGACCGGCGCTCACGACCATGCCGTCAATGCCGAAGTACGTCCAGATGCCGCCGAGGATAAAGAGCGCAGCGGTGGCCACACCCGAAATCGTCGAGATGCTCATGGCGCGGCGCTGCAGATCGCCGTCGGTGCGCAGCACCAGATAGTTGGCGCCGTGGAAGACGATCATCAGCAACGAGACGACACCGCACAGCAGTCCGAACGGATTGAGCAGACCGAAGAAGCTGCCCGTGTAGAACGGACGCAACGATTCATCGAAGTGAAACGGCACGCCTTGCAACAGGTTGCCGAAAGCCACGCCGAAGATGATCGGGGGCACGGCCGAACCTACAAAGAGAGCCCAGTCCCAAGTGTTGCGCCAGCGCGTACCGGCCATCTTGCCGCGGAAGTCAAAGCCCACGGGACGCAGGATCAGTGCGAGAAGCACGATGAGCATGGCCCAGTAAAAGCCCGAGAAGGCAGCGCCGTACAGAAGCGGCCAAGCTGCAAAGATGGCGCCGCCGCCCGTGAGCAGCCACACCTGGTTGCCGTCCCAGTGCGGGGCGACGGAGTTGATCATGCAGCGGCGGTCGGTGTCGTTCTTGCCAAGGAAGGGCAGCAGCGAACCCACGCCCATGTCCTGGCCGTCCATAATGGCAAAGCCTACGAGCAGCACACCGATAAAGAGCCACCAGATCAGACGCAAAATTTCATAATCGATCATTTTCAGAATCTCCTATGTCCGTCCATCAGGCCTTGCGCTCAAAGAAGTAGCGGCCGGTGCCCAGCGAGCTCGGACCGAGCTTGGCGTAACGGACCATGAGCCAGTACTCCACAATCAAGAGAGCCGTGTAAAGAATGGCAAAGCCGGCAAGCGAACCGATCAGGTCGCCTGTCGAGAGGCTCGATACAGACAGATCCACCGGCAGAATCTCATAGATTGTCCAGGGCTGACGGCCGTATTCGGCTACGAACCAGCCGGCTTCGCAGGCAATCCAGGGAAGCGGCAGGGCAAGCAAGCACAGCCACAGCGTCTTGGTCTTCTGGGCGATGGTGCCTTTGATGCTGTAGTAGGCGGCCAGACCGAAGATGAAGATAGCGGCCAGACCGCAACCCACCATCAGGCGGAACATCCAGTACATGGGCGTGACGGCAGGCACCGTAGACAGAGCCGCTTCGCGAATCTGTTGCGGCGTGGCTTGCGTAACGTCATTGACGTACTTTTTGAGCAGCAGGCCGTAGCCGAGGTCAGCCTTGACTTCGTTGAACTGCTGGATCAGGGTGCGATTTTCCTTGTCTTTGCGCAGCGCTTCCAGAAGCGAGACGGCACGCTGACCGTTGATGATGCGCGCTTCGTTTTCTTCCACGAGCGGATTGATACCCTTGATCTCCTGAGAGAGCGAACGGGTGCCCATCAGACCGAAGAGCCAGGGAATGTCAACGCTCACGGTGTTCTTGCGGGCTTCTTCATCGGGGATGGCAAAAAGCGAAAGCGATACTTTTACACCCCGGACAGGGCAGGTCATACA
>ENA-OPSD01001992-OPSD01001992.1-human-gut-metagenome-genome-assembly--contig:-NODE-1992-length-13332-cov-3.039617_pt1 | contig 13332 bp, 10 predicted proteins | sample MGYA00241453_ERZ501898 | MGnify/ENA primary metagenome ERZ501898 (study PRJEB25962, sample SAMEA2042226) | human gut metagenome | biome: human gut; feature: human-associated habitat; material: faeces... | reverse complement strand
CCCACCGCAGCACCCGCCAGAGCGCCAAGAATGGTACCCATCGTAGCCGAGTCACTGCGATCGCGACGATTATCAACGGTCACCCGCGCAGGCATCACAGCGATGATCTGAACCGTCTTCACTTCCTGAGCCTGATTGACCTGACCGGCCCAATAGACGTCGGAGCGATACGCCGTGCCGTCGTTGGCGCAACCCGCAAGCAAAAGAGCGGCGGACAAAGCACCGCATGCTGCAATTTTCTTGTTCATCTTTTTTCTCATGTTCTCGTCGCCTCAGAAGTTTGAAGCAACGGTTACTCAGACCTGATTTCTTACTGTGACTTTACCGCGTCCGCATCATTTTGGACAGCGTTTATGCGGCAAGTTGCTACTGCCCAAATCTGGTCGCTACAACTGCTGACAGTTCTTTGCAAAAAATGTTGCCGCTCAGACACACCTGAGCAACGAACCTATTGGAAAAACACCGAGGCAAGTCCCAGGAAAATAAGGAACCCGCCCGAGTCCGTCATAAACGTCAGGAGAACGGACCCGCCCATGGCCGGATCTTTGTTGAGGGCTTTTAGCACCAGCGGAACGGCCAAACCCATGGCGGCGCCCAGCACGATGTTAAGAAGCATCGCCAAGGCCATCACGCCGCCGAGCATCATACCCTGCGCGCTGTCGTGGTACAGCCCCCAGACGCAAAGTCCCGCGATGACACCCCACACAAGGCCGTTTAACAACGCCACCAACATCTCCTTTTTCAGAAGTCGAGTCGTGTTGGCATCCGTCACTTGCCCCATAGCCATGGAACGTACCAGGAGCGTCAGCGTCTGATTACCCGAATTGCCGGCCATGCCGGCGACCACCGGCATCAATGCCGCCAGCGCCACGACCTTGGAAATCGTGCCATCAAAGGCGCTGATGACGCGCGAAGCAAAAAATGCCGTGCATAAATTGACGCCAAGCCACACCCAACGACTCTTAGCCGAATCCCATACGCTGCCGAAAATATCCTGCTCTTCATCCAGACCGACGGCTGCATAGGCGTCTTCCGCGCTTTCTTCTCGAATCACGTCAACGACTTCATTGACCGTCAGGCGACCCACCAAACGTCCGGCCTCATCCACCACGGGCGAACTCACCAAGTCGTAACGCTCAAAGGCCTGTGCCGCGTCGCTCGCATCATCCAACGGATTGAGCGTGAGAATATCCGACTGCATCAGAGAGGACACCGAGCGCGAGGGTTCATGCACCAGAATCTGCGCCACCGGCAACGCGCCCAGGAATTTTCCCTGGCGATCGACCACAAACAGCTGGTCGGTATGATCGGGCAGCGACTCAAAGCGACGCAGGAACTTCAGGACGATTTCAAGAGAGACGTCCTGGCGAATCGAAATCATCTCAAAGTCCATGCGCGCACCAACGCTGTCTTCCGGATAGCTCATCGCCGCACGCAACTGCGCGCGTTCTTCATGCGACAAACCTTCCTGAACCTCGGCCACCACATCTGGCGGCAGGTCGTCAACCAGGTCAGCAATCTCATCCGTATCGAGCCCTTCGACGGCATCAACGAGTTCTTCGCGATCCATCGAGTCGATCAGGGTCTCACGAACGCCTTCGCTCACTTCGACCAGAACGTCACCTTCGTGCTCATGACGCACAAGGTTCCAAACCGCCAGACGCTGTTCCGGCGGCAAGGCTTCGAGAATGTAGGCGATATCGGCAGGATGCAGGTCGCTCAGAACATCGGTGAGTTCCGTCTCTGCCGTCAGATCCAACGCAGCGGCATCGGGTTCCTCGGGATCGTTGCCCGAGACCTTGCCTCTGTCTTCCTGGTCTTCAAAGATCTGTGAGATGCGCTCAAGTGCGCGATTGGCCACTTCGGGGTCGCGCGACAGGAGATCGTCGTCTGCTGTCAAGAGCTCTTCTTTTTTGTCGTCGGGCTCTGTCACTGCGTTTCTCCTTGTGCGGATACCGCGAAAAGTGGTTGAAGGGAAATTTCGAAAGGCGTGCCTTTTTGAATCGTTGACCGCAATCGCTTAAACAGTATGGGCGCAACGCCGCCTGCACGGTCAGACAGTCGGCGCATCTTGAAAAAAGCTTACGGGCGGCATTGTACGCCGAGATCAGCGTCTGCCGCCGCTACTTCTTCAGAAGTTAGGCAAAAACACAACTCGAAGATGACAAAGGTTCCTCCTCATCAAGACAGTCGAACTGTATGCCATACAGTTCACTATCTGAAGATACAGTGGCTTATCAAGTCGCAAAACGAACCATCGGTTTCCGCAACAAAACGACGGCGAGCCTCCGCAAAAGAAACTCGCCGTTGAATTTTTCGCCAAATACCGGCAATCAAAGCGCTACGCTGGCATCAAATGCTGCACGCAACTTTTCGTAAACCAGCTTGGTGTCCGGCATACGTCCCGTCCAAAGCGCAAAGCTTTCAGCCGCCTGAGCAACCAACATGCCCAAGCCGTCTTCAACGCGAACAGCCCCGGATTCTTTCGCCAGTTGCATGAAGGGCGTCGGCAAAGCCGCATAAGTCAGATCCACCGCAAGCGAGCATTCGGAGAAGACGCAATTGGGAACAGCCGGAGCCGCCCCGGAGAACGCGGCACTCGTCGCATTGACGATGATGTCGAATTTCTCGCTGATCAAATCCACGAAACTGCCCGATGCACAGCCAAGCGCAGCACCGGCGGAATGAGCCTTCTCAGGCGTGCGGTTGGCGAGATAGATGCGTGCGCACCCTTCTTCCTGAAGAGCAGCCGCCAATCCGCGTCCGGCTCCGCCTGCCCCCAAAATGAGCACACGGGCACCGGTAAGCGACGCGCCGCAACGCTGAGACACATCCGTCACAAAGCCTTTGCCGTCGGTGGTATCACCCAAGACGCGATTCCCGTCGAAAATAAGGGTATTGACAGCCTCGCACTTGCGCGCACGCGGTGTCACTTCGTCGCAATACTGATAGGCATCCATCTTGAAGGGATGCGTCACGTTGGCACCCTTGGGGTGGTCCTCGCGGCGCAAAACCGCCATGCCTTCGATAAAGCCGCCGGGCTCGAAATCACGAGTCTCGTAGCTCATCTCGATGTCAAACTGCGCGGCAAACATCTTGTGGATTTCTGGCGACAGCGAATGCTTAACCGGATGACCGATCACAAAATATTTATCCATACAATCCTCCCGCAGGTAGCCAATCTCACAGGAACTGCGAATCGCGAGTCCTTTACTTGATTTTAAGCGTTTGGCGGCTCGACGCAGGCAGTTTCGGTCGGCTGTCCGGTTACCGGCTCATTTTGCTCGGCCGTCTTATCGGTCTGTGACTCCTCGGACGTTTGACTTTCATCTTCAAGGCCGTCGCCCTCTTCAAGCGCTTCCTCGTCGGTTTCGTCCAAGACTGCCAACAGTTTGCCCTCAAAAAGCACGTCGATATAGTCGAATCCAAGAACACCGAGCAACACCTTGCGCCCCCGGTCCAGCTCAGGCATTCCGGGAATGCGCTGCACCAGCGGCAAACCTTCTACGCGAACCAGGTCGCCCTTGATCACCACGGCTTCGATTTCCTTCAAGCCTTCCTGCTCGATCCACTTAAGCGACCAGAATCGTTCCATCTTGCGTTGGAATTCGCTGTAAGCCTCGTAAACCGACTCAAACTGGCTCACGATGGTGTAGAAGTCCGAGTCGTTACCCATGTAAGCCGGAGCCGTCCCGGCCGCCGCACAAATAATCTGACGCTGATTGACCAAATCCACATAACGGCGAAGCGGTGAAGTAGACCAGGCGTAGCGCACCACACCCAGGCCGTCATGCGGGCCGGGACTTGTGCTCATGCGCACGCGCCCCATACGCTGACTGCGGTAAATCCCTGCCGTCTTGCATTCCTCAAGCCACAGTCCCCAGGTACTGTTGGCAAAAATCATCAGTTCGGCCACCATCAAGTCAAGAGGCTCACCGCGCGCACGGCCCTTGCGGATGATGCGCAGGTTTTCTCCCTCGCCTTCAAGTTCCAGATACCAATCAATGCGTCCGGTCTGTTCGGGGCGTCCGCGGCGCTCTTCTCGCTCGGCCAAACGGGCCTTGGCAAACCGCCACAAAAAGCCGATTTCGTGCGCACACGGCACCGTCAGCGTTCCGTTTTCAATCGCCTCGGGCGTGACTTCCTCATGAATCAGGTCGTAGCGCAAATTGTGCTTGACGGTGATTTTCTCCACGCGCGTTTCGGTGGATTGCACCGCCATCGTTTCATCGTCAACGGTCACATAGAGCGACACGCAGGGCACGCACTTGCCTTCGTCAAGGCTGGTGCGTTCGATCCAGCTTTCCGGAAGCATCGTTGTCTTCATGCCGGGCGCATAGACCGTTGACATGCGGCTGCGGGCCGACTCGTCGGCAACGCTTCCGCGAGGCATGATCAGTGCGGGCGCTGCGATGTGAATACCGATGCGGCTCCTGCCGCCGTCAAGGTGCGTGACGCTGGCTGCGTCGTCGATTTCCGTGGTCGACGAATCGTCAACAGAAAACGCCTCGACGGCTGCTTCGGGAAGATCACCGGGTGCCGCGGGCACTTCACTGGCGGCCTGAGTAAATCCCTTGCCCTTGGGGAAATTCGTGCGATAAAAGCTTTCGACGTGCCAGGTAAAGGCGTCGGGCACGGCGCCGAGCTTCATCATCAATCGCAACGGACTCATGCGGACTTCGCTTGCGGCATCGTTGAGAGCCTTCCACTCCGTACTGTTTTTGTCCGGTTTCAGAAGCAGTTCGTAAACACGACCGGCAATATCCTGCGGCAATTCTCCGGCAACCATCTGCGCAGCCAAGTTTTTACGACGTTCCTCTTCCTGACGCTTGCGTTCGACCGCCTGCAGTGCGCGCTGCAAAATGTCTTCTGGCGCCTTTTTGTAGTTGCCGCGCCCTTTGCGATAGAAGTAGACAGGATTGGCGTGCAGCGCCATCAGCGCGGCACCCTTTTCCACCGCCGTCACGGAAGAAAAATATTCAGCGGCTATCGACTCGTAACCGAATTCCTCATCTGGCGCCACTTCCCACAGGAACATGGGATCGATATCGGTAGAAGCCTCATGCGCCTGCGTCAGAAAGGTCGCAGCTGCAGGTGACTCGAACTCGAAAAAGACATGGTTGGCCTTCACTTTGCAGCGACGCCCCGTCGTGAGTTCAACTTGATAATTGGTTCCGTCTTTCTTCAGAACCGTTCCGGCCTTAAAGTCTCCGGCCTCTTCAAAAAACAAGTACATCGAGTTGGCTTTCTTAAATTCTTCTGTCTGATTCAGAACCGATCGGAGCCGGCAAGCAGGAAGTCGCGCACGGCAGCAGCATATTCCTCAAAACAGGAGATGCGATGGTCACTGCCGTCAATCACAATGCTCTGCACATCGGAAAAACGCGTGGCGGCGCGTCTCCAGTCGAGCACTTCATCTCCCGTGCAAAGCACCATAAGCACACGAGTCGGATCAGCAAAAGGTGCGGCATCAAGTGCTCGCAGCTGATCGGCGTAGTCGGGTGTCACTCGCACGATTTTGTCCCCCGTAAACGACTTATATTCGCCGTTGTAGAGCTTGACAATGTCCCACGGCTCAACCGCCGGATTTAAAAGCGCGGCACGAATTCCGGTACGACCGGCAAGCCAGGCGGCATAAAAGCCACCGAGACTGGCGCCCGCCACAGCCACTTCCCCAACGACTGCAGCCTTCTCGTACTCCGAACAGATCAAAGAGGCCGCATCTTCCGGCGACATATTGAGGTCAGGCGCCACAAAGTTTGCGCCCTTGGCTTCGCACAAGTCGCGCAACACGCAAGCCTTTTTTGAACCGGGCCCCGACAAAAAGCCGTGCAAATACAAAACAGTCTGCGTCAACGGCCTTCTCCGTTACTCTTCAAATGCTCGAGAATTCGGCCGCAGATGCCGCCGAAGCTACCGTTACTCATGCATAGCACGGTGTCGCCAGGTCTAGCGTCGCTTGCCACCAACTGAGCCAGTGCATCAATGTCACCCGAAAAAGTGCTTGCCTTACCCCCCAAAGGAAGCAATGCTCCGGCCGGATCCCAGTTGACACCCCTACCTTTGTAACAAAAGACGCGGTCGGCATCCTTAAGACTTGCAGCCAGGCGATCCTTCATGGTGCCCAGTTTCATTGTGTTGCTACGAGGTTCGAAAACGGCCAGAATGCGAGCACCGCGCCCGACTTTGCCTCGCAAAGCCGCGATCGTCGCTTCAACGGCGCTCGGATGATGTGCAAAGTCATCAATAACCGTCACTCCGTTTTGCACACCTTTGACTTCCAGACGTCGAGCAACACCCTCAAAACTCTTGAGCGCTTCGATGGCCTTTTTCGGTTCAATACCGACGTCATGCGCGGCGGCGATGGCAGCCAAAGCATTTTGCGCGTTGTGCACGCCCGCGGCGGGCATCTCCGCAAGCGACCCCTGCACAACCGTGCCCAACCTCACCACGCGATCGTCGTCCACGCTCCAGCCGGCATTAGAGTTGAACTGTTCAACACGGCTCCAGCAGCCCATCGCAAGTACACGATCAAGCGCTTCGCTTTTGGCGTTGACAATCACGAGACCGTTGCGAGCAATGGTACGCACCAAATGATGGAACTGCTTTTCAATGGCGGCCAGGTTTTCAAAAATGTCTGCGTGATCGAACTCAAGATTGTTGAGAATCGCCGTTGACGGACGATAGTGCACAAACTTGCTGCGTTTGTCGAAAAAAGCCGTGTCGTATTCGTCAGCTTCGATCACGAAATACTTGCTCTGACCAAAGCCTGCCGAGGCGTGCGTGCCCAACGGCACTCCGCCGATCAGCCAACCGGGCTCCAAGCCTGCCTTGGACAGAATATGCAGGAGCATTGAACTCGTAGTGGTCTTTCCATGCGTACCCGCAACAGCCAGCACGTGCCGGCCCCTGAGTACGTTTTCGCTTAACCACTGCGGCCCCGATGTATAAGGTTCACCCCGATCGAGAATCTCTTCCAAAAGCGGGTTACCGCGTCCGATGGCGTTGCCTATCACCCACAAATCGGGTTTGATGGAGATATCTTCCGCGTTGTAGCCTTGCGTAAGCTCAATGCCCGCGTCCTTAAGCTGATCGCTCATCGGCGGATAAACGTTAGCGTCGCTGCCCGTTACTTTGTGACCCGCAGCTGCGGCCAGACGCGCTACACCGGCCATAAATGTGCCGCAGATACCGAGAATATGAATGTGCATAAAGACAAAAGCCTTTTCCTAAAAAAGCACCGCTGACTCAAGGCAACGATGCAACACTGCCTCGAATTTTAGCTTTTGCCGCCGCCTTTCTTTGATGAGGTCGAAAGGAAGCATCTCGAACGGTGGCTTCGAGGCTTGGCGATAAGTTTCTGTACAATCGTTCGGCTTGACATCGGAGCACTTACGGCTCTTCATCAACACTCATTTCTATTGTTCATTCGTTTTTTTGATATGTCCACGGCATTTGTCACTCGTTGCCCGTATTGCGGCGCCGTCTGGCGTCTTCCCGACCGGGATACTGCAGAGCGCGGCCCGGTGCGCTGTTCAGCCTGCCAGCACAGTTTCGATGCCACCTGTCACCTGCTTGAAGTCCCGCAGGAACGTTTCCCTAATCTTCCTCCGGCGCCCGTTTTCGCCGTTGAAAGCGAAAAACCTGCGCCGACGCCCGCTCCCGAACCGGCTGCAGCCGAAAAGAAACCGTCTCCGGCTGTTCAGGAGAAGTCCACCGAACCGGCCCCCGAGGAAATATCCAGCGTCAATCTTGTGAGCGAGCAATCACAAGAGAAACCTGCCGCCACAGTGTCGTCTGATAAGCCCGCGAAGGCACCGGAAGCAACCGCTCTCGCCGCTGCCCCCGCAAGCACACCGGCGCCTCAGATCGAACCGTCGGCAACAGCCGCCGAATCTCAGACGATGGCCGAGCCTCCAAAAAACGAAACGCCAGCCGAAAACGATCAGCTTTTGCGGCTGCACAGCATGACGCCCGGCGAAGAGCTTCAGGTAAGTAAGCCTAACGCGTCGCTTGCCAGAATCATTCCGGCCAAGACCAAGCCGCAGGCAACTCAGGCCCGCAAAATCCGCGTGGCCGAGACGCTCTCGGATCCCGCACCTCGTGCGCGTGCCCGAACAGGCGCTTTTGCCAGCGTCTTTACAGCTGTTTTGCTGCTGATGATTCTTGCGGCTGCCCTTGCTGTAATCTTCAATCAAAAGATCATCGCCGCTTTTCCGCAAACGACGCCGATCTTTAATAACGTTTGCGGCAAGATTCCCTGCCCGGGTTTTTACCTTTCGGACATTTCGGCTTTCGTAGTGAGTAAGACCAATCTGCGCGCGCTCGACGAATCGGGCAACTACCAGTTGGAGATCACGCTTATCAACGGCTCTGACATGCCGCAGGCCATTCCGTCGCTTGACATTGAGCTCGTTGACGACGCCGACACCACACTGATGCACAAGACGCTCACGCCGGCCGAATACCTGAGCAATCCGCCGCCCGCAAGTCTTGCCGCCGACCGCTCGATTACAGTGCGCTTCAGCATGCAGACCAATGTGACGCCGGCTCGCTGCATCGTCACTCCCGTCTACGCCAAATAATATGGCTTTTGATTTTCCCAATGAGCCTTCGCGCACACGCGTTGAACTCGCTCAGCGCATTGCCGCCTACATCGTCGATTCTGGACTATCGTGGCCAGCTGCCCGCGCTCGAGCCGTTGAAGAATGCGGCGGTCCGCGGTCTCTGTCCGGCAACTCGCTGCCCGCTTCCGACGAAATCGAAACAGCCGTGCGTGCGCACTATGCGCTATTTGCTCCAGAGGCTCACGCTCAAACATTGCTTACCAAACGCAAGCTAGCACTGGCCGTTCTTGAGCATCTTCAGGGCTTTGATGCCTATCTCACCGGAGCCGTCCTAAACGGCGCGGCCACCGAAGACTCTCCGATTTGTCTGGAAGTCTTTACCGACGACGTCAAGTCGCTTTTAGCCGTTCTGATGGACGAGGGATTTGATCTCGAAGCGCTAGATCCGCAGGCAAGCGCTTTTGGTCGCGCCGATGAATCCATAGGTTTCGTGCTGCCGTGGCAGGGCAATATGGAAGCCGTGCGCATCGACGTACTTGCCCCTCAATTGGCGCGCAGCAATCCGGCGCGCGGCAAAAAGGATAATTATCAAACCGAATGGGAAGCCGAAGGCCGCATCAGCTCCGAAAATCTCCGAAAGTTCCTCGAAAATCGTGCAAATTCGTAACCGAAGATCATCCGAGAGGATGATTTTTCGTTTCTTTGATCTTTTTCTTTCTACAATGCGCTACAAACTTGGGCAAAAAGATAGCCCAAGATGCGTCAAAACTAGTAGGAATTAAGCACAATTGGGCGCATAATCCGCAAATAGGCTACCAAATCAGAGCTTGTTTGCTGCGGGGAACGCTTCAAGCACTGTCTTTTCGCATTTCCTGCTTCCCACCGTTTTTTCTATCCAGAGCGTACATCATGGATCTTCGCAAACTTAAAACACTGATTGATCTCGTTAGCGAAAGCGGCGTTGCCGAACTTGAAATCACCGAAGGCGACGATCGCGTCAAAATCGTCAATCGCGTCGGTGCCGCCCCTGTGGCCGCAACCGCTCCCGCCGTAATTGCCGCACCTGTGGTTGCCGCAGCTCCCGCTGCCGCCCCGGCTCCGGCCACTGCTTCCGAGTCGCCTGCCGTTGCTGAAGATACCCGCACCATCAATTCGCCCATGGTCGGCACCTTCTACCGCGCCCCGAGTCCCGGTGCCAAGCCCTTTGCCGACGTCGGTCAGAAGGTCAAAGCCGGCGACACGGTCTGCATCATCGAAGCCATGAAGCTTCTTAACGAAATCGAAACCGAGTACGACGGCGTCATCAAGGAAATCCTCGTCGAAAACGGTCAGCCGGTTGAGTTCGGCCAGCCGCTTTTTGTGATCGCTTGATAATCCAGCTTCTGACGCCTGAACCATGTTCGGAAAAATTCTTATCGCAAACCGCGGGGAAATCGCCCTGCGCATTCAGCGGGCCTGCCGCGCCATGGGCATCAAGACGGTCGTCGTCCACTCGACGGCCGACGCCGACGCCATGTACGTGCGCCTTGCCGACGAAAGTGTCTGCATCGGCCCGGCTCAATCCTCTCAAAGCTATCTCAACATTCCGGCCATCATTTCGGCTGCCGAAGTCACTGACGCCGAAGCCATTCACCCCGGGTACGGCTTCCTGTCGGAAAACGCCGACTTTGCCGACCGCGTTGAGAAGAGCGGATTTGCTTTTATCGGACCGCGCGGCGACACAATTCGTCTGATGGGCGACAAAGTCAACGCCAAAAAGGCGATGATCGACGCAGGTGTTCCCTGCGTGCCCGGTAGCGACGGCGCTCTGCCCGACGATCCCAAGGAAATTCTTCGCATTGCCCGCGAAGTCGGTTACCCCGTCCTCATCAAGGCAAGCGCCGGCGGCGGCGGTCGGGGCATGCGCGTGGTGCGTACCGAGGCTGCGCTTCTTACTTCCGTCAATATGACGAAAACGGAAGCCAACGCCGCGTTCGGTTCGGATAAGGTTTACCTGGAAAAATTCCTGGAAAATCCGCGCCACATTGAAATTCAGGTTCTCTCCGACAACTTCCAAAACGCTATTTATTTGGGTGAGCGCGATTGTTCCATGCAGCGCCGAAACCAGAAGGTCGTTGAAGAATCCCCCGCTCCCGGTATTCCGCGCAAACTCATCGAGAAACTCGGCGCTCGCTGCACGGAAGCATGCCGCCGCATCGGTTATCGCGGAGCCGGCACGTTTGAATTCCTGTACGAAAACGGCGAGTTTTACTTTATTGAAATGAACACGCGCGTGCAGGTGGAGCACCCTGTGACCGAATGGGTAACAGGTGTCGACATCATTGCCGAGCAGATCCGTATCGCCGCGGGAGAACGTCTGCGTCTCAAGCAACGCGACATTGTTCTTAAGGGCGCAGCCATCGAGTGCCGCATCAACGCCGAAGACGGCTTTACCTTCCGTCCGTCTCCGGGCAAAGTAACGCGTTGGCATATGCCCGGCGGTCCCGGCATTCGTCTCGACAGCCACGTATACGCCGGCTACACCGTGCCGCCCTACTACGACAGCATGATCGGCAAACTCATCGCCTACGGCGAAACGCGTGACGAAGCTCTGGCTCGCATGCGCGTCGCGCTTTCCGAAACGCTCGTCGAAGGCATCAACACCAACATCGATCTGCACCGCTTGATCATGAGCGACAGTCGCTTCAACCAGGGCGGCACCAGCATTCATTATCTGGAAGAACGCATGGCCGAGTGGATCGCGATGCATAAGGACGCCAAAAATGCTGCGTGAGATTAAGTTCCTGTGTCTGGAACGTTCCGCCGAAGACTTCGCCGACATGATGATGGACGCAGGCGCCATGAGCGTTTCGATTGAGGATGCCGACTTGGGCAGCCCCGATGAAAGGCCCCTTTACGGAGAACCGGGTACTGAACCCGATACCTTTGCCTGGAACCGTTCCATCGTTTCCGTGTTGGCAGACGAAACGTTCGATGCCACTCAAGCCGCCGCCATCGCCGCCAAGGCGCTTGGCATCGAAACGCCAGTCGTAAAGTCCGATACGACGGTACCCGACGAGGACTGGGTGCGCATCACGCAGGCTCAGTTCTCACCGGTAAAGGTGAGCGACCGACTCTGGATCGTTCCGAGCTGGCACGAACCGCCCTCGAGCGAAGCCATCAACATCCGCTTGGATCCGGGCGTTGCTTTCGGTACGGGTTCTCATCCGACAACGCATTTGTGCCTGCAGTGGCTTGATACGCATGTCACGAACACGGATACCGTTCTTGACTATGGTTGCGGTACGGGCATTCTGGCGATTGCCGCTGCAAAACTCGGCGCTGCGAACGTCACTGGTACCGACATCGATCCTCAAGCCGTTGAAAGCGCGGCCTTTAACGCCGAACACAACGAAGTGACGGCCAAGTTTGTGCTCCCGGGGAATTTGCCTGCTGAGCGCTACTCCTTAGTGGTGGCCAACATTCTGTCTAACCCGCTCAAAGTGCTCGCTCCGGCTTTGCTCGGCCGAGTGGCTCCGGGCGGCCGTCTCGTACTCTCAGGCGTTCTGGCCCGTCAGGCCGAGGAAGTAATTGAGGTCTATCGCAAGACGGATCCGAATGTCGAGCTTTCTGTGTGGAAAGAAGAAGACGGGTGGGTATGCATTGCCGGACAACGGCAAAACTGATCGCTTCGTCGCAGTAATCAGGCAAGAATAGGCAACACGTTCTGGTGTTGCCTGTTTTTTTGAATTCAACCTCAAATATCTTCGTATTGAATTATTTTTGCTGAAATTCTCCTGCGTATCGTTCAAACGGTTAGACGGCAACAGTCATGAAAACCTGTTTTCCTCAATTCGATAGGCAGCTGCAATACTCCCGCCTTTACGCAGGCATCCTGCAATACTTAGTGACCTTGCTAGAATCAATAAACTTCAGTACAGACGCACTTGTTTGCGCCTTGGCTTTTTATTTGAAATCTTAGAAATTACGAGGTTCATCATGCGCATCATGATCAGCGGCTCGATCGCTTACGACAACATTCTTTCCTATGGCGGACGCTTCAGCGATCACCTCGTACGAGAAAGTCTCGACCACATCAATCTCACCTTTGTCACCGACTCTATGACGCGTAACTACGGCGGATGCGCCGCCAACATCGCCTACGCGCTTAAGCTGCTTGGCGGCAACCCCGTCGTCACCGGTGCTGTTGGCACCGACGGTTCCGACTATCTCTATCGTTTCGAACAACTCGAAATCGAAACCTCGGTGGCCAAATTCAACGATGTCTTCACGGCCCAGTGTTTTGTGACGACCGACAAGACGGGATCGCAACTTGCCACGTTCAACCCGGGCGCCATGTCACGCGCCCATGAAGCCCCCTTCCCCGAAGGCGAAATCGGCTTGGCTCTTGTTGCTCCCGACGGCAAGGAAGCCGTGATTCAGCGCATGAACGAATGCTTCTCGCGCAACATTCCGGTGGTCTTTGACATCGGCCAGGCCATCTCGATTCTCTCCGGCGACGAAATCCGTGAACTGATCAGCAAGACCACGTATCTGGCCGCCTCGGCTTATGAGCTTGAACTCATTAAGCGCGCCACGCTTCTTACCACCGACGAGATCGCCGATCTCGTCAAGGCTCTGATCGTCACCTACGGCGAAAAGGGCTCGACCGTCTGGACCGAAGGCAAGGAAATCACTGTTCCCGCCTGCCGCGTGCCCAACGCCGTTGACCCGGTCGGTGCGGGTGACGCCTATCGCGGCGGTCTGCTCTACGGTCTTTCCAAGG
>ENA-OPSD01001987-OPSD01001987.1-human-gut-metagenome-genome-assembly--contig:-NODE-1987-length-13374-cov-9.671822_pt1 | contig 13374 bp, 10 predicted proteins | sample MGYA00241453_ERZ501898 | MGnify/ENA primary metagenome ERZ501898 (study PRJEB25962, sample SAMEA2042226) | human gut metagenome | biome: human gut; feature: human-associated habitat; material: faeces... | reverse complement strand
ATGCCTTGACAGCATCGGCAAACAGCTTCATGGTCTCGGGGCCGATGTCGCAGCCTTCCATGTCAGCCGGGATCGCGGTGACGGGAACAACAGTGGTCTCAACCGGAGCGTCGATGGGATCGGGGAAGTCCTTGATGCAGACAGCATCAACGGGCAGCAGCAGCTTCACGCCCTTCTCCTGAGCCTTGGCCATCATCTCCTTGCAGTAATCCAGCTTGGAATCATCGCACAGGCTCTTGCCGACCTCGTAGCCCTGAGCCTTGACGAAGGTGTAAGCCATGCCGCCGCCGATGATCAGGGTATCGACCTTCTCCAGCAGGTTGGAGATAACATTCAGCTTGTCTGCGACCTTTGCGCCGCCCAGAATAGCGGTGAAGGGACGAACGGGATCGTTCACAGCGTTGCCCAGATACTTGATCTCCTTCTCCATCAGGTAACCAACAGCGGTATCCTTGATGAAGTCGGTGACACCTGCAGTGGAGCAGTGTGCACGGTGGCAGCTGCCGAATGCATCGTCAACATATGCATCAGCCAGAGAAGCCAGCTCTTCGCTGAACTCAGGCATGTTCTTGGTCTCTTCCTTGCGGAAGCGGGTGTTCTGCAGCAGAACGACATCGCCGTTGTTCATGGCAGCAACAGCAGCCTTTGCGTTCTCGCCCACAACGTTGTCGTCGTCAGCAAACACAACGGTCTTGCCCAGCTTTGCGCTCAGAGCCACAGCAACGGGTGCCAGGCTGAACTTTGCCTCGGGGCCGTTCTTGGGCTTGCCCAGATGGCTGCACAGGATGACCTTTGCGCCATCGTTGACCAGCTTCTGGATGGTGGGCAGAGCTGCGTTGATGCGGTTCTCGTTGGTGATCACACCGTCCTTCATCGGGACGTTGAAATCGCAACGGACAAGCACCTTCTTGCCGCAGTAGTTCTGATCGTCGATCGTCTTCTTACCTAAACCCATGGTAATAAACTCCTCTCAAGTTTTAATTTCTGAACTAGAGTTTCGCTCGCATTCGGGGGATCTTGCCCCGTTACTCTACTATTATAAACAAAAACCGTGCACATTGCAAGGTCGCAAGATAGATAATAGTTTAACAAACATTTGCCGCTGATGCACGGAAATGTGTGTATTTTGACCGAAAGCCGCAGCTTTACCGTGTTTTCCGGCAGAACATTCCGCAAATGCGGTCATACATTCCCCATATGAACTTCTGGTTCCGCTGATCCCGCTCAAAAATTGCTTCCACACCAGCATAGCCGCTCGCCTTATACTTCCTGAAAATATTCTGCTTTCAGAGGATTATTCGACACTTCTTTTTCAAAGAATTCTTTGAAGCCTTCCTCCAATACATCCAGAAAATCCGGAGTCAACCCCCACATATTCATGGATATCAGATATTTTTTCTGTGACCCAGCAGGTCACTTGTTCCTTGAAATGTGACCTACTGGGTCACATTTTGGCCTCAGAAGCCATCTCTGCTAAAGGGGAAAAAAGAAAATTCTGACTTCTATGTTGGCTGCTCTTTTCGTTCTTCTTGATTCGTTTTTTCATAGGCCAGATGTTCCTTATTGGAATCCACCATATATCCGGCACCTGTGAAGATGCCCGCAAGGAAAGCATGATAGAAGTCTTCCCGGTAGTCATGGTAGCTAATGGTGCGCCGGAGCAGAGCATTCATTTCCTTGGTAATGCCCTCGCTATCACCGTTCCAGACTGCATCGAACAAAGCATTTCGATTCCACTTCTTCGTACTGTCATCGAACCATTTGATGACTGTTGTTTCAAAAATCTCTTTGATTTCTGCGTTCGGAATCATAAGGGCAACCATGCCATCCGGCAACTCACCCTTATAATCTTCTTCACGCGCCTTGGTTAAGTACCCTGTCAGGTACAGCATACTCCAAAGATTGTCTTCTGAGGAATGCAGGTAATCATAGGTCAGGTTTTCATCCACACGCTGAACGATGCAGCCACCAGCCATCAGCGTTTCAAGTTTATTTGTGATGGTACTGCCTGCATAGTCAATAAAGGAACGGATGATGGCATTATCGCTGGTGTTTTTCCAGTAGCTGATAAGCTTAGCTTTCGGATTGCGCTGCAGTTCCAGCAAATAATTCATTACATCCCACGGGCAGTAAACATCAAAGGCTCCGAAATGGTATCCATCATACCATTTCTTGATGCTCTCAGCCTGCGTTGTCAAGTCAGCATCCTTTAGCAACAGGTCAACCTCACTCTGTACAAATCCGAAATACTCGTTCAGACGAGAATTTGTGATAGTATCCGATACAAAATTATTTGTTCCCGTAAAAATGCTTTCTTTCGCAATCTTTAAGCAGCCCGTAACAACTGCAAACTGAAGTGCTTGATTGTCTTTTAGAGCCTGCATCAAGCCTTTCATAACATCGAGCATTTCATTATAATAACCGTTGTTATTCGCTTTTGCTACAGGGACATCATACTCGTCTATAAGAAGAATTACAGGCTTTGCATAATAGCTCTGCATCATCGTTGTCAAAAGCATAAGGCTGTTCTTAACTTCTTTTATAGAACCATTGCCATGTGCAAGATGCTCAAACGCTGTTTTTTGGAATTCTGTAACACTTTTACTATCAAGCAAATAAAGATGTTTGTTGTACAAATCCGCTATCACCATTGTGAGCATATCGTATGCCCCAGTAAAATCCAGACCGTCTACCTGTCGGAATGAAACAAAGACTGTCGGATACTGGTTCATCCACTCATCACATAATACCTGATGCTCTGCAATTTCCAGCCCATCAAACAGTTCTTTGCTGTCTTTACGGATGTCAAAGAAGCTTTCTAACATACTCATGCCAAGCGTCTTACCGAAACGCCGTGGTCGAGTGATAAGTGTCACTTCTGCTTTTTCGTCCAAAATTTCCGCAATCAGGCCAGATTTGTCAATATAATAAAACCCACCGTTCCGAATCTTCTCAAAGTCCGAAATACCAACTGGGATGTTCAATTTTTTCATCTCTGCTGCTCCTTTCGCGTAGCCACACACAGACTTTTTATTGCTTCTATGATACCATGAATCTCATGTTCTTACAAGAAAAACTCTGCTTACTGCATTGATTCTGGCTACGACTCATTCGGCATAGTCTGCCAACACATTTTCAAATGTAAAATGAATTTTCACATGTTCATCGTTGAAAACCTCGATGCGGTCAATAAAAGTTTCTACCACATTCTGTGATAAGTACATCACATCGCCTGCTTCTTCTACAGTACTCATGACAGTCTGCAAATGATCGGTGTCCCTCTTCACAGGCTGGAAAGCTTGATTTTTCTCGGTACGCAGCCTTTGAATCTGCTCCATCTTTTCATCTTCCTGCACTCTGTAGGCATCTCTCTGCCGGATGAACTCTTCCTTACTCATATTCCCGTCGGCGTATTGCTCATACAGTGCAACGCGCTGTTTTACAATCTCTGCCTTTTCTGCACTCAGCTTTTCTTCCTGCCGTTCCAGTGCGGAAAAGCAAATCAACGCCTTGCGTTCCCGCTCGTGCAGGATTTCCAGTACATACTCTGCCTGCTTTATCTGCGCTGTCAGCGCGTTTCGGATAATCTCTTCCAGTACTTTCTCAGAGATTGGGATTCGCTTGCAGGGACTGTCCGCCGCTGTGGCTGAAAATCTGCAGTTAAAAGAAGGGCCAAGCTTCTTGAGTACACGATATTTCATCAGCTTCTGGCAATAGCCGCAATAGACCTTGCCTTTCAAGGGATACTGGTGTTTTGTGTAGTTCCCGGCCTGATGCTTCCCATGCTGCAGCATAATAACCTTTTGTGCTTGTTCAAATTCCTCCGGGGTCACAATGGCGGCATGACTGTCCTCAATTCGTACCTGCTGTTCCAAGGGAGCGCGCAGGACCCGATGCTTGCAAGGAACCGGCATAATGAATTTCGCGCCCACATAGGTTCCCTTATACTTCTCATTTTTCAGAACATGGTAAACCGTTCCACTTGTCCAATGGCTACGCTGCAGATCCCATGCTTTCTGCTCACTGTACACATGGTTTTCCGCCACATGATACGCTGCCGGGGTCGGGATCTGCTTTTCATTCAGGATTTTTGCGATGGTGCCTGTTCTGTTGCCCTGCAATGCCAGTTCAAAGATCAACCGTACATACTGGCTGGCTACCGGGTCGAGGATCAGCTTATGGCAATCGTTCGGGTCCGGCAGGAATCCAAACGGGCGGTATCCTCCGAGATACATTCCTTTCTTCTGCATCACATGGTCGGCTGCTGCGATTTTGGCGGAAAGATCACGGCTGTAGGATGCGTTGATGATGTTCTTGATGGCTACTTCCAGCCCTCGCACATCGTTTCCGGCCTGCATTCCACTGTCATACCCATCGTTGACAGAGATAAAACGAACGCCCAGCAATGGGAAGATTCGCTCCATATAATCGCCTGCTTCAATATAGTCACGGGCGAACCGGGAAAAGTCCTTTACGATAATCGTTTTCACCTTTCCGTCCTGTGCATCTTGAATTAGCCGCTGAAACGCCGGGCGGCTCGTGGAGGTGCCGGAGTAGCCATCGTCCACGTACTCCTGACGCGGCTCTGCGGCCAGTTCGGGGCGGACCATGATGTACCCCTCTACCAGTCCGCGCTGGCCCTGAATGCTGTTGCTCTCGGTCTTATCTGTTCCCACATCCTCGTCCGCAAGAGAAAGCCGGTAATAGATTCCGATCATCTGCTGCTCACCGCCTTTCAAACGTATAGATCAATTCTGCCTTTACAATTTCCGCAGCACGATTTTCCAGATTTCTCATACGGCGTACCCACTCCATCTGATTTTCTTCTTTCAGTTTTTCCGATACGTCCTCCCGCCGGCTCAGCTGCTCGATCAAAACCTCATATCGCTCTGCTGCCTGCTCTTCCACATTTGCCAAAACAGTATCCAGTTTTCCACTCAGCAGCAGGCTCTGATAATAGGCTGGTTTTCGCAGTTTCAGGTATGCCTTGTGCAGCATTCCCCAGCGACCAACCGGACGAGTCCGTGGCAGTTTCAAGGCTGGCAGATAATAATCACCCACCAAAACATATTCCATTCCTGTCCGGGCATTATAGATTTTTTCTTTCATTGTCTGTCCTCCTTTTTCGTTAGAACACAAATTCCGTGTAAGTATTTTTCTTGTGATCCACTTCAATTTTCTTTACATACTGCTGCAGATTATCTGCCGTTAAAAGAACCTCTGTGTTGCCTGCGATTTGCTTTTTCTGCTGCAATTCTTCTTGAACAACGACCAGTTCTTTCTCGTTTTCAGCTTTTGTCTGTCTGAATGCCTCAATTTCATTCTCTGCATCCTGCTTCAATTCCAAGAACTTTTCTTTTGAAATTTTTCCGAGAACATACTGCTCATAGCCGCTGCGCTTCTGCGATTCCAGCCGAACGATATTGCCTGACACCTGTTCAATTTCACGTTTTGTAGCTATTTCTTTTGATTGGAGTTTGCTTTTTCCAGAGCTTTTCCGTACCAACTTCTGCAAATCACGGTGTTCTTCCATCCGCTGGTGCAACTCCTTGTTAATGCCGTTCCAGAGGTCTTTCTCTGAGATGGAAACATGGCAAGATGCACAGTAAAAATACAGTGTACCATCACTTTGCCAATGACAAACCAATTTTTCTCCGCACTTTTTGCAATAGATTCTGCCTTTGAAGATGTTCGGATTGTTCTTTCTGCGCTGTCTGCACCACTTTTTCCGTTCCTCCCTGACTGCTTGCTCGGCTTCCCGTAATGCGGAAACTTCATCAAACAATTCCCAGCTGATGATTGCCGGATGGCTGTCCGGCACCATCCGCCAGCTTTCCCGTGGATTCTGCCCAATTTTCCGATTCGCTTCATCGTAGGCGATGCGGTTATAGACCATTGTTCCTGTGTAGATTGGATTTTCCAGCACCTTTGTCACGAAAACGGTCTGCCATGCTGGGTCCTTTACCCGCAAGGTGTTTTTCAGGTATCCCAGCTGACAGCGGCGTGTAAAAGGTGTCTGGATTCCCTGCGCAGACAGCTTCTTTGCAATCTCGCGCTCTTTCATGCCGGATTTCTTCCAGAGAAAAATCCGAACTACCACATCGCTGACTTCCTCGTCCAGAATCAAATGATTCTGCTGATTTCTCTTGTAACCGAACGGAACAGGCGTATAAATTTCTCCTCGTGCTTCCTTGGAACGAAAGCACGACTGAATCTTCTTGGACAGGTCTTTCGAGTACATTTCATTGATCATGCTCTTGATCGGCACCAGCATCCCGTCCCGGCTCTGTCTGTTCAGGCTGTCATAATTATCATTGATGGCGATAAATCTTACGCCAAACAGTGGAAACACCTGTTCCAAATACTGGCCTGTTTCCACGAAATTGCGGCCCAAACGCGAGAAGTCCTTTACCACGATGCAGTCGATTTTCCGCTCCTGCAGTGCTTTTAGAAGCCTCTCAAATTCCGGGCGGTCAAAGTTCATCCCTGTGCACCGCTTGTCCGCAAATACATCCAGCAGCATCAGATCATCCCGGTGGTTGATATACTCCTTGATGTAAGAAATCTGCACTTCTAGCGATTCCGCATCCCGAAGCACATCATCAAAATCGGACAGCCGTGCATAAATTGCAGTTTTCCAGATACGGTGTTGTGCGTTCTCTGCTTCACGCTGCGCCGCACTTACTTTCTTACTTACTCTTGCCATAGGTCAGTCTCTCCTATTTCATGCAGATACTTCATGCTGCCCCATCTGCTTTTGATGCAGTTCTTCCAGCAGGTCCGCAATTTCATCGTGGAATCGGAACGTAATTTCCACCCGATTGCCCTCATACACTTCGATTTTCTCAATCAGTTCCACGACCATCGGACGGGTAATTTCTTCCAATTTTCGATACTTACGGTACACATCCAGAAACGGATAAGCATTTGGAGCAGTCTGTAGGTTTTGACGTTCTGCTTCCAGTTCAGTGATTTTGCGGTCATACTCTTCGATCCGCTTGCTGTACAGTTCGTTGTAGTTCAAAAAATCCTCCCGTGTGAGGATTTCGTCTGCATAATCCCCGTACAGTTTTTCCTTAATGCCCTGTGTATGGGCCTTTTCTGCAGTCAGCTGCCGAATCTGTCGTTCAATGCGCCGCACACGGTAGAGTTCCTGCTGGGCCTGCCGGATGCTTTCCACAAATTCCGCTTCCTCCATCACGATCTGGATCTGCATCTGGAGTGCGTTCCGCACGATGTTATAGAGTTTTTCATCCCGCAGGTTATGGCTCGTGCAGCTGCCTTTGTTCTGCTTGCTGCCGGAGCACTGATAATAGTTTCCCTTATAGCTGGCCGACCTGCGCACCAGCCGACTGCCGCAGTCCCCGCAGTAAAGAAATCCTGCAAACAGGGCCACCGTTTCGGCATCGTTCGGTCTGCGAGTTTCGGTTTCCAGAATCCGCTGCACCAGTTCAAACTGCTCTGCCGGAATGATTGCTTCATGGGTGTTGTCCACGATTACCCAGTCCCTCATCGGCACATTCATTTTCTTTTTGGAGCGATAGTCCAGTCTCCTTGTCTTTCCCTGCACCAGTTTTCCGATATAGACCTCGTTGTGCAGAATGCGGTCCACCGCCTTGGCAGACCACGGCGGCTCATCGCTCTTGCGGAAATGCAGGCTCAGCTTTGCGCCGCTCTGCAGCTTTCGTGCAGCGGGGGACGGCACCTTTTCCGCATTCAAACGATCTGCGATACCCTGATTGCTCATGCCGCTGATCTTCCAGCGGAAAATACTTTGCACGTTCTCCGCTGCCAGTTCGTCCACGATCAGTTTCGTATGATTGGCAGGGTTCTTTTGGTATCCATACGCTGCAAAGCTCCCCACAAAATCGCCGCGCTTCAGCTTGACCGCAAGCTGGCTCTTGATCTTGACGGAAATATCCCAGCAGTAGGCATCGTTGAGCAGATTCCGCATTGGGACCATAATGGAATCGCTGGCCTTCCACGCAGATTGACTGTCATAGTTGTCCGTCACTGCAATCAGCCGAACCCGCATGACCGGAAAAATGCGTTCCAGATAACGTCCCACTTCAATGTAATTCCGTCCAAAGCGGGACAAATCTTTCACCAGAATGCAGTTGATAGTCCCTTGTTCCAGTTCCCTGAACAGGTTTTGGAACGCAGGCCGTTCAAAGTTCGAGCCGGAGTAACCATCGTCCACAAACTCATCCACGATGCACAGTTCCGGGCGATCTGCGGCATAGGCTTCCAGCAGGGTACGCTGGTTTGCAATGCTGTCGCTCTCTGTCTTATCACCATCCTCACGGGACAGGCGCAGATATAATGCTGTGCGGTATCTTGTTTGCTGTGTTTTCTTCTGTGAATTCATATCAGGGTATAACAAAAGCCTTCCACCTCCTTAACGAATCGGCAATACTGTTCGTCAGAGAAGCGAAAGGCTCCACATTTTTATGTAGAACAAGCCTACCGAGCAAGTTCTGCTCAGTTGGCACATTCCTATTTTCTTACCCACAAACAGCTTACCAGAATCATCGCCCTTTGTCCAGCGCTTTATCGCATTAAAGTGTGAAATTTTTCTGCTTGACTTTTCAGCAGCTTGCCGAAGTCTTCTCTGCCTTTTCAGCCGGCAGACTGAAAGCATCTGCCAACGCGCTCAAACAGTGTGCTGCTCCCTCTCGGTGCGAAATTCAGCTTCACAATAATTCCGTTGTCCAGATAGCAATAAGGATTTCGGACCTTATCCAGTAGATTTTTCAGCCTTTCCTCCTGTGGCAGTCCGTGTCCCACTGCATCCTGCGGCAGTTCCTCCAGTTCAGACTGTTCCATCGTGCGGATGTCCCGGTTCTTCATCTGGTGGATCTGCTCCAACCAATTCATTCTGCCGTTTTCTTGCAATCGCGTTCCTCCCATTCAAGCCAGAAGTGTTTTCAGTAAATCCAATTTTGCCTGTCCTATATCCTTTCTCATGCTGGGGCCTGTGCAGGCAATCGGTGTACACAGCTCCAGCAGACGGTCATAGATACGGGCGTGGGCGGTATCCTGCGGGTTCTTCAACTCCGTCAGGGTCAGGTTCGTGGTAACGATCAGTGGTTTCCGGCTGCGGTAGCGGCTGTCGATGATGTTATAAATCTGCTCCAATGCATATTCCGTGCCCCGCTCCATGCCGAAATCATCAATGACAAGCAGCGGATAATTGCACAGCCTGTCCACGACTTCGTTTCGCCCGGCAAAGGTGCTGTTCAGCTCATTCATGATTCGGGCAAAATTCGTCATGCAGACTGCCACCTCCTGTTCCATCAGGGCATTGGCAATGCAGCCCGCCATAAAACTCTTGCCTGTACCAACACCGCCCCAGAGCAGCAGCCCCACATTCTTGTCCCGCATTTCCGGCCAGTGGGCCACATACCGCTGTGCCAGCTGCATCTGTAGATTTTGCCCGTGATCGTTTGCAAATGTCCAGTGCTGCATCGCCCAGTCGGTAAAGCCCTGCAGCTTCAACCGCCGCACGTTCTCGTGATGCAGCCTTGCCCGCTCTTCTTCCTCCTGCTTTTCCCTAGCTTCTTGTCGGCACTGGCATTCAGCCGGATGGCGGTCACGCCCAAACAGCTTTCTTCCGTTTGGGAAGAAAGCTTCCTTGGGGGTATTGCAGCTGCCGCAGTACAGCAGCCCATCTCCCGCAATGTAGTCCTGCGGCTCTGCAGAGATCGTCATAAGCCTGTCCATCGCTGTCTGGATTGTTTCCGTCATAAACTTTCCTCCTTGCTGTAGGTATAGTCCGGGATGCCCGTTCCCGCTTTCTGTTGCTTTCTCTTTCGTGCTGACCAGCTGCGCAGGGTCGCTGCGTGGTTTGCGTACTTCTTGCCTGTAGACTGCATATAGACCGAAAGGTCTTCGATCAGGACGTCCAACTCTGCTACCTCGCTTTTCAGTTCCGAATAATCTTCCAGAAAAACATTCCGATAACGCCCATATGCTTCTTTGGTTCTATTTATTTTGTTCCATCTTAGGTTGTTCTTATTTATTTGGTTAGGTGTGCAGTTTTGCGCAATCGTGTTGCTCACTTTTGAGCAATCAGGCTGCTCATTTTTGACCATCTCGACTGTGCATTTCTGCGCAGTAGATGGGAAGCTTAGGAACACCTGGTTTGGCTTGGAAAAGCCATTGGACCGCCGTTCGATCAGCCGTGCGGCTTCCAGTTCCCGCAAGGCACGGGTGACACTGGAAATGCTGCTCTGAAGATCTTCCGCCAGCCCTGCCAACGGATAGAGCACATATGCCCGGCCCTGCACATCCACCCAGCCGTTCTTCTGCGAAAGGGTCATACGGTCCAGCAGCAGAACATAGGTCAGCCTCGCCGTATGGGACAGACTCATCTGTAGCAGAAATTTCGGATAAGGAAAATATGCGGGCAGTGGGGTTTGTGCTTTGATGTACTCTTTACTCAAACTTCCTCCTAATCGTTTTCAAAAGTCCCTGCCGAATGGGAAAGCCCTGCACGGGCTTACGCATCCGGCAGGGTTCCGGGGTGCGGGGTGGAAGACCCTGCTGATTTACAGGCTCATATCATAGCTGCGCTTCTTGCGTTTCGGTTGACGCTCGCGCTGTTCCTGTCGAGCCTGCTCCTGCCTTGCCTTTTCGCGGACTCTAGCCTCCCACTCGCGTTTCCATGCAAGGTCGGATTTCATCTCATTGGTTTTTCGGAAGATGCTGTACACATTATCCGATGCAATTTCCAAACGCCGGGATTCTTCCCTTAAGGGAGCGTATGCCTTTTTCCTCTCCGCGATTTCTTTGGTCAGTTCTTCTTTCCGTTTTTTCAAAGATTTCAGCGATGGCAGCTTTCCATCATTTTCTTCCCGGAAGTATTTCACGGATTCTGCATAGGCATCCAATTCCTTGGAATGCTCTGCACGGAATTTCTTCTTGAAAATTGCTTTCATAAATTGCTGCTGAACCTCTTTTGTGGAAAGGTACTGCCCCGCATAATGAATCTGCTCATTGGTTTTGTACAGTTCATCCTCTGCCTGTGACAGCCGTTCATACGCTGCCTGCGCATTGGCCTGTGCTGTCTTACACAGATCGTTCAGTTCTGTCAGATCGTTGATGTTGTTTTCCTGTACCCATACCAGCGTTTCGGCCATTCTCTGCAAATTGCTGATTTTGACCTTTAGCGCATAGGCCAGATTTTCCTGTGCCTTGACATTCTCCTGCAGGTCCACAACGAGCCTCAATCTGGTTCTGGTCGTAAAGATCAGTATGGGGTCTTCCTTGTACCGCAGATTCTTCTCGGCGTTCTGAACAAAGAATCCTTCCAGACATTCTCTTTTGCAGCTTTCTCCCAGAGAACGCTCCGATATGAACTTGTTCCGTTCCGGCGGCAGATAGCTGTAACGCCCACGTTGGGTTTTGACGAAAATGTTGTATTCATCCTGCAGGATGTCTTGAAAATCTTCATACGAGATTGCTTTCTCACGAGCAGCGGCAACGGCATCCCGGATAAGCTGCTTCTGTGTTTGAAACTTTGTCGGATTGGGCGTAAATCCTTCCGTTTCGATTTTCTGTTTTTTCTCATCCAGCCGCCGCTGTGCCCAGTACTCCGCTTCGGTCACACCCGTTCTGGATGGTGACAGTAAATCGACCTGATGCAGAAATTCGCGGCGGCACAAATCCATGAGTGATTTCTGCAGGTGTTTCAGGTACTCGTTCGTCACATGGTGCTTGTACCCTGCCTTGCAGTCAATGGGCCGCTCCATAAAGGGCTGCTTAGGCACATCCAGTTTTCGCAAACTGTTGATTACGATATGTACATGAATATTGCCGCTGCCATTATGACCGTCCATGTGCGTACAGACCAAAGCCTGATGCCCCGGAAAATTTGCTTTTGCGTATTCCAGTCCAAGCTCCTGCGCCCGTTTACCCGTCAAACAATTTTCTGTGCTGTCCCGTGGATCAAAGCTGATGATGTAATGGTGGCTTTTGATTTCATTCTTGTTTTTGTTTTTCTGGTACTCACGGTTCAACTGCTGGCAGGCCGCATCAAAGGAATAGGGTTCACAGTTCAGACCGTCCAGATAAAACTCATCTCGCATGATACGATTTCCGTTCTGGTCAAGGATCGGAGTTTTCCGAAGCTCGTCATGCTTGAAAATTAGATACTCCAGCGCAGCACCATAGTTGGAACTCTTACTTGCGATGTGCTTTAAGATTGCCATAGTTCTTCCCTGCCATTTCTGCGACTTGTTCCCGCATCTCAAAAATACAGGCAATCGCATGGTTGATGTTTTCGTGCATCGCACGGGACTGGATACCGCCGCTGTTGAAGAAAGCTGCGATCTGGTTCAGGTTGTTTCCGATGGCGGCAAACTCCCGTGTGATTGCTTCGATCTCGTCCGGGTGGACATAGAACACATACGAGGTATTCACGCGGCCTTTCATCAGCATCTGTGCTGCAAATTGAGAGAGGGTCATTCCGGCATCTTCTGCCTGTTGGTGTAAAAGTTCATGTACTGTTTCTGTTACTCGTGCGGAGATTACTTTTGTCTTTACGATAGATTTCACTTTTTTCTTCGTCCGTGGCATGGGGTCTCCTTTCCAAAATCAAAAATTTGATTTTCCCGGCAGTGCATCTGCACTCCGGCTGTGATCTGCTGCAGCAGGCCACCAACAGGCAAAATCATGTGATTTTGCACGATGTGCGGGTATGGGGAGCGCAATCCCCATCAAGATGCCGCCGTAAAAAAATCGCCCGTAGGAGCGGTTTCGTATACAAAGGCGAATCTTGCTCTTAACTACCGTCCACTCTGTCCCGGCCCGTTCCTGCCCGATTCTCTCCGGCGTATTTTCCGGTAAGACGTGCAGAATGCACATTCAGTACCAGAGTTATCCTGCTGGGGTGGCTCATGAAATTTTCAAGGTGCGATGTGCCTTTGTAAGGAATTAGGGATTTTCGGGGGTGAGACCAACAGCGAATAGGTCTGTTTGAGAAAATAGTCCTTACACCCTATACAAACTTAAAGGGGTGTTTTTAAACCGGGTCTTTTGAAAGTTCAAAGAAAATTCATTTTTCCAACGTTCCCCTCTACCTATAACAATCTAAAATGGGTGTTTGGCAACCAGTTTTTTAAATTTTGTTGAACTACCTAATTTTAGAACATAGATTTTGTTTATTTTCCACTCATAAAACTAGAGGAAAGCCGTTTCACAAAAGATTTTGAAAACCCCTACACTAATAGGAATCCGCAGAGCTGTTTTGGAATACAGTTCTGAAAAAATTTATAATTTTAAATAAAAAGAAAAACGGCAAAGTTCAAAATCGAACCTTGCAACGGTGTACAAAGGGAACATAATAAAAAACTTAATAATGGACTGCCAATC
>ENA-OPSD01001978-OPSD01001978.1-human-gut-metagenome-genome-assembly--contig:-NODE-1978-length-13427-cov-2.727715_pt1 | contig 13427 bp, 7 predicted proteins | sample MGYA00241453_ERZ501898 | MGnify/ENA primary metagenome ERZ501898 (study PRJEB25962, sample SAMEA2042226) | human gut metagenome | biome: human gut; feature: human-associated habitat; material: faeces... | reverse complement strand
CATGCGATCGTCGCCGCCGGCCGTCAGACCGTAGTTGAGACCAAACGTCCAGGCGCCGTTCTGAGCGGAGACGCCCAGCGTGGCCTGAATCGGGTTGGTATCCACAACGCGGGTGACGCTCTGGATGCCGCCCGTGTAGGTTGCAACCGCATCCTTGTCGCCGAAGGCGGGGACAACGGAGAGGTCAACCATCGGAGCGAGCTTCCAGCCGTTCACGTCGAAGTTGCCCGAGAAGGCAACACCCAACGGGAGCTGGTAGACCGTCATCGCGTCGTAGTCAGCACCGTACTTGGAGTCGTCCATGTCGATACGGCTCAGGCGGATGCCGGCATGCGGCGTCACGTTGAGCGCGCCGAACTTGGCGAGGTACTCAGTGCCGAGGCCGAACGTGAAGACATTGGCGTCAAGCGATTCCTTGTAGGAGCCGAGGACGTTGTTCGTCGACAGGTCGTTGGAAACCTGGGTGTAGCCCAAGTCAGCCTTGACGTTGAAGTCGCCGAAGGTCTGTGCACCGTAGAGGCTCACGCCATAGAAGTCGGCATCGTTGTCAACCTTGGCGCCCGAACCGACGGAGTTGCCGTCCGCCTGACCGACGTTGAAGGCAACGCCCAGCGTACCGCCGCAGGCAGCGGTGTAGTCAAAGCCCAGAACAGCACCGTAGATGTCGGCTTCATAGCCGGCACCGTTGCCGTAGAGGCGCTTGGCTTCGTTGGTCGTGCCGAAGACGTCCACCCAGGGGGTGAAGCCTTCCACGCGCTGCGCGGAAGTGCGGCGGCTGACGGCAGCCGTGACCTGATCATTGATGTCGAGCGCCGTCGTGAACGCGCCGCCCAGAGCCGCCATGTTCGTGGCTGCGTGCTCAGCCTTCACGAGTTCCGCAACATAGGGAGCATAGAACTCTTGCTCGAGTTTGTACCGAGCAACTGCATCATCCTCCGAGGTCCCCGTCGGATACTTACCGGCTTTCTGAAGTTCCTCACGGTACTTGTCGTAAGCTTCATCAGCAGCAAGCAGATAAGCGTTCTTTCTCACACTGCCGTACAGATCAAAGATCACCGTATCCGCGATTTCGTTCTGACCGAACTCAAGGTTGCGAACAGCCGATTCGACAGCGCCGAAGCTGTTGAGGCCGAGTGCCTTCACTTCTTTAACGGTATCTTCGTCAACCACAAAGTAAGCGTTTCCGTTGATGACGTTTGCAGCGCTTTCCTGATAGAACTCGGTACCAAAATCAACTCGCGTACTGACGGCCGTACCAACATTCAGGAAATACTGCTCACGATAGTCGTTGTAGCCGAGCGTATCCTTGCTCACCTGCTGAAGGTTAGCGAGAACCAGCTTCTCGGGAGTAACGGTCAATCCCGTAATCACAGCTTTGTCAGAGTGCGTGTAGCCGCTCTGAGCCAAGGCAGCGAGATCGATGGCAACAGTCTTTTCGCCGGGCACACCGTCACGACCATTCCAAGTGCCAGAGGCATTCTGCTGAGCGAATGAAACGCTGCCATTGAACTTGACAGCCTGTCCCACCCAGAGAGTGTTGTCAAGGTGGTGCGCAGCCTGGTAAACCTGAGCAGCCTGTTCATCATCAGCCGTTCCGACTACAAAGAGTGCGCCGTTCTGAGCTGTAGAATTCCCTTCTTCAGCACCGCCAATCGTGACATTAGCGGCCACCTGCTGACCAAATTCACCCTTCTTCGGATCCGCAGCCGTGCCGGCCAGAACCAGCGTGCCGCTTTCCTGAACCGTGGTGACTTCATTAGCCTTAGACGTGATGTCCTTTGCTGCCATACGGCCGGCGACCGTGATAAAACCGCCATCGAGCTCAACGGCATCGAACGTGAAATCGTCGTAAACGGTAACGCCTGTCTTGGCGATAACCTTATTCGTCACAACACCGACGTTGTCGTAGTCACCTTCATCGCCGAATGCGAACGATCCCTTGCTGTCTGTAGATTCATTTTCCAGGGTGACGGCAACCGGCTTGCCGTCCTTATCAAGAGCGCCAATGAAGACCTGCTGGTCGGCGTCGCTGAGAAGCGAAACCGTCTTACCCGAACCAGCTTTGATCGAGACGCTGTCGAGATTGCCGGTGTAGCCGTCAGCCTTCGTAAATTCGATCGAACCAACCGTCAAATCTTTTCCACTGACCGTCGCTGCGGCTGCCGCCTGGCCGTACTTCCAAAGTACAGCACTCTTACCGGTATAGCCGACCGTTTGAGCTTCGTTGAACGAAGCCTTAGCGGTTACGCCGTCGTCACCGGTTGCACCCACCAGCGTGCCGTAAAGAAGGACGAGATCCGTGCTGGAACCCAATTCAGCTTTAACCGTCTGCCAATCGGAAAGCGTGTACTGAATCGCTTTGCCGTTGTAGGTTTCATCAACGAGAACGAGTTCGCCGCCAGTGAACGAATCCGTCGTAAGCCCGTCTTTGAGCGAGAGCTTCTCGGCGAGCGTCGTCTTCGTGTTATCCACCGTGAAGATCTGGTCACCGGTCGTTTCCAACGTGCCGCTCGTCAGAGTAAACGTTCCTGCAGCCTTGTTATTGGTCGTATCAGCCTTCGCCACAGAAAGCTTTTCAACCATCGCGTAGGAACCGTTCACCGTGAAAGAACCGCCGTTGCCGACCGTAAGATTGGTGATCGTCAAATCTTTGTCACGAGACGAAGCAGTGACTGTACCGTTTGCATTGACAACGAGGTTGGCAATGGCGGCGTTCTCACCAGCAAGCGTAACCGCGGCAGTCTTATTGGCCGCGCTGCCCGCAACGGTCAGGGTGTCGGTAACGTTAAGTTTGGCCGTGCTAGTAACTGAAAGAACACCAAAGTCGCCGATAGATGCGGTCTTCAGCGTCGTGACGCCGCCCGTCAGCGCGAGAGTAGCCGTTCCATCAGTGGAGGCCGATTCATTTTTAACGGCATTGCCCTTCACCGTCAGCGTATCGCTCACATCGAGCGTGCCGGCCGCAACTGTAATCTTGGCGGCAGTCGGAGTAGTCGCAGCAGCATCGCCGATCGTCAGTTTGCCGAAGGTTTCCGTACCGGAGAAGCTGTGTTGAGTGCCTGTCTTAACAATCGCTTCGGAGACATTCAAGGAGCCAGCGGCCTTTGCATTTTCACCCGTTACAGCTGCAGTGGTGCTAAGCGTGCTGTCCTTAGAAATCGTCAGCTTGTCAGCCGCAAAGGCAGCACCGGCACCCACAGTAACATCACCGGTGAAGACCTGCTTGGCATCTTTAGCAGCCGTAGCCGCGTCAGCCATTTCAACGACAGAACCCGTGAAGTTCTTGGAGAGCGTCGTTGCGCCGTCAAATACCGTCGTACCGGCATTCGTCGAGTCATCGAAGTCGGAGTCGAGAGCGATCTGAGAACCCTTAAGCGTCAGCTTGCCGGCGTTGGCAAACGCAGCGTTCGTGAGCTTGATGACATCAGTACTCTTAACCGTAGCCGTGACGTCCTTGGCAACATTGATGGCCACAGCCGTTGCGGCATTTTCCTTATCAGCCGCTTTGCCGAGCGTAATGGCTCCGCCCGAAATCAATGAGCCAGTACCCGTCTTCGCGTCTCCTGCGATCGTGAAGTTGAGAGACCCTTCTTCAATAGTGACGGTCGACTGAGCTTCCAAGGCTGCAGCAGCAGTGGTACCGGCAAGAGTGATATCCGCCTTCTTAAGAGTAAGCGCACCGCCAGTCCCGTCGCTATTCTTATTCAAGAAAAGCTTGGCAGCCTTGGTGCCGGCTGTAACAGCAATGGTACCGTTGCCCGTAACGGAGCCCTTACCCATCGTGAAATCTTGGCTGTCGGTATAACCCGTCGCATCAACAACGATCTTGCCGCCGTCAAGCGTCACCGTCGTAGTACCCGTATGGTTATATTTATCGGCATCCCACTTGTCCGTCTTGATATTGCTACCATCTTTATATGTAACGGTAGCCGTACCGGTCACTACCGCCGTCACATTGGTGCTGTCCTTAACGAGGGCACCGTCCGCACCAAGCTTGATGTCATCTACAGGTGTCTTCGCAGCGATCGCCGCGCCTGCCACGAGAGAAGCCACAGCAGCTGCGACTACGGTCTTGACGGCCTTGCCCTGATAGGAGGAGGCCTTTTCGCTTGTGACCACGACGCCGCGTGTGAGCGACTTAGCCACCTTAAATGTACGATTCATTGTTTTTACTCCAAGATTGATCTTGTATACCCATGCCAAGTGGAACTGCACTCGAGCCGGGCTGTGCGCAAACACAACGGACATCGTAAAAAATCAAGAATATTAGGGGGGGGGGGGATACCCTTAGATGACCACAGTCGCTTTTGTTGGCCTGAAATCGCGTGTTTATCGATATGTGTGATGTAAACCCTATATCGACATCTTGTTGCTTACAGGGAACATTCCTCTTTTTTGGGTGTGGTAGTAACCCTTGCTTCATGTAGACGCCTCCGTCAGCGTCCAATCGCTTGATGGCCGGATGCAGCCGCAGTGAAGAAACTGTGAAGACGCTCACAACCAAGAAGTCTCCAAGACGATCACGCTGCCCCGCCCAAGCTCCCGAGCCTATGACGACTGCGGACGGAACCGTTCCGGCCAGAGCTTTCTCTCGTTCTGCAAACGAGTCTTCGAGCAGACCCATCCTCCGATCAGCAAAGCCAAAGTCATTGCCGGCTTCACGCTGCAATCAGCCCAAAACGCATTCGAAACCGGACCGGCACAGCAAGCAAATCTGGGAATCATCGGCAGCCCCGGATTCCAATGCCGTTCGAATCATCATGTTTGCCGAATATCCGGCGGAGGAGCCGCTGGCTGAAAATCCTCCCAAACGACTGTCCGCGCAAGCCCTTCTGCCTCTTCGCGTTAAGCCGCACCGTGCTGTTCAGAGCACCTTGGATCTTCTTCGCTCTTCGGAGGAATCATGGCAATAGATTTTTCCGACAAACGGGTGACAATGGCGGTCTGTCCTGCTGACAAACGGTATGGCTTTTATGCGTTCTTTGAGGTCTTCAGCAAAAAGTTGCGCATTGACACTCATAATCAGGCGGCTATGTCGTCTTTCTTTCGTCTTTGTTTCCCGATCCCGCGGCATTTGCCGAATCATCGATACCGACCAATGCTCATCACCCGCAGGCTCCATAAAGACGATTCGAATGTCTGCGGATGAAAGCGCCATACCCGTCAGCCTGAAAAGGCCAGCCAATTTCATCGTCAAGACAACGATCGGCAGTAGGTCGTCACCGTGTCGATAGCGCCGAAGCGGCAAGACGTTTTAGAAGGCATTGCATGGTTCTTAACTCGCTCCGCTAGAGCCGCGGCACACTCGCCAGCAGCCGCTTTGTATAAGCCGCCTTGGGATGCGTCAGCACCGCTGCTGCAGCACCTTCTTCAACGATTCGTCCGCCCTGCATAACCGCCACGCGGTGGGCAGCGTGCTCCACCACGGCAAAGTTATGCGTGATGAGCAGATAAGCCAAACCGCGCTCGCGCTGCAGACTGCCGAGCAAATTGAGAATTTGCGCCTGTACGGAAACGTCCAAAGCGGAAGTTGGTTCATCGAGCACAATCACTTCAGGCTCAACCGAGAGTGCTCGGGCAATGGCAATGCGTTGACGCTGACCGCCCGAAAATTCATGCGGCAGACACTCCAGACTTTCGGGAGCGAGTCCAGTCTCCTTCAAAAGCGCCTGCATGCGGAGAAGTCGCTCTGCAGGCGTCAAGTCCGGTCTGAGCGAAACGAGCGCCTCTTCCAAAATCTGCCCCACTGTCATGCGCGGATCAAGCGAAGAAAAGGGATCCTGAAAAACAATCTGTACCTTTCTTCTGAAAACCGGGCTGCGAGGCCCTGCAACCGGCATTGAAATACCGCCGCAGCGCACAGTACCCTCAGCGAGCAGTCCGTTTCCTAAAAGCCCTAAAGCAGTCAAGGCGGCCGTCGTCTTGCCGCTTCCCGATTCACCGACGAGCGCAAGCGTCTCTGCGCGATGAAGCCTCAGCGTGCAGTCCGGCAAAATAGTGCGGCCGACCGCACGGCCGACAAAAGCCGCGAGCGACTGCGTAAAGCCTTTGGGTGCCGTACGTACTGCCGCATGTTGGAGTTCCAGCACGGGCTCTCCGTCTATGGCCGCCGCTTCGGGCGCAGCGAACGTCCTGCATTCGGCGGTCGTCTTGTCGCCCGCGAAGATGCACCGCACAGTGCCCAGCCCATCGCGCCGAGACTGAGGAGCAGGCGCATGTTCAAAGCACTTTGACTTGGCCCGTGCACAGCGCGGCGCAAAAGCGCAGCCCTTGAGCGGCCCCCAAAGATTCGGCACCGAGCCTTCCACCGGCTGGAGCGGAGCACCGTCCGGCCGCGGCAGCGCACCCAGGAGCGCCTGCGCATAAGGATGCTCCGGATGGGCAAGAAATGCTTCTGTCGGCGCCATTTCGACAATTTCACCCGCATACATCAGTGCAACGCGATCAGCGATCCCTGGCAGCAGCGCAAGGTCATGAGTGATGAAAATGAGCGTCAAACCGCGTTCGCGCTTTAAGTCATTGAGAAGCTCGAGAACCTGACGCGCTACAGTGACATCCAAAGCCGTGGTCGGCTCATCCGCCACCACCACTTTGGGATCTGCCGAGAGTGCCATGGCGATCATCGCACGCTGCTTCAGACCGCCCGACAACTCATGCGGATAAGCGTCATATGCTTCTTCTGGGCGAGGAATGCCGACTCGGCGCAGCCACTCGACGGCACGCGCTCTTGCCTCCGTGCGTCCGCACGTCAAATGCGTGCGGATCATTTCCGCCACCTGATCGCCCACCGTCATCACGGGGTTAAAGCTCGTTGCCGGTTCCTGAAAAATCACGGCAATGCCTGCCCCGCGAACGCGCTCCATTTCTTTCTCGGTGAGTGACAAGAGCTCTCGTCCCTCGAGCGTCACCGTCCCCGAAGGCACTTGAGCATCCTCGGGCAGCAGCCGCATCAGCGCCATCGCAGTAAGGCTTTTGCCGCAGCCCGATTCCCCCACAAGCGCCAGCGCTTCACCGCGGCGTACGGTGAAACTCACGCCGCGCACAGGGTGAAGCACGCCGCCCGAGAGCGGCAGATCTATCGTCAGGCGGTCGACCGATAACAGCGACGGTTCACTTTGGATATTCATCAGCACCCCTCCATCAAGCGTGGCCACGGCCCGCGGCACGAGGATCAAAGGCATCTCGAACGGCAGAAGCAAAAATATTGGCCGAGAGCACCAGCGTCACAAGGAAGAGAAAGCTGGCGAGAAGATTCCACCAAATCATGGGAGAGCGCGACAGTTCGCTGCGGGCTGAATTAATCATGGTGCCGAAGGAATGCATGGTGGGATCCACCCCGACGCCGACATAAGAAAGCACGGCCTCATAGAGCACAATGCCCGAAAAGTCGAGCACCGTAACGATCAGAACGATGTGCATCACATTGGGCAGAATATGGCGCCGCATCACCGCAAAAGGCTTCACGCCCAAGGCTTTAGCCGCTGACACGAAGTCGAGCGTGGAGAGTTTCATCGTTTCAGCCCGCAAAAGCCGCGCGAGCGTAGCCCAGCCAGTCATGCCGATGATGACCGCGAGCAGCATCAGCCGCAGATCCGCGCGTTCGAGACTGGTTTGATAGAGCTCTGGGTGCTTATCGAGGAACACCTGCACCATCAGTACGGATGCCGCGATGAGGAGCACGCTTGGAATAGAGGAGATCGTCGTATAAACATACTGAATGACATCGTCCACCCACCCGCGGAAATAGCCTGCGGCAATTCCGAGCGTCAGCGCAAACGGCAGCGTCGCGAGCGTTGCGAGCGAACCGATCACCACCGCCGTTCGAACACTTTTGACCGCTTCATAAAGCACGTCGTTGCCAACCGCATCCGTACCGAAAACGTGCCAGTTGGGCCAAATCAGGATAAGCCAGACCATCAGCAGCCAAGCGACTGTAAAAACAAGCATGGCCGGTCTCCATGGGAAACGCCCGTCTCGGTTCCGCATCACCATCAAGGTCTGCGTGAAGGTCGCGTTTCGCCGGCGGGCTATCGCCAAAGCCGTGAAAATCCACGCGAGAAAGGCTGTAACACCGCCCGCGATTGCGGCAATCAGCGTTCCCTTTACCAATTCAAATGTCCTTGTACGGTGCCCAAAGAGTTTCCCCGCATTTTTGAGCGGCTGGAAATCACGTACGGCATGTCCGTCTTTAAAAACCGTCGTCTTGTCGAATTCGCGAAGCGCAAAAGGCATGGAATAGCTGCGCTCATCCCCTGCCGCTTTAAGGCGCTCCAGTATCACAACATCCAAAAGGGACTTCACCTCCGGAGAGTACGCCTGCACGGCACTTGCGGCGTCTGAGGCATCCGCCGGCGGCAGTGCGTCGCGCCAATGAATGGAGTCCATGAGCGCCGTCAGCAGAAAAATCGCCAGTACGGCAGCCGAGGCTGCTGCAGAAGGCCTCGCAAAAACCATGCGCCAGCGGCGTGCCAATTCCGGCGATCGGCGAACATGACGGACGGCCAATATGAGGAGGACGAAAAGCCCCCACGCAACAAAGTCAGTCGGAAGGAAAACAGGAAGCATGACGAATTGAGCGGTGTTCTGACGAGTCCTGAGAGAGCCTTGAGCGCATCAAGCGAGTCGGATGCGCGGATCCACCCAGGCATAAACGATATCGGTAGCAATCAAGCCGATGATGTAGGCGAAGGTGCCGAGAAAAACCATCGTGCGTACGACGGAAAAGTCCTGTGCCCCCAAAGCGTCGATCGTATAGCTCCCCAGACCGGGAATGCCGAAGAAGCTTTCCATAATGAGGCTTCCCATAAAAAGCATTGGAATCACCGCTACCGACGAGGTGATGATGGGAAGCGCAGCATTTCGGAGCACATGACGCCGCAGTACTGCGCCTTCAGATAACCCCTTGGCGCGTGCCGTACGAACATAGTCGCGGCCGATTTCCTCGAGAAACATCGCTCGATAAAGGAGCGTATCGCTGCCCAAACGCGAAAAGAGCGCAATCAGCACCGGCAGCACCAAGAATGCCGTGCATCCCCAGCCGTCCGCCCATCCTGAAATGGGGAAAAGCCGCATCAGCTTTGAAAAGAGCCACTGGCCCACAATGATGTAAAAGAGCGAGGAAATGGACATCAGAAAGACAGAGAGCCCAATGGCTGCCGCCTCCACCCTCGTTCGGCGAAAAAGCACCACCAAAAGCGACCAGGCCACCATCACGATGAGGCCGAGCAGAAAAGTCGGTACGGCAAGCGCCAGAGAGGGCCACATGCGGGTTGAAATTTCGTAGCCGATATCGCGGCCCGAGTCGCTGCGGCCGAAATCAAAGAAAAGGAGCGGCACGCTTCGCTCAAAGAAAACCGTGTCCGTTATTTTTTGCACACCCTCGGCCGCTGTGTTGATGAAGAGCGGTTTGTCGAGACCGCGCGCCGCTTTCCAAGCCTCAATGGCATCAGCCGTCACGCGGCGGCCGCCCAAATTGAGCCGCGCCATGTCGTCGGGCGTATTGACGGCAAAAAAGAGCACGAACGTGATGAGATTGACGCCAAGCAGAATCAAAATGCCGTAGACCACGCGGCGAAGCAAATAGTTGATCATCAGCGGCTCCTTCCATTCGACTTCAGCGGCCGCAGGCGCCTGGCCTGTCGGCGAGCGAGCACTGCAAGAGCTCCCCAAACGAGGAGTCCGATCCCAAGCGCAAGAACGGCAAGCGGCCAAAGCACAGGACGATTCCATTCCCGAATTTTCGCCAGCCGAAGATCTGCATCAACGTCGTAGTACTGCAGCGCGTTCTGTACCAATCCGGAAGGCTTGGCATTTTCAACCCAGGACTGATAAGCCGCTGCGGCCGGCGGGAAATAGCCAAAGAGAATGGGGGCATCCTGCTGCAGAATCTCAACCATTCGGTCGATGAGCGCAGCCTTCTGCGGCCCGTCTTCTAAGAGCCGCATTTCACGGAAAGCCTGGTCAAATGCCGGATTCTCATAGTTGGCCGCATTCTCTCCCTCATGCGCCACCTTGCCATTGGGACCGTAAAAGAGAAAAAGGAAATTTTCCGCATCCGGATAATCGGCGTTCCATCCCCAGAAGAAGATTTGCGCGGCCCCCTTGCTCATTTTTTCTTGGAAGCGGTTGTAATCGGTGGCACGGATCTCAAGCTGAATACCGAGTTTTTTAAACTGCCGCTGGTACCACTCCAGATAGGCGCTCGACCCCTGCGCGGCATTCTGATAGTCAAAAAAGAGCACTAAAGGCTCACCCGTCTGAGCATTGCGCCCGTCAGGCCACCCGGCTTTGGCAAGCAGCTCTTTGGCCCGTTCAATCGGCTTTCTGATCACCTGCTGATTGTGCTTTTCATACACCACAGGATTAAAAGCTTCCGGACCGTCAGCCCGCCAGCCAAAGAGACCGGGCGGAATCGGTCCATGTGCCGGCATGCCTTGGTTTTTCTGGAAGATGGCAATATTTTCCTCCCAATCGACCGCGATAGAAATCGCCTGGCGCAGCGCGCGATGCCGCTCAGCTTCTTCCGGGGTTGATCCGCCGCCCACAACGGGATCGAGCCAATTAAATCCTAGATACCAAAGTCCTGCCATCACGGTTTTAGGAAACTTCAGTCCGCGGCCGCCGTAAAGCGCCGCCTTGTCCGGATCGTCATCCATTGCGACCAAATAGCCGAGCCCCGTATCGACACGATCGATAAACGGACTGTCGTAATACCCCGCCAAAAATTTCGACTGCAGCGGCATGGCTTCTTTTTCCACTTCAAAAACCACGCGGTCAACGAGCGGCAGAGGTTTGCCGCAGTCCTTTAGGAGGCCTTTTTTCTCATCGTCGGGCTCACCCGTGCAGGGATAAAAACCGTGCTTATAAAGCGGATTCCGTTCGAGCACATGCAGGCGATTTTCGCGGAAGGTCTGCATACGAAAGGCTCCGGTGCCGACAGGCCAGGTATCGAGCGATACGTTGTTGGCTCGCAATCCCGCCTGTGCATAAAAGCGCTCTGCTTCCTGCGGCATCGGCGCGAAAAAGGTCATTGCGAGCCAATAGGCAAATTGGGGGTCTTTGCCGTGAATGCGGATTTCCAATGTATGGTCGTCAATGACCTGTACCCCCTCAAGGGGTTCTGCCATCAGATCAAAAAATGTCTCTTCAGAGGCGCCGGCCTCACGCATGGCCCGCCACTTGGCGTCAAGCCGCTTTTTAAAATCGGGAAAACCCACAATGCGTGAACTCATCGTGCCGTAAATCGGGCTCACCACCTGAGGACTTGCAATACGGCGAATGCCGTTGGCGTAGTCTGCAGCCGTGAGCTCTCGTGTGCCCGCTTCAGGCAGATCAAAAGGACTGCGCACGCGGGCTGCCAAGTCCGCATCCAGATGGTGGTAGCGAAAAGCGCCCTTTTCATCTTTGGCAAAGGCCGGATGCGGCGCATAAAAAATGCCTCGGCGGATCTTAAGCACATAGCGGGACTCCGCCACCGCTTCCGGATCGGCATCCGCCGGCAGCTCCTTTCCGCTTTTGTCGAAGTACTTTGGCTCGGCTACCTTTTCAACCGTGCGGGGCTCGAGCTCATAGGGCCGCTTCAGATAGGCGTACTGGTAAGGCGGCTCATAGATGGAATAGGTATAGGCCGTTTCATCACTCGAATATGACCGCTGTGGATCAAGCGTCCGCGGACTTCTGCCGCCAAAAGCTGTAAAAAGCGTCTTTTCGCCGTACTCAGCAAGCGGCCGCGGATTGTTGGTAACATCCGGAAGCGTAAAAAGCAACGCCGCAAACACGAGCACTGCGGCAGCAGCCGCCCAAACGGCACGTCGACTGAAAAGACTGTGCGCAGGATCGGTCTTAGCCGTCAACGCGGACGCATAATCGCTTATCGATCTCCGGCCTTGGGTCAATTTGTGTTCTCCTATCCATCTGAAACAGACTTTCGCAGACCTGCTTCAGTACAGCAATCTTTTGCGATTTTTTGCCGTCGACGCTCCTACAGGTCAACAGCTGCTGAAGAGCACCTATACTACGGGATCACTCGAACGACGGCGGGATAAATGCACTGTGGAACACGATTTGAAGCGCTTCCGCTGATGCTGCTCGTATGGTCTTCGAATCCAAATTTTCCGCTCCAGCAGTCCGAATGCCCGCAAATGCCTTCTGCCAGACTGGAGCCTTCGAAACGCATTTCTCCTCATGCCAGAATTCACAGCCGAATTCCCTGTTGAGGTTTACTGGGAAGACACCGATGCCGGCGGCATCGTCTATCACAGCAACTACCTCAAATTCATGGAGCGCGCCCGCTCGAACCTCCTCAAGGAGCTCAAAGTCGCGCAGGCGAATTCGCTCACCGATCCCGACGGCGTCCTTTTTGTTGCCGTAAGTGTGGCCATCCGCTACCGTCGAGCCGCCAAGCTCGAAGACCACCTGACCGTGCGCACGCGCATCAAGACACTGCGGCGCGCCTCGATCGTCTTTGAGCAAAATGTTTATCGAGGCAGCGAACTCATTACTGAAGGCGAAGTGCGCGTCGGCGCTGTGAGCCGCCGCACGATGGCGCCGGCTGCAATGCCGGAGTCGCTCTACGAAAAAATCCGCGCGCTGCTCGACCTTGCCGACTAAATTCCAGTTCATTCATTCCGACAAAGCTTTCCATTATGAACACCACTGCCGATCTTTCGATCCTCACGCTCATCGCCAACGCGAGTCTGGTCGTGAAGGCCGTTCTCGCTATTCTGATCGTGCTTTCGCTTGCCAGCTGGACGGTCATCTTCCAGAAATTCTTCGTCGTGCGCCGCGCCATGCGTCAAACCGACGATTTCGAGTCGCGTTTTTGGAGCGGCACGGAACTCACGAAACTGCTCGACACGGCCAACCGCTCCCGCGACACTTCCGGCATGGAAGAGCGCATCTTTGCCGCCGGCATGAACGAATTCATGAAACAGCGTCAAACGGCCGGAGCTGCCGATACGGTCAACAGCGTCTCCCGCGCTATGCGGGCAGTCTTTACCCGTGAGATGGACCGGCTTGAAAACGGTCTGCCGATGCTTGCCTCCATCGGTTCCACTTCACCCTACATCGGTCTTTTCGGCACGGTTTGGGGCATCATGAACGCTTTCACGGGGCTCTCGAGCCTTGAAAACGCAAGTCTCGCCGTTGTTGCGCCGGGCATTGCCGAGGCGCTGGTAGCCACTGCCATCGGCCTCTTTGCCGCCATTCCTGCAGTCGCCGCCTACAACTACTACAACAACCGCGTTGGCCGTCTCTCCAACCGCGTTGACGGCTTCAGCGAAGAATTCCTCAACATTCTCGAGCGCCAATCGCGCTGATTCCGGAGGAACTCTCAATGGCTCTCAGCAGCAAAAGCCGCCGCCGCGGCCTGATGGCCGAGATCAACGTCGTTCCCTACATCGACGTGATGCTCGTGCTCGTCGTCATCC
>ENA-OPSD01001976-OPSD01001976.1-human-gut-metagenome-genome-assembly--contig:-NODE-1976-length-13461-cov-3.313069_pt1 | contig 13461 bp, 12 predicted proteins | sample MGYA00241453_ERZ501898 | MGnify/ENA primary metagenome ERZ501898 (study PRJEB25962, sample SAMEA2042226) | human gut metagenome | biome: human gut; feature: human-associated habitat; material: faeces... | reverse complement strand
TCTTCCCCTGGCTGGGCAGCTATGCCTTTTTGGCGCTCGAGCGCATGCTCAAGATTAAATGTGCCGCGGAGCTGGGCCTTCGCGGACTCGACCCGTCGCGCCCGTACTTTATGCAGTTTAAGATGAAGGCCGACGAAGAGACGTTCTTTGAGGTACTCGCCGCCGAGGCCGAGAAGGACTTCGATCCCATCGAGCTCGTCTATCCCGGCGAGGTGCCTTACTTTGATCGTTACGATGAGTTCGTTCCCGAAGAGCTCGTGCGTAAGGGCTTTGCCGAAGGCGTGCTCGACATAGACGGCATGAAGCAGCGTGTCCGCAGCTGGTGCGACCACGCATAAAACGGGGCTGACTATATGAGCAGTCAATTTGGGACGGGGCTATTTTAGCTGCCCTTGCAGGTAAAGCGAAAGGTTTCACCGATTAGTGGCAGGGATAGCTAAAATAGCCCCGTCCCAAATTGACTGCTCCCGATGTGGAGCGAGCCGGCATCCGAAAGCAGCTAAAAAGCCCCGTCCCAGAAAGACTGGTCGCAGAAAGACGCGCTAGTCGTGAAGGACGGCGCCGAGGAAGTCGGCGTCAAAGGGCACGGCTTCGGCAAAGGCATAGTTCCCGTCGCTGGCGATGAGCAGGTAGTTTTCCTCGCCGCCGAACTCTGTATCGCCACAGGGGACCACCCAGGCGTGGGCGAATACCTCGAGTGCCGTGGCAGCGCAGTCGCGCAGGAACGTTACATCGCTCCCCTCGTTTGCGCTCACGATATTGGCAACGTAGATACCCCCGGGGTTCAGGCTGCCCCGCACTAAACGCAACGCCTCAACCGTCGCCAGCTCGCGTACGGGCTCGGCACCGCCAAAGCAATCGCTCACGACCACGTCGTAGCGACGATGGCCCACGCTCGTCACACCCAAATACGAGCGAGCCTCAGCGGTTATCACCCGCAGGCGATCGCCCGCCGCGCGCTCTAGCTCGTCTAGGTAGAACCAGCGGCGCGCCAGGCGCGTAATCTCTCCGTCATACTCGATAACGTCCATGCGCAGGCCCTCGTGCGACATCAGCGCAAATTTGGGATAGGCAAACCCGCCGCCGCCTAGCATAAGCATACGGCTGATACCGTGACCATAAACGTCACGCATCGCATCCTCGGCCTCAAACACGTCGTCGAACGCGCGATAATACGCAAAGACGGGCTCCGCCCAGCGCTCGCCGACGTAACTCGCGCTTTGGTAGACACCGCCTTGCACCAATACGCGGACTTCATCGCCGCCCTCATCGTGCACGCGTTTCACACGCGCCAACCCATTGCGGGTTCGCGCGACCTGCAGGCAGGCAGCGCGAACAGCGACGGCAGCCGCGCCCAGCGCCGCGGCTCCCAGAGCAACGCCGGCAACAACGCCGGCAGAAACACTCGGCTTGTTCATCTAGAGCTCCTTTTGCAGATAAAGGCCATGGTCATAAAATCCAAGATGGCGATAGTACTCGCGCGTGCCAATCGCGCTAATCACGTTGATGCGCGCATAACCCGCATCCCGGGCAATCTCGCACGCACGCTCCACCAGCGACCGCCCCAGTCCATGATGCTGCGCCGCCTGGCCCTGGTCGCCCACGCGCGCCGCCATGCCGTACACGTGCACCTCGCGAATCATCGCCTCGTCCGGCGTCGTCGGCAACTCGTCCGCATGCGCGGCAACAAACGAATGGTCGGGCAGCGACAGGCGCAAAAAGCCCGCAATCTTGCCCTGCGGCGTCACCCACTGCAAAAAGCGCTCGTGCGTCACCGGCGTCTCGTACGCCACATCCTCGTCAAGGGTCAGCTCATCCAAGTCGGCACCCGCCGTGCTGATCTCGCGATAGCGAATCTCACGCACCGTCGCACCGTCACCCCGAGCAGCCAGGCGGTTCTCGACGAGCTGACGCAGGTTGGGCTTCTTGTTGCCCACCATAATGTCATCGGAGCTAAAATCGCGGATCATGCGGCTGATACGGCAGAACGGCGGTGTCACCACGATGTCATCGGCTAGCACGTCGAGTAGCTCCTCCTCGGTATAGGGGCGCCATTCGCCGCGCTCGTAACAGCCCACCAGACGCGATCCCTCGATGAGCGCGCACGGGTAGACCTTGACCTCGTCGGGCATAAAGGCCCCCTCGGTCATAAAGCGCTCGTAGTCGCGCTTGTCCCCCTCGGGTGTGGCACCCAGCAAGTTGAGCATAAAATGCGCGTGGATCTTAAAGCCAAACAGGCGCGCAAGCGAAAATGCCCGCTCGATTTGCCCCACCGAAATGCGACGCTCGTTGATATCGAGCAGGTACTGGTCGAGGCTCTGGATGCCCATCTGGATCTTGGTGCAGCCCAGGCGGCGGATGAGCGTAAGCGCCTGCGGCGTTACGGCATCGGGGCGCGTCTCGATAACGAGTCCCACCACGCGATGCTTCGCCGTCTCGTTGATGTGCTGCTGACGCTCGAGCTCCTCCATCGTTGCCGTCTGCCACTCGGCGACCTCGCCCCATGGCGTACCGGGGCCGTACAAACGACGCACCGCACGGTTATAGCCGCCCACGGCAGCATCCACACGCTCCTGCTCGTCAGCAACGCCGGCAGCGAGCGTGGCCTCGTCTATCGCAATGCCGGCAGCCCGATAGCGCTCGCGACGCTCCGCCACCACCGGCGGCAGCGCATCGGCGGGTGCATCGTCGAGCAGACGCCCCGCCTCGGCACGGCTGATGCCCGGACGCGCCAACATGGGGTTGGCAGCCACACCAGCCACGGCATCGTCATTGAGCGCACGGAAGAGTTCCGACATAAACCACGTCTGATACCCTTGCGGATAGTCGCTCCAGGTGCCGCCGAGCACAATGAGCTCAATCTTATCGGTCGCATGCCCCATCTGCGAAAGTGCGGTCAGACGAGCGCTCACCTGCAGATACGGATCGAAGCAATTTTGCTCCGCACGGGCGCACGCGGGCTCGGCATGCAAATAGCTTTTGGGCATACGCAGGTCGTTGGGGCAAAACAGGCAATCGCCCGAACAGGGCCACGGCTTGGTGATGACGGTAATGGTCGCCACGCCCGAGGCCGTTCGGCGCGGCTTCATGCGTAGCACCTGCAGCAGTTGACGTTCCAGATCGGAATCGACATTCCACGCAGCCCACCGAGCCGGCTCCTCGCGCTTCACCCGCTGGTAGAACGGCAGCAGGCGACGCTTGGCCAAATCGCGCTTGTCGGCACCCTCACGGCGTGCCTCGGCATGTATCAGTTTGACGAGCGCTTTGTCATCCACGGTCTCGCCGCGACGCAGGGCTTTAAGTATGTTCAAGATAATCTGTTCCATGCCCCCATTGTAAAGGCAAAGGCGCCAGAGCCCGTCGCGGCTCCGGCGCCTTCATCAAACAGCGCAGCTATGGTTTATAAGTCTTCGATAGCCGTCTGTCACTCCGGATCAAACGACATGTCGCCCGAACCGACCTTAAAACGATACGTGGCAGACTTATCGCCGTTATCGAATTCATGATTCAAAATAGTCTCGCCATCGTAGCCAAGCGGAAGGAAATCGCTCTCGAAGTCGCCGCTGCCCACGGTAAGGCTCGCCTTAAAGCCCGTAGAATTCGGAACCGTCATCTCCACATCGCCCGAGGCCACGCTCACGTCCATCGACTTCGCGGGGGCCTGGTAGAGCTCGAACGTCGCATCGCCCAAACCGACCTCAGCATTCAGAGTGTCGGTCACGGCGCCCGCAAACGCGACGTCTCCCGAATCCAATGTCAAATCAAAGTCGTGGCACGCAATGTCCGCGACCGTCAGGTCTCCCAACCCCACGTTTGCCGTAATACCCATCATGTTATCGGCAAGCTCACGCGGCAGTTCAATGGTGACCTTACGGTCATGGGCGCGCTCGTCATCGCAGTCGAACTGGCTAATCTTGAGTGTAGAGCCCTCGATCTTGACCAGATTCTGAGTGGCGGCATCGGAAGCAGACACCCCCCTTGCAACGTGCCCGCTTTCGATGACACGTACCGGTCCGTCAGAGACACGTTTAACCTCGACCGTCCCCGACGTCACACCCAAGTCGAGCGATTGGAACGCGTCTTCGTCAAAGGTCGCACTCGAAAGCTGCTGAGGCCGAGCGGAATAGTTACCGCTGTTCAAGGAATCGTCCTCTTCAAACATATCGTCAAAATCAGACAAATGGCCAGATAGAATACCGGTCGTACGCACCATATCGGAATGAGCCAATAGCCGCGAAATGCCAAAGACAAGCCCAATGATGAGCACAAACGCTCCGACGCCAACGCCCAAGCGTACCTTGGATTCATGCGAAAGCTTCATCATTCATCACCCTCTTTGGCAATCGGCTCAGCGGTGGTCGCGGTAGCCACGTCAGTATCAACCGCAGCGGAAACATTCCGAGCCCTAGCCGTCACCGATGCCGGACCAACCTGAATATCACCGCGCGCCCAATCGCCATCGAGCGCACGCGCCACCCAGTGATAGATAGGGATCGTAAAGAAGATGAGCGCGGCAAAGGGGCCGGCGCCAAACGGGAACATCAGCAAAAAGAACAGTAGCCAGCACACGGCCCAATACGGGAACGACTGGAACGGGCCCTTCACCGGAGTCTAGCCAACTGTGCCGCCACTCGTCGCCTACGCCGTAGCAGCATTGGCGGCCTGCGCACTCCAGCTTGCCGCTTGCGCCGCCTTGGCCGCAGCATCACTCGCCTGTGTTGCCGCCTCGGTGGCACGTTCCGCCGCCTCATGGGTGCGTGCGCGCTCTGCCGCCTCGGCCTCGCGCTGGCGGGCGCGGTCCTCGTTCTCAAACTCGATATCGTCCTCGATCTCGTCGCTCGGATTGAGCAGCTCGTCTAGGCTCACGCCATAGAGTTTGGCGAGCGAGATCAGGTTCTCGGTATCGGGCGAGCTCTCCGCGCGCTCCCATTTACTGACCGCCTGGCGCGACAGCCCCAGCTTTCGCGCCAGCCCTTCTTGACTAAAGCCTTTGCTGCGGCGAAGGTCGGCGAGCCGCTACGCAGTTTCTACATTCATGGTTCCTCCTATGTGATGCCAGCCGTGCCGCCGGACCGTTTTTGTTCTTAAGGCGCCTTGCACAGTTAAAAATCTATCCGCCACCGCCAAAAGCATGCCACCTATTCTAGTGAGATTTTTGACAACCGGCGGTTGCGGGTGCATATGAGCTGCGGAAATGTGTCCAAACAAAGCAATGACACGTAGCTTGGTTGTCCCCGTTGCGGCGTTAACGGTAGTATGGTCGTACTGTTAATTCCGCACCGCCAACGGAGGGAGTCCCGCGCCGTGAACCGCGATTTCGCCTCATCGCTCATCCAGCTCAACAACACGTTCTATCGCGAGCACTCCGCCTCCTTTTCCGATACGCGTCAGGCCCCGTGGCCCGGCTGGGTACGCACTATGGACATCGCGCTCGAGCAGCTCGACGTCGCCAGGATCGAGCATCCCGTCCGCGTCTTCGATCTCGCCTGCGGCAATATGCGATTCGAGAACTTTGCCGCCGGCGGCGCACTTGCCGCCAAGGGCGTCGACGGCGCAAACTCCTCGGCAGATGCCAGCTGCCCGTTTGAGTTCTATGGCGTCGACTCATGCCAAGACCTGGCTATCGATGCGCACGGTCACGCCCTGCGCATTCCCAACCTGCACTTCCAGGAACTCGACGTGCTCGACGCCCTCATGAAGCTCAACCCCGCCGAGACTCCCGACGTGCTTTTCGACGCCCCGCTCGCCGATATCTCGGTCTGCTTTGGCTTTATGCACCACGTGCCGTCGTGCGAATACCGCGTACGCGTGCTCGACGCCCTGGTGCGCCAGACGCGCCCGGGCGGCATCATCGCCATTAGCTTTTGGGAGTTTATGAACGACGAGCGCATGGCGCGCAAGGCCGTTCGAGCCGAGGCCCGCGCCGAGCTCACCCCGCCGTTTGAGGGTTACGATTCCGCGCAGTTTGAAGCCGGCGACCACCTCATTGGCTGGCAAAACGACCGCCACGCCTACCGCTATTGCCATCACTTTGACGATCAGCAGATCACCGACTTGGTGCGCGGCGTGCGCACGTTCTACAAGAGCGGCGAGGTCCCCGTACGCGAGCTTGAGCGCTTCCATGCCGACGGTCGCAGTGGCGAGCTCAACCGCTACGTGATTCTCAAGCGCCTGTAGGCGCCGACGACTCGCCGTCGAGCCGCACTGCATCTTTCGGGCAAGCTATGCCTACCCTTTTTTCAACCCATTGATGGAACGCGCAGCTATGCGTTCCATACTTATGACCAAGGAGCCTCATGGGAGCCGTCCACGTTCGCACGCCTAAGAACTTTGTGCTCGAAGAGCGCCTGGAGCGCTACGCCGATGCGATTGAGACGAACCCTGAAATCTATGCCGGAGATTGGCGCGAGGCCTGTGCGCCCGCAGGCAGCAAGTCTTTCGAACACCTTCACCTGGATCTTGGCTGCGGCAAGGGAACGTACCTTGTAGAGCGCGCGGCCCACGAGCCAAACACGCTCTTTATCGGCATGGACCAGGAGCCCATCTGCATCGCCTATGCCGCACAGAAAATCTGCGAGCAGGAACTGACCAACGCACTCGTCCTGCCCCGAGGCGCCGCATCGTTGCCGCAGCTGTTTGCCACAGGCGAGCTCGATGCCATCACCATCAACTTTCCCACGCCGCAGCCTAAGGCCAAGTACGCCAAAAAACGACTCGTCCATGTCGACCATCTGATGCTCTACCGCCCGCTTTTTTCAGCCGGCGCCACCGTCACGCTGCGCACCGACAGCAAGCCATTGCGTGACTACGCCCTGGGGCAGTTTGCCGCGGCCGGCTACGACACACTTTGGGTAAGTGACGACGTTCGCCGCGACCATCCCGAGCATCCCGAGACCGAATACGAGCGTCGCACGCGCGAGATGGGTGCCGCCGTCTATGGCATTTGCGCCACTCCCGACGCGCTGCCCAGCGACGAACAGCTCACGGCGGGGCGCGCGCAGGAGCAAAGCCTTGCGTGCTACCTGCCCGACAATCTCGATGAGCTCACCTACGTGCCCCTCGGCATGGAAGAGGCCGTCGAGAACTTTAAAAACCGCGCCCGCAAGGGCAAGAAGCGCTTACCGCAGGAGTCCCAGGGGCCTCTGATGGTCGCGGCTTCGGCAAACAAGCGCAAATAGGCGCCAGCAAACGACCCTCAAATCTAAGTGAGTAGACTTTTTTGCAATAGCCAAGCACAACCCGCATAACCTATACTAAAACCGCAGGTAGAGCCTTTGCACAAAAGCCATGTGCTCGCGATATTGCAAAAAGTCTACTCACTTAGCTGGCAACTGCACCAAACAGCTGGGCAGAACGCCCATTTCCTGCATTTTCTTGCCTGCGAACGCATCGATGCGACGCTACGCCATAATAGTTGGCGGACAATCGCGAGAGAAAGCAAACACATGGCACAGACCACGACAGATACCTCCGCCAGCACCGTCTCCGGTGCCGGCGCCGCCAGCTCGTTCTCGGGCGGCACGGGAACCGAAGCCGAGTTTGGCTCGCTCGGCGCGCTCTCTCCCACCTGGTGGGAGCCCGAGGACGGCAGCGAGCCCGAACCATGGCTCACGCCCGATCAGGCCTTCGAACGCTTCTTTGAATGGACGAGCGACCGTGGCATTGAGCTGTGGGATCACCAAGAAGAGGCCCTCATGAACCTGGCCGCCGGCGATCACGTCATTTTAGGCACACCGACCGGATCGGGTAAATCGCTCGTCGCGCTGGGCATGCTCTTTATGGGCATGGCTCAGGGCAAGCGCTGCTATTACACGGCCCCCATCAAAGCCCTGGTCAGCGAAAAGTTCTTCGACCTGGTACAGGTACTCGGCCGCGATAACGTCGGCATGATCACCGGCGATACGCATATCAATACCAAGGCGCCCGTCATCTGCTGCACGGCCGAAATCCTTGCCAACGATGCGCTGCGCGAGGGCGAGGGCGCCGACGTGGGCTGCGTGGCCATGGACGAGTTCCACTACTTTGCCGACCCCGACCGCGGCTGGGCCTGGCAGGTACCGCTGCTCACCCTGCCCCACACGCAGTTTATGCTCATGAGCGCCACGCTCGGCGATGTCACCGCGATCGCCGCCTCGCTCGAGGAGCACACCGGCGCTGCTTGCGACTTGGTTGTCGATGCCCCGCGTCCTGTTCCGCTGAGCTACGACTATGTGACGACCTCCCTCGAGGGCACGGTCGAGCTCGCCATGCGCCGTGGCGAGGCCCCGCTCTATATCGTGCACTTTAGCCAGGATGCCGCCCTTGCGACGGCACAGTCGCTCGCCAATTTTGGCATCGCCAGCAAGGAGCAGCGCGAAGCCATCAAAGAAGCGGCAAAGGGAACGAGCTTCTCCACGGCCTTTGGCAAGATTCTCAAGCGCCTGCTTGGATGCGGCGTCGGCGTGCACCATGCTGGCATGTTGCCGCGCTATCGCCTGCTGGTCGAGCGCTTGGCGCAGCAGGGCCTGCTGCCCGTCATCTGCGGTACCGATACGCTCGGCGTCGGCATCAACGTACCCATCCACACCGTGGTGCTCACCGCGCTCACCAAGTTCGATGGTTACAAAATGCGTCGTCTGCGCGCCCGCGAGTTCCATCAAATTGCCGGTCGCGCCGGTCGCTCGGGCTTCGATACCGAGGGCATGGTAATCGCCGAGGCACCTGAGCACGAGATCGAGAATGCCAAGCTTATGGCCAAGGCGGGCGACGACCCCAAAAAACTCCGTAAGATTAAAAAGAAAAAGGCCCCCGAGGGCTTTGTCTCCTGGAACAAGCAAACTTTTGAGCGCCTGATCGAGACGCAACCCGAAACACTCAAGCCACGCCTGCGCATCACGCACTCTATGGTGATTAGTGTGGTCGAGCAGGGCGGCAATGCCCGAGCCCGCGTACATGACCTCATCGAGACAAGCCTGCAGACCCCCGAAGAGAAGGCCAAGCTTGAGGTTCGCGCCGACGAGATCTTCGCCACGCTCATCGACTCCGGCGTCGTCGTGCGCACCGAGGTGACGCCCGCACCCGACGCTCCGGCTGACGCCGCGCCGGACATCGACTACGCGCTGACGGTCGACCTGCCCGAGGACTTTGCGCTCGACCAGCCGCTCTCGCCGTTTTTGCTTGCCGCGCTGGAGCTGCTCGACCCCGAAAGTGAGACCTATACCATGGACCTCATCTCGATGGTCGAGGCCACGCTCGAGGACCCCAAACAGGTATTGCGTGCACAGGAGCGCGCCGCACGCGATCGCGCTATGGCCGAGATGAAGGCCGACGGCATCGAGTATGAGGAACGCTTGGAGCGCATTCAAGACGTCACGTACGAAAAGCCGCTCGAGGATTTGCTCGACGCCGCTTTTGACAAGTACTGCCAGGAAGTGCCCTGGGCAAACGACTACCAGCTCTCTCCCAAGAGTGTCCTGCGCGATATGCTGGAAAGCGCGAGCGATTTTAAGGGTTACATTCAAAAGCTCGGCATCGCCCGCTCCGAGGGCATTTTGCTTCGCTACCTGGCAGAGGCCTACCGTTCGCTCGACCGCACCGTACCCATCGAGAAGCGCGACGAGCGCCTGCGCGACATTATCTCGTGGCTGGGCTTTGTGGTGCGCTCGGTGGACTCGAGCCTGGTGGACGAGTGGGAGAATGCCGGCAACCCGGCAGCCCTCGATGCCGCGCCGCCACAGGGCATCGACGAGGTCGTGGCGGACCGCCGCGGCTGCACGCTGCTGGTGCGCAATGCGCTCTTCCGCCGCGTGACCCTTGCCGCCCGTGAGCACGTTCGCGACCTGGGCGAGCTCGACGACGACTGGGGCATGAGCGAGATCCGCTGGCAAAAGGCCCTCGATGCCTACCATGAGCAGCACGAGGAAATCCTCACCGACGGAGACGCCCGCAGCGCCGCGATGTTTTCCATCGATGAGTCCGACGAGAAGACCGCGCACGTATGGCACGTGCACCAGATCTTTGCCGACGAGGACGGCGACCACGACTTTGGCATCATGGGCGATGTCGATCTGGACGCCACGCAAGACGGCGGTGAAGTCATCTTCAAAAACTACCGCGTCGGCTTTATCGAAGACCTGCTCGAGGACTAGTCGAACATATTGGAACGAAACGAAGCGGGGCCGTTGGCAATATCGCCAGCGGCCCCGCTTTTGCACTATACGCTATGCCTTACTCGGTATCCTCGACCTCATACGAATCCGCCTCGGCTGGCTCATCGTTTGTCTCTGGCGCAGCCCCGCGCGCCTCGTCAAACGCCGCCTTCATGGTCTTGTTGCCCCACGTGAGCTTGCGAATGGTAAGATCGTCGGCCTTGTTGTTCGCGAGGCGCAGATTGTTCTCGGAGGACAGCAATGCCTCCTTGGTTTTCTGCAGATGGCTAATCGTCTTGTCGATCTCATCGATTGCCGTTTGGAACTTGCGGCTCGCGATCTCGTAGTTGCGACCGAAATCATTCTTGAACTTCTCCATCTTGGCTTCGAAGTTCGTGACGTCGATATTCTGCTGTTTGTACTCCGCTAGCTCCTGCTTATAGCGCAGTGAGCCCATGGCGGCGTTGCGAAGGAGCGTGATCATGGGAATGAAAAACTGCGGGCGAATCACGTACATCTTCTCGTAGCGATAGCTCACGTCGACTATCCCAGCGTTATAGAGCTCGCTCTCGGGCTCGAGCAGCGTGCAGAGCACCGCGTACTCACAGCCTTTCTGGCGACGATCGTGATCGAGTTTCTTAAAGAAGTCCTCGTTTTTATGCTTGGTCGCGGTCTCGTCGTTCTCGTTTTTCATCTCGAACATAATCGAAATGACCTCGTTGCCGCTCGCGTCGCACTCACGGAAGATAAAGTCGCCCTTGGTACCCTCGGACGCATCGTTATCCTTCTCGAAGTACGCGTTGGGAAATGCCGTCATGCGCAGACGGTTAAACTCGGTTTCGCAATGCTGCTCGAGCGACTCGCCCACCATCTTGGTGGACAGACGGACCTTCATGTCCTTAAGGCGCTCGATCTCTTCATCCTTGTAGCGAATCAGGTCATCGCTCGCGCGCTTGGCCTGCGCAAGCTCGAGCTCGTGTGCCGCCTTGGCCTGTTCCTCGCGAGAATCGCGCACCGCCAGCTCGCTCGTCAGTTTGGCACGCGCCTCATCGCGCTCTCGCTCCGCCGCGGCGACCGCCTTCGACAGCTCCATTTTTGCAGAAAGTTCTTGCTCACGAAGCTGTGCACGAAGGCCCTCGGCCTCGCGCTCAGACTGAGCCTTTGCGGCGGAAAACTTCTCTTGTACCTTCGCGCGATAGTCAGCAAGCGCGCGCTCGGCCTCGCTGCGAGCGGCATCGAGCTCACGCTGCGACTCTGCCGCGGCAGCGGCAAGCGCCATCTCCTGGGCCTTGTCCGCCGCGGCAAGCCTGGCCTGCAGCTCGGCAATCTGAGCATCACGTGCAGCTAAATCGTTTTGAGCGGCATTGCGCGCCGCCGACTCGACGAGCTTGGCTTCGTCATCTTTGCGCTCCAGCTGCGCACGCAAATTGTCGATCTCGCGCTGGAGTTCGGCATTCTCCTTTTGAGCGTTGGCTCGTGCCTCTACCGCCGCGCGCTGGCTTGCACTCTCGCGCTCTGCGGCAGCGCCCTCGAGCTTGGCGCGCAGCTCGGCGAGCTCAGCATCGCGCTTGGCAACCTCTTGTGCCAGCTGTTGAGCTGCAGCGTTCTTCTGCTCGGTAAGCTGAGCGTTGCGCTGGGACTCTGCCTTTTGCAAGGCAGCCATCGAACGCGAGCGCTCAAGCTCCAGCGCTTGCTCGCCCTCGCGCTGGACCGCCTTCACGCGCTCATCCAGGTCGCGCGAAAACTCGGCATCGCGCACTTGCTTGACGATATCCGCATAGCCGGACGCGTCGACCTTAAAAACTTCGCCGCAATGTGGGCACTTAATCTCGTTCATAGCAGCTCCTCGATGGACGCAAATTTCAATCGCCTACACTCTACCGCGCCGCACGGACAAAAAAGGTGCCGCCGCCATAATGGCAACGGCGCCAGAACCGCCACAAAGGCGCCCGTCCCCTTTGTGGCGTTTTGTGTGACGGTTCGAGAATTACAATCCAAAGAAGCCTAGGATTTGGTCACGGCTTACGGGCTTGTACTCGTTGGCATCGAGGCCGACATCGTAGCGAAAGATAGGACGTTCGCGATCGCGGTTGCGCGTATTGGTGCGGTCTCCCCTGCTGTGGATATGCCCGTGCAGCATGATGGCGCCACGTGCCTTGCCATTCCAGCTGAGCATGGGGTAGTGGCTCATAACCAGACGATGACCCTTGGCATAGCCGGGGGCAATCTCCAGGTAATCACGCACGTCTTCCCAAATCTGCGGCACGTCGGGATCTTCCCAGTCGCCGTCATGGTTACCACGGATGAGCGTCACGTTCTGGCATTCGATGCGCTCGCGCAGGCGCACGGCATCCGCTAGGGGCAGACGATAGGTAAAGTCACCCAGAATATAGAGGCGGTCGTCCGCAGCCACGCACTCATTGATGGCATCGATGACCTTGCGGTTCATCTCCTCAACCGAGCCAAACGGTCGGTCCATGTCGTGCAAGATATTCGTATCGCCCAGGTGCAGGTCGGCGGTAAACCACATCATCGTCTCAGTCCTCATTTCGCAACGCGTCCAACTCGTGCTAAGTATACAGACGCAGCGATGCGGCAGTTACCCAAAGAGCCCGCCAAACAGTCCGCGACGGCGCTTGTCTATTTATTCGTACCTTTACCCTGGGCGTTCTTATCCTTTTGCTTTTTGCGATCCTGCTCCAGCTCATCGTCGTCGAGTAGCATATCCCACTCAAACGGATCGTCCGTCAAATCGAACAGGTCATCGTCATCAAACATGGCAGCCTCCCTTACCGATTAGCGGGCATCCACCACATAGAGCCCAACGCGCACCTGATGCCAAGGGCTGCGCTCGGGGGCAACCTGCTGCACGCGGGCCTCAAATACGTCCTCGTGGCCGTAATACATCATCAAGGACAGCGGGCCGACCTCGTTTCCCGGAACATAGCCAAGTTTGGTCTTGCCATAGTAGATCGCGACCGCCTCGGGATCATGGGGATTATCGCGCTCGGCGCACAGCGTCAGTTTATCGCCCGCTTTAAGATCGCCCAGGACCAAAGCGCCGTCGGCATACTGAAATCCCGCAATGTGAAACGACAGAAGAACACGTGAAGGCTCGTACATAGCAACTCCCCTAACGGCCGGATAAACCGGCGTTTAACCTTATTGAGAAGTCTACGAACTCGTGCGGACACAAATTCATCCTGCCAGCGTCTTTCAATCGCTCGCTGCTACTCTTGATCGCGTGCCGAATGTTGGTGTAAGGGGCCGCTTCCCTGTCCGTAGAAAGCAGGAAGCGGTTATCGCCTAGAATCTTAATTGCTGAAGTTAGGAT
>ENA-OPSD01001975-OPSD01001975.1-human-gut-metagenome-genome-assembly--contig:-NODE-1975-length-13467-cov-7.367432_pt1 | contig 13467 bp, 10 predicted proteins | sample MGYA00241453_ERZ501898 | MGnify/ENA primary metagenome ERZ501898 (study PRJEB25962, sample SAMEA2042226) | human gut metagenome | biome: human gut; feature: human-associated habitat; material: faeces... | reverse complement strand
TTTTTGCAATTCGCAGTCTCGGATAAATCATATTAAGCCAATCCGTATGGAAACGACCGTTGCTCTCGGTGTTCTGCACCATACGGTTGCCGTCCTCATCAAACTGCCCACTATTGGCAAGATACTCATCCGTACTCTGAGCAAAGTCATCCTCATACACAAAGTCGTTGCCGGTGTTGTACGGAGGATCGATGTAGATCATCTTGATTTTACCAAGATAGGTTTCCTGCAACAGCTTCAGCACTTCAAGATTATCGCCCTCAATATAGAGGTTTTCGGTGGTATCGAAATCCACACTTTCCTCACGGCAGGGGCGCAGCGTCTTGTTGATGGGCGCATTGGCAAGCAGAACAGACTTTTTCTTGTCCGGCCAAGTGAACTGATAGCGTTCCTCATTGCCGTCCACCACCGTGCAGGAGATTTCCTGCATCAGCACATCCTTATCAATAGCCCGCACAACCTCGCCGTTCTCGTTAATCGTTTCCGTCACCGCATCGGGAAACATCGCCGCCAACTTTCTGAAATTTTCATCCGCCTTATTCGCTGTTTGCATTTTCAGTTTCTCCATAATTTTCCTTCCTCATTCATATTTAGCATATCCAGATAGGCAAGACGCTGCTCGAAGCAACATATTCTTTGTATATGCTGTAAACTGATATTCGCCGATGTAAATTGCGTTATTCTGGTAATTATAGTGATTTCTAAAAATTGCCTCATAAACATCCATTATTTTTTGCTTGAAAGTTACACATTTCGTTCTCGAACCCGACGGCTGATTTGTGTCGTAATATTCATCTCGTGAAAGGAATTCACTATAAGACCAGTCATTACGCATTTGGATATTTTCTAACAAGTCTACCAATGGGGTTGCGTTTTTTCCTTCGACAAATTGATTGTAACTTTCATTGTTGGTCATTTTTAATACAACCAGCAGGGGTACCACATACATCAGCCCGAATAATTTAGCTTTCCCATCCGGAAAGGAAAAATCGTATTTACGACTTTCATGCGTTGGCTCATGCACCGCAAGATTAACAAACTGTATGAATCGAGAACTTTCTCTCAGGGAAAGAGCATACTGTTCAATCAATTCGTAGCAAACTCTGTCAACAACATATTGCTTGTCAAAGTTGATACTGCGAAGATAACTATCCATATCTACCGGAGGAAGGGCTATTCTTAGGTCGAAAAAGCGATCAAAATATCTTACGGCATCAAACCCTTCTCCATAAAAGTTGGAGATGGTATGTTGCAGTTCTTTTATATTTGTCGAAAATACGAAAGATATTCTGTCATCGGCAAAATAGTGCTTTACGCGTTCCAAAAGCCGCACTGCATATTCCGGTTTGCAGCGGTCTAATTCATCCACAATAATAACAAGACGGTCAGCGCGTTCTACCAGTAATTCGTCAAAGAAGCTCTTCACTTCCGACTGAATTTGCTTTTTCTTTCTCAAATCCGCCAAAGCATCCTTACTTTTTAACGAGTCCACGACAGCAGTTATGTTGCGTCCAGACAAACACTCTGCAATTGCAGCACCTTTATCAAATATTCCGGATTCCTTTTCAAAGGGCGATTCCACATCTACATCTTGCAAAATCGAATACACAAGGGAGAGTACAGGGTCCTCATCGTTATCATTCTCCCATGCGTCATAATAAACACATAATTGTGACTGGAATTCCGGTTGCTTGCCGTCATGCATAGTAGTCCATTTGTGCCGCACACTTTGCTTATCCGCATCTTCGCTGCTACGGCAACAGGCATCCAAAACCATTTTCACCTGCTGAACAAAGAATGTTTTTCCGCTGCCCCATACTCCATCAAGAGCAATCGCACAAGAATTTTCCAGAGTATTCAGAATGTCAATAAACGCATTAACATCTTTATTTCTTCCTATCGTATCATTTAGATATGTGTTTCGTATATTTTCCTCTGTTGGTCTCAATTCGCTTATTCTCACGGCTTTGTCTGCACTTCCTTTTCAAGTTGTCTTATCTGCTGCACCAGTTCAAACTTCTTCTTCGGCTGCTTCTCCGCCCGTGCCTGTTTTTCCAGCTTGGCGATTTCCTTTTCGAGTTTTTCTTGTCTTTCGTGGATCGCTAGGTTTTCGTCAAGTGACAACTCCTCATTCCAAACTCCTAACTCCAAACTCCGAATAGCGTTTTCCCAAACTTTATCAAGGGTCAATCCCCGCAGCTCTAGGGTGCAGCTTTCGGTAGGCTTCCAATCCGTCTGCAACAGTTTGGTGCGGTAGACAGCCAGCTTACTTTGCCCTTCAAATTCCAGCACAAATAGAATATTCTGCGGAATCAGCTTCGATAAAGCGGCAATCGTTTTCTCGTCAAAGTCTTTTTTCTTCAACGCCACAAGCAGGACAAAGAAACTGCCGACTTCTTCTCCGGCAGAGATGTTGATTCGGCTCGGAGAAATTTCGTTTACAATGACAATGCGGGATATATCTGCATCGACTTTGTCTTTGGACGCAGTATTCATCTGAAATTTGGCATAGATTGCTTTTTTAGGCAGCTGCTTATTCATTTCAGTTGACTTTGGAAGTCCGAGCATGGTATCACCTCACCGCACGACTAAAAAGCATATCAGCTCAAAGTCGTCAAGTCCTTTGATTTCGTTTGTCAGGAAGCTGATCTGCCCGCCGCCCAAGAAGCTGTCAATATCGCTCTCGTCCTTTACCTCGATGATTGAGGCAATGGCGTCGCCAAGCAGTTTGGAAAGGCGGGACATATTTTTGCCGTCGCGGGTTTCTTTGTTAAACGGCTTATAGGCTGCAGGGATTGGCTCTGTCTGCCCTTTGCAGAGAAAACGCATTCTATCCAGCATCTGCTTCGGGGAAAGATGGTTACAGACAACCTCGCCGTCATCCCCGATATAAACCATATAGAAGGGATGCAGCCGGTTTTGGTTGTCGATGTTTACGCTGTTGGAGCGATTCTTCAAAACGAAAATGACACCGGCAGGCGCGTCCTCACCGGCAGGAACAACCGAGTGCAGACCGAAAGGTGTTTTTTCGATGTCCGGGTGGTTCTTGACATATTCCAGCAAGTCCAGACGGAACTCGTTGAGCCCTAAATCCATAATGGAAATGCCGGTGGTCATATCCTCAATATCGACAACCTCGTCCTGCAGGCGCTTCAGCTGTGCTTTTCGGTATTCAAGGTCGGTCTTTTCGTCATTGCTGAGCAGGTTATCGTCACCCGTGGCGGTCATATCCACGATTTTCATACGGGTTTCAACTCTGGCTTTCAGGTTGATATAATCGTCAAGGGTCACATCGGGCCAGAAATTCACAAGCTGAATGACCTTGTTGCGGCTTCCGATACGGTCAATACGCCCGAAACGCTGAATGATACGAACCGGATTCCAGTGAATGTCATAGTTGACGAGATAGTCGCAGTCCTGCAAGTTCTGGCCTTCAGAAATGCAGTCGGTGGCAATCAAAATGTCGATTTTCGTATTGTCGCCGGGCATCAGCAGCTCTTTGTCCTTGGATATAGGAGAGAAGCAGGTCAGAACCGTGTTTAAGTCAGACCGCAATCTCGGGCAGGTAGTGCGCCCCTCCACATTGCCGGTGATCATGGCGGTATTCAGACCAAATTTTTCTTTTACAAAGGGGCCGACATTATTGTACAGGTATTCTGCCGTATCAGAAAACGCCGTGAAAATGATAATTTTCTCGTTTCCGGGATTGATAGGCGCAGTGATTTTATTGTTGATCACACGGAAAAGCTCGCGCAACTTCAAGTCGTGCTCCGGCGTGATGTCGCGCACCATATAAGTAAGCAGCTCCAGAACTTCGGCGTCTTTTTGCAGCTCCTTGCGCCACGACTCATAGTCCATATCCGCAAGGTCGATTTTGACCTTTTTGCCAAACGCGAACAAATCATCGGTATCCTGATCGTCGCCGTCAAACTCGTTTACATTGGAAATGTCCGTCAAATTCAATGTGGAGCCCGTGTGGTGGTTAAAACGGTTGATGGTGTCGATTGTGCTGTCGATAAGCCCTTTGATTCGTTCCAGCGTTAAATTGAACGAATAGACAGAGCTTTCCATACGCTTCATCAGGTTGATGGCCATCAATCGCCGGATGCCTTGCTCGCGGCTGGCCTGCGTAAAGCCCACATTGACAGTGTTGTCGCCGTAAAGCTCCGCGTATTTTTCCATTCTGCTCGGCAGAATAAAGTGGGAGGGCGTGTAAATCGTCAGATTCAGAAGCATCAGCTGCTCGAAAATCTCGTTGTAGTTGATGGCATCCTTCAAATCCGTCAGGTGCGGGCGCAGAGAGATAGGCTTCAGGCGCGTGGGGAATGTGCCGATGGCGCTTGTGTCATAGTATTTCTGAATGTGCTTACGGGAACGGGCAATCGTGACACTGTCCAGCAGCTCAAAAAAGTCGAAGTCCAACATTTTGAGCAGGTTTTCGGTTGTGCGGTCGCAGGGGTCCCACTTGCTCCATGTGTTAAATGCCCGCTGCGCATTTTTGAAAATTTCGTCAATCGAACGGCTGGTATTGAGTTTTTCGTCAATATAATCGGTGTGTCCTTCGTAAGCCAAGGCAAGCTGATTTTTCAGGTCATTGAAGCGGTTGTTGACCGGCGTGGCGGAGAGCATCAGCACCTTTGTTTTCACGCCTGCACGGATGACCTTTTTCATTAAGGTTACATAGCGATTGTCCTTGGTTTCTTCATCCGGGTTTTCAATCAGCTTGCCGCCGTTGCGGAAGTTGTGGGATTCATCAATCACGACAAGATCATAATTGCCCCAATTTAATCTGCTAAGGTCCAGACCGTTTGAGTTGCCGTGGGTGCGGTTCAGGTCGGTGTGGTAAAGCACATCGTAGCGGAGCCTGTCGGCAGCAATCGGATTGTTGACATAGTTGTCCTTATAGGTGTTCCAGTTATTCGTCAGCTTTTTAGGGCAGAGCACCAGAACGGATTTGTTGCGGTTTTCGTAGTATTTTATAACCGCAAGCGCTGTAAAAGTTTTGCCAAGACCAACGCTGTCTGCAAGAATACAGCCGTTGTATTTTTCGAGTTTATTGATAATGGCGAGAGCGGCATCCTTTTGGAAGTTGTAGAGCATCCCCCAAATCTTACTTTCCTTGAAGCCGGTTGCCTCGTTTGGCAAAACATCCTCGGACACATCTTCCAAAAACTCGCTGAAAATATTGTAGAGAGTCACAAAGTAGATAAAGTCGGGCGAGTTCTCATTATAGGCAGCCGTGATGCTGTCGATCACCTCATCTGTGACGACCTGAAGCACCTTGCTGTCGTTCCAGATTTCATTGAAGTCAGCAAGCAAAGTGCGGGCAAGAGACTCGTCCTTTACAATTGTGGTGCTGATTACATTGCCTTTTTCGCAACCAAGTTCAACCGTAGTAAAGTTGTTGATGGGGGTATAGCCTACGCCGTCAACTACAATTTGTCCCTGAATAGATTTGTCACTGACATTTGATTTGAAAGTGACCTTCTGCCTGATCCACTCTGCACATTCTCGTGCAATAGCTTTTTGGGTCAATTCATTGCGGAGCTTAATTTCAAATTCAGTACCGTAAAGATTTCGTTCACGGGTTAAGCGCGGAATGTAAAATTCACGGCGTTCTTTTTTGGCCTTTTCAGTCACAAAAGTCGGAGAAGTAAAAATAAAGCGGAGTTCCTCAATCTGTGATAGCTGCTCCTTCAACTCTTGAAAGGCATAGATAGAGAAGCAAGCCGCTGCAATGGACAGTTTGCTGCCTTGCTTGATTTCTACGGACAAATCGTCTTTTAGAGTCTTTGTAGTATTGTTTATTAGCTCCATTTTTCTACACCCATCCTAATTATGGCAAAGTTTGTGTCACATAAAGCATACTCTACTCAGCTTATGCGTCATAAAACTCCATGATTTCATCGGGCGTACAGTTAAGTGCCTTGCAAATGTTACCGATAATTTCGGTAGTTATATTTTCATCTCTTGCAAGTTTCATCATCTGATAATGCGTAATGTGTGCCGCTTCTTGCAAGTCTTTTTTTCTCATCTTCTTGTCGATTAAGATTTTCCAAAGTTTATTGTATCTGACAGCCATAGCGATTCTCCTTCGGCAATATACTATCATTCAAAGATAAAGAACAACCAATTTAACATATTATAGCATACTTTCCCTGAAAAATCATAAAAAAAGACGGAAATTCAAACTTATTTGCGGAAAATCAAGCCACAGCGTTGAGCATTTATAGTTAAAAAGCAATTGAAACGCATAAAAAAGGTCAAGATGTATTTTTATTGGTTGTTATGGGGCAAGATATGAAGAATTCAAAAGTCAGACGGTTTGATATCATTGCAAGGAAGATGAAAAGCCCACAGGCTAGATCTTATATCCAGCCTGTGGGCCTTGTGTATGATTTGTCCTTTATCTTGTCCTGCGGCTTGCCCCGAAGCTTATGCCCAAGTCTATTGAATAAGATACCCATAATGGCGCATCTGGCGGCGGATAAGGGCTTCACAGCGGTCGCAAATTTCTTGGCTATAGGCGGTTCGATAGCTGTCGATGAGCACCTTTACATCGTTTGTGCTAAAGTTGAAGTGAAGCTGTATGCCGTATAATTCCTCAGCAGCATCTAACTGTTCGTCAAAACATCTCGAAAAAGGCTTGGCTTCAACGGTTTTTAGACAATCCTCTAAGCTTCTTTCCATGGGAAAATCCATATTGGTATCTGCCAAAAGAGACAAGCCGTTATCAAATAATGGGCATAGCGCATAGATGTCGTCTGCGGCGTTGTATTGAACGGCAATATTATTGGTGTGGCGATCTTCGTTTAGGAAGAACGCATCAATCTCCAACATTGAGGTCAGATATCGCCCGAACTCTTGCAGCCCGGTTGTTTGTTCAACAAAGTTTACCAGAAATTTTATCTGGTTCTTGATTTCCCCTTGATGAGCTGTATCTACTGCAAGACTCCCGCCGGTAAATTTCCGATACAGCTTTTCCAACGGAATAAGATCATAGCCATCCGCGAGAAAATCAGCGCTTTTACAGCCACTGTAAACTCGGTCTTTGTATTTGATTTGCGAGTACTCATAAACGACAAAGGGGTACTTAATGGTTGACTTTGCCAGCATGGCAGAAACAATCGTTTCCGCCAGCCCCTCATAACCCATGTGGTCAGCCTTGTACCAATACCCGTCACATTTCCATTTTAACTGATTTCCCTTGGATGTATGGTTCAGCGTTTCCTGCGGCTCAAGCCTGCTTAAATCAATCATTTCCATAGACCCCTCCTTACGCAGCGATGTTACGGATCATCTGCACCCACTGGTTGTCCCCAGCCATGCGCCCATTGGTCTTTTCAATAATCAGCAGCGGATCATAGAAAGAAACGTCCATCTCCCGAAGAATGCCTTTCAGACCGGCTCGGCTGGCGGGTAGGCATCTTTCTTTCAAAAACTCCTCGAAATCTGCCCAAGACGGATTTTCTACAACGCCAAACGCCCGCAAAGGGATTCGGTCGGTGTAGTTCTTCATGCGGACAACTTCGTGCTTGAAATCAATGTCGATGACCGTACATAGCTGCTGACCATTCATGAAGTTCATCCGCATGGTGAAATCCGGGTTCTTGCTGAAATGCTCGGCGTTATAGATATACTTATATATGGTCTGGCGCGACACGCCGAACCGTTTTGCAATCTCGGTGTTGCTGATGCCTTTTCTATGCAGTTCCAAAACCTCTACGGTCTGATCGGGGGTGAGCTGCGCCTTGCGACCCGCATTGCGCGGATTTGGATTATTGATTTTCAGCATCTTTGCAAGTTCTCGCAATTCATCCAAATCAGATGTGCCAAAAATCCCTTTTATTTGCTGTTGGTAATCGCTCGGCATCCAGTATCCCTCCCAAGTCGTTTTCTACTATTACTATATCGTGATTTGGGGAAAATGTCAACAAATTAAAATATTTACAGCTTCAAGAATATCAGTCTTGTACGAATTACATTCTATTTCAATTATTTCTGTCCCTTATTCTTTGCGTCCAACTTTGGGCCTTTCTCTTTTGAATGTGGATACCCCTGTTTGACAGCTTTGACCATAATATGCTGATTTATAAAATATAAGCCTGTTGTATTTGGCTAGCTAATTTACCAGACAGTGTCTAGCAAATTGAGTTCTGCGTAAAAGCTGAATATGCCTTGGGAGATTTGTCTAACTAGATTTTGGGGCTTGCATATCTCAGATATCCAATTTTCCAGTCAGTGACTGGAAAATTGAAATGGGAACCATATCAGACCGATGGAAGCAGTCTTAAAGTGTTAGCGTTCACATGAGGTCGAATAGTCATCTTATGGGCTTTGCTATAACACTGATATAAATTGATACCAGTTATAGTGATTTTTCATAATCCGAGTAACCACACATAGGCGTAAAATTGGCAGATACATTATCAAGTGAAGCATGTCTGAAAATTGAATGATGTGGCGGCAGATAGTGACTGCCGATTTTGCTCAACAATTTCTTTGCTGTCCTATATGTGTTCAACGGTCTTAAATTCGTAGAGCGTGCTAAATGGCGGTGTCAATTAATCAGTATAGAAAGATCAAACAACATCTTCTACTTTAATTGTGTTGTTTTTGGGAAGGTCTTGCTTTAATATTTCTTTATAATAAACTGCAGATAATCTTTCGGCTCTTTCGTTAATCATACCTTCATCCCAATCTTTATTCACTTCTATAAATCTTTTTATCCATATATACTGAGATTTTTGATAACAAGGGATTTTTTCCACATAACTTTTTTGCCCGGCAGAACTATTTACTTTCCCTTCCAAAAGGATCAGGTTCCCAATATTTAAAGTGCGATCACCAGTTGTTTCCGAGAGAATATGTTCTATACTTCCATCGTCTTCGAAAATGTCTTTTCCACTAAAATAGCAATTTAATTTACAAATTGCATATTTGCATTTAACATTTGCTGGATCATCTTTCTTTGTGAAAAACAGTTCTTTGAATTTTGCTGAAAACACATCATAACTTGGATATAATTTACCGAGAGGAACAATCAATTTCTCATCAATTATCTTGCTTGCTTCTGATTTGTTGGTGCATTTCCGCAACGCAATAGCAAAGCGAGAATAGATCTTTTCCAAATTGTTTGTTCGCATGGAACACACTGCTGTAAATGCAAAATGAAAATTTTCGATTGCCAATATGGCTTTTTTAAATTGATCGGTAGATACTAAATTACGTCCTTTTATATCATACAACGCCAAAAGTGCTATCCTTGTTTGGACTACATTAAATGTTTTATTTAGGGTGTTCAATGATTGGACTAGCCAAAAATACTCTCGACGATTGTCGTAATCTTCTCTTTTTGGATTTGTGATCTTCATGTAATTTTTGGAATTTAAAAGGAAATCTTCCAAAAAGTTACGATAAGAGGCCTCATTTGGATGGATGGTTTTATTGAAACTATCATAAAGCATACTTGCATTACACTTCTTGTACTTGGATATCCAATAGTGCCTGAAAAATGTAGCCATCCCAACAGTTTCCGAACTTGAATTCAAAGTCATCTTAATATCATTCCAAGATTCTTCAGCAAATGTTCCGCTAACGCCATCTTTTAATATCTCGAATATTTTATTCTTTATCAAATCAATATACGCCAGCCTTTTTCCTTTGGCATTTAATATGGCAAATATCCTATTTGCTTGATCCTTATCTGCTGCCGCAATTGATATAAATGTACAGTCCAAAACTTGATCTCGTAATGCCTTCAAAATATCCACGTATGAGAGTGAGTTGACTATATCATCGCCTGTTCGCTTTTTTAATAATTTTTTTAACGAATTTTCAGCTGTTTGTTGCAAAAAGAATTCATATGTTTCTTGTATACAATTTTCTTCCTCCGTGCTTGGCACTGTCGGAATTTGTTTTTCGCGGTCTTGAATATAGTATACAAAATAAGGATAACTGCTTTTGCTTTGTAAAACGCGTACTTTTTCACCATTGTCATCCGTTGTCGTAATGTAATTGAATAATTGCTTACTAAGAGTGTCTTCTCCTAATTCACGAAATCGATCAGACAACACAGAAAACAAAATGGTTATAGTTGTTAAGCGCTGCTGTCCATCTACCACTTCTATTGGCTTATCGGGCTTCTCTGCAAAATTTCCCACAAAAAGCATTGTTCCCAAAAAATATTGATCGTCGTTAATTACTCCGCTTGATACTACTAAGTTGTTAATCATATCTTCAAAGAATTCTTGATAATTCTTCTTGTCCCAAGAATATTCTCTTTGAAATCGTGGAATCACAAACTGACATCCGGATTTTAATAAACTACGTATATTTTTTTCATCTGGTTTGAAATTCATATCTTGCCTCCGTCATATACTTATAAATTTATAACATTTTTAAAATTAGAGCAAGTATTTGTAAAAGTGACAATCATTCAAACTATAATTTTGTGGCGGAATAGAACTTTGACCTTTGATCAAAACTACACAACGGAACAATATGACAGTGAATAAATGTAATAAGTTCCGGCTTTATCTGGCAATCCCTCTTATCGATTTTTCCTGGGGGAATTGGTGGCAAGCAATTCAGCAGAAAATATAGTATGGATTATATTGGAAAGTTGAGATGATATCAAAGCTGAAATGCAGCTGGAAATAGACTTCCATTAGGCGAGCTCATAAATCCGTCGGGCTGCCTCGAACCTTATTTGACCATACTTTTCCCTTAAAATGTGCCTTGCTTTAAGGGAAAAGCAGGACGGTCAAGGGATTATGTTTTGAAAAGCTGGATGTTTGAGAATGGAAAGTACGTACAGCGGCACTGCTACCTTAAAGTGGATGTTCCGCAGATTTTGCTGTAGCACTGATACAAATTGATACTAATTAGTATCAATCAACTTTTGATATTCGGCCATGATTTTTCTTGCCCTGCCGCGCGTGGTGTCCTCAAAGGTCTCATCTTCGCTGAAGCGCAGCCAGAAAGGGTCTTCCATCAGGCAGGCATTGGTACGCTTTACGATTTCCCATGCGTTGTAGTCTGGCAGACCCATCATCTCCAGAATCTCCTTGCAGTCCATCCGATTCCGGGGAAAGATGCGCTTCTTTGCCCAGACGACCACATCGACCAAAGACACCTTGCGACGGTTGCCGATAAAGAGGTTCAAGGGAAGGTTGTATTGCAGCACACCCTCATTGGCACAGAGATACTGCCCATCTTCGCTCAGATGAGCAATTTCCCGCTCATCAAACATCTGCTTCAGGTAAGCCATAAAGACACCTCTCAAACTTTGGAGTTCAGGTATTCAACGAGTTCATAGACTGTCGTCAAAGGGTTGCTTTGGCGTGAAATTGGTTCAACGCCTTGGTTTCGGATTTGTTCAGAGCGATTCTTAGCTCGTTGAACTGCCACGGTCTGCAAAGGCTTTAATGTATCGAAGAAATCCCTGTTTTTCTCGTAGTCGGGAAGTCTGCCCGGCTGCTTCAGCAATCGGATCAATGCCTGACAATCCTCAACTTCCGTTTGCTGGTTGGAGAAGTGCAACAGAAACCACAACTCAAAGGACGGATTGGAATAGGCCAAGCGGTAGCCCTCTTTAGTTGCGGATTGCTTGGCACGCAGAAGTACCTCATTGGAATTATCGTCACGGTCAAATACGCACCAGATTGAATCGCCATCATCGGGATAGTAAGGATTATTGCCCATGGTAGCTTTGGCTTTCTGCACAAGCCTGTCAGCAGACTTATACTGGGAAGAAATCGGGATGATGTCGATGTTGCAGCCCCGACTACGGAAACGCTTGAAATACCGGATCTCGGTTTCACTGCCTTCGCAGATAAGGTATACGACCGGATTCCGCTTTCTATTTCGGGCTGGTTTTCGGCTAATTTCCTTTATTCGTCCCATGTTGCATTCCCTCCAATGAACGGAATCGCCCCATACCGGCCTTGCAGGTATCCTTTGGCGATGTTTTCGCCTTTTCGCGGGGAGAAGTCTGTCAAGGCATAGACGTCGGTCTGCATAGTTTTTTCGTTCTTCTCTGCAAACCAGATCTGATCCCGGCGCAGCAGGGTCAGATCCAAAAGCCCGGTATCATGGGTGGTGAAGATAAGCTGTGCGTGGTTGGTGTTGATGGCAGCATCCTGTACCATCTCAATCAGATGCCGGGTCAGAAGTGGATGCATACTGGACTCAATCTCATCCACAACCAGCACTGCGCCGGATTCCAAAGCGGCCAACCACATCCCGATGCGGGAAAAGAAACGCTGTGTGCCGACTGATTCCAGCCCCAGAGGAAGCCAGAATCCCTTGGAAGCACCATCTTCTGAATCTATCGTGTGCAGCGCCGAGATGATTGGCTCATCCTTGGTGCCGGTAACACGGATGTCTTTGATGCCGAGGTCTGCATGTAGCATTTCATGCAGGACGCGATTCTTCTCGGAGCCGCCCTGCCGGATGGCGGACAAGGTTGCATCCAATCGCATTTCAGTTCCCATGAAGCCGGTCAGCTTTTCAAAGAACCACAGATAGGCTTTCTCGGTTTGGGGGCAGTTCCACTCGTTGGAACTGGACAGGTAAAGACGATTTTCTGCTGTGCGTCCGGCAAGAGTAAGCTGCTCCTGAACATTCTCGCGGAACCGATAACTATTGCCTTCCCTGGAAAAGGCCAGCGCCTCCCTGTCATTGGGCCAATGATAGAGATATTCGTTCAGTATTCCGGTCTTATTAAAGGAGAAACCATAGGCATACTTGATGCCGTTGTAGAAGTAGATGACCTCAAAACTGGTCGGTTCTGAATCTTGATCAGTTAAGGCAAACGGCTCCTGTGGCAGAGTTTCTCCTTTCAACAGCTTGGCATACCGGCCGCAGACCATCTCACGCATGAGCAGGAGTGCATGGAGAACATTACTCTTTCCGGCTGCATTTGCGCCATACAGGGCAAGAACAGGCACAAGCTGTTTTTTGCCATCTGACGAAATCAGGCAGTCCAACAAACTTTTATCCGTGGACGCTTTCATGCTGATGATGGCGGTGTCCTTGATGGAACGGTGGTTTGTGACCGAAAATTGAAGAAGCATCGCAAATCCTCCCAAGTACTTTCTGCGTTCAGTATACTCTATTTGAGGGAGAAAATCAATTTTTAACTTCAATATTTGCAAAAAATATTCAAAATCAGAACATAAAATTTGATTCAGATGTTTTTGATGTTGGAACAATATCGTGACAGAAGGTTGAAATCGCCCTGTGTATACTCTTTTTCTTACCCGAACCCGACAAATTTTCTGAGCTTTCAGACACATTATCTATCTTTGCTTGAATTACTGATTTCCTTGATGGCGGCATAGTGTTTTCCACATTTTCGGCTGATCTCGTTGAAAAAATCGGATGTCACAAATTCCAGCAGCCATACTTTGGGAATCATATACTTGGGTGTCTGCAAGATGGTTTTCAGCAAGCCCTTGCTGC
>ENA-OPSD01001923-OPSD01001923.1-human-gut-metagenome-genome-assembly--contig:-NODE-1923-length-13793-cov-5.031154_pt1 | contig 13793 bp, 10 predicted proteins | sample MGYA00241453_ERZ501898 | MGnify/ENA primary metagenome ERZ501898 (study PRJEB25962, sample SAMEA2042226) | human gut metagenome | biome: human gut; feature: human-associated habitat; material: faeces... | reverse complement strand
TAGAACCTGTTAAGGTCGAGACTTCCAAAGTAGAACCTGTTAAGGTCGAGACTTCCAAAGTAGAACCTGTTAAGGTCGAGACTTCCAAAGTAGAACCTGTTAAGGTCGAGACTTCTAAAGTAGAACCTGTTAAGGTCGAGACTTCCAAAGTGGAACCTGTTAAACTGGACGTTCCTGTTGATCTTACTTTATATAATGAACGTTTTCAGAAACATTATGATGAGCTGAAATGGTTATATTGCGAATTATATCAGGATCGTGATGATGTCATGACATATCTGCATGATCTTACTTCTAATATGGAAGCTTTCTATAACAGCAGAAATTCAGCATTAAAGGCATCTGATAAAAAGCGTGAGGCTGATCCGGACTGGTATAAACGCAATGACCTTGTAGGCATGATGATGTATGTAAACAATTTTGCACATACTTTAAAAGGTCTGGAGGAACATCTGGATTATGTGGAAGAATGTAATGTCAATTATCTTCATCTGATGCCTCTGCTCGCATCTCCGAAAGGAAAAAGTGACGGTGGTTACGCAGTAGCTGACTTCCGCACAGTGCAGCCTGAGCTTGGTACTATGGAGGACTTTTCAGAGCTTACCTCCAAATGCCATGAACGCGGCATCAACATCTGCCTTGATTTCGTTATGAACCATACTTCCGAAGAGCATGAGTGGGCAAAACGGGCTCGCGCAGGTGAAAAAGAATACCAGGACCGTTATTTCTTCTTTGATACCTACGATGTTCCTGCTCTCTATGAGAAGACCTGTCCACAGGTATTCCCAACTACCGCACCGGGCAACTTTACATGGCTGGATGACCTTCACAAACATGTCATGACTACTTTCTATCCATACCAGTGGGATTTAAACTACAGAAATCCTGTTGTGTTTAACGAAATGGTCTACAATATGTTATATCTGGCAAACCAGGGTGTTGACATCGTACGTCTCGATGCAGTTCCTTATATCTGGAAGCAGCTTGGAACAAACTGCCGCAACCTGCCACAGGTTCACACAATCGTACGTATGATGCGTATGATCTGCGAGATCGTGTGCCCGGGAGTCCTTCTTCTCGGAGAGGTTGTCATGGCTCCTGAAAAAGTTGTTCCATATTTCGGTACACTTGAAAAGCCGGAATGCCATATCCTGTATAACGTTACTACTATGGCAAGCACCTGGCACACAGTTGCAACCAAAGATGTATCTCTGCTTCGCAGACAGCTGGATATTCTGGGATCTCTTCCAAAAGAATACATCTTCCAGAATTATCTGCGTTGCCACGATGATATTGGCTGGGGACTGGATTATGATTTCCTGAAGAATTTCTCAATCGATGAGGTTTCTCATAAGAAATTCCTGAATGATTTCTTTACAGGCAAATATCCGGATACATTTGGCCGCGGTGAACTTTACAATGATGACCCGCGTCTGGGTGATGCAAGACTTTGCGGTACTACCGCATCTCTGTGCGGCATTGAGAAATATGGTTTTGAAGGAAATGTAGTTGGTGTTGACAGAAGTGTGCGCTATGACATCACACTTCATGCATTTATGCTTTCCCAGTCAGGTATCCCTGTAATCTACAGCGGAGATGAGATTGGTCAGGTAAACGACTATTCTTATAAAGATGATCCTGATAAGGCAGTTGATTCCCGCTATCTTCACAGAGGAGAATTCAACTGGTCACTTGCTCCAAACAGAAATATCGCAGATACAGTACAGGGAAAACTTTTCCACGCACTGGATCATCTGGAACATATCAGAAGTTCACACAGCGTTTTTGACACAACAGCTGATCTTCGTACAATCGATACCTGGGATTCTTCTATCCTTGCAATCGTACGCGAAAATGCAGAGGAGAAATTCATCGGAATCTATAACTTCAGCGATCAGGATAAGGTTGCATGGATCAACGAAGATGACGGCATATACACTGATCTTATCTCAGGACATGAGATGGAAGCTAAAGGTGTTATGATTCCTGCATTTGGATGCTTCTGGCTGTGCAAAAAGAAATAAACCATTAATCTGCATAACGCAGACCGCATAATGCAAACGAGGACAATCTGCATATTTTACAGATTGTCCTCGTTTTTTACTTCTGGACTCTTTCCAAAAATCTTGCAAAAAATCCTTTATTTTCATCTTCTCTGTCCAGTGACTTCTCATAAATCCTCCTAATCCATTCTGTAATAGTTTCGATCAGGATTGGAGAGAATGTCATCAGTACAAATACCAGAATGATCATTCCAAATTCCAGAGAACCCAGTGTCAGCAAATCCTGCAATACAACCGCACTTATAAAAAATGCAAACTGCATTCCATAAATGATCACTTTTCTGTATGTGTTCAGCGGCGAATAAACTGTACGCAGTGCAGACATATAGTTCCACCCCGTAACCAGAACACAGGCTGTATTAAGCATGACGTTGGAATGGTATACATCCTGACAGACCAGCATGATTGTAAATACACATCCTGTAATGGTTACTGCCGCAGGAAATGCATTCATAAATACGTGCCTCAGGAATGTATGGTCAATCTTATTGTAATTATTTTCCTGTGTCAGAAGAAATGTAGGAATTCCCACTGCGCAGGCACTGATCAGTGACATCTGGATTGGTTCAAAGGGATATGCATCTCCAAAGAAAATTGTGATCAATGACAGTAAAACCGAAAAAATTGTTTTGATCAGAAACATGGATGCCGCACTTCTGATATTGTTTACAACACGACGGCCCTGATTTACAATATGAGGCATTGCCCCGAAATTAGAATCAAGAAGAACGACATTTGCAATATTTTTAGCTGCATCGCTTCCTGCTGCCATGGCAATACTGCAGTCTGCTTCCTTGAGTGCAAGTACGTCATTTACACCATCACCGGTCATCGCAACTGTATGCTTCTGTGACTGAAGAGCCTGTACCATCTGTTTCTTCTGCTGTGGTGTTACACGCCCGAATACACTGCACTCTGCAACTGCACGCTGCATTTCTTCCGGAGTTTTGATTGTTGTTGCATCGATATAATGATTGGCATTTTTCAGTCCTGCTTTCTTTGCAATCGCAGAGACAGTCACAGGATCATCTCCTGAGATAACTTTAAGGTCAACTCCCTGACTGTCAAAAAAAGCCAGAGTATCCGGTGCTTCCTCACGTATCACGTCAGTGATGAGAAACAGTCCCAACGGTTCAAGTCCTGTCGGGCGTTCCGTTCCTTTTGTCTCCTGTTCACTGTGAGCCAGAACAAGGATACGGTATCCCTCCTGTGCGTAACTGCTGCAATGTTCCAGAAGTTCTTCATTTCCTTCCGGAAAAAGGAACTGTGCAGCTCCCATCAGATAAGTTCCTCTTCCTTCAAAAACAGCACCACTGTATTTCCTGTCTGAGGAGAAAGGAATGGCATGGATCAGTTTCAGGTCATTTCTTGAAGGAAAGCGCTTTCTCAGCGCATCTGCTGTTGCATTCTGATCATGAAGAACTGACATCATATTTCCCATAATGTGGTCAATTTCCTGAAGCTTCTGTCTTTCTTCCTGAGATACCGTTTCTAAATTTACTGTTTCCTGTATCTGTCCGTTTTCCTTCTCTGCTGATACCGTAACCTCCGGTTTTAATGCTGACACATTCTGAACAGGCTCCCCTGTTTCCGGATCAAATTTTGCTGTATGTTGTACAACAGTTGTCTGTGCTGTATCATACAACTGCACATCTTCAACCTTCATGGTACCTTCTGTGATCGTACCGGTCTTATCCAGACAGAGCGTGTCAACTCTCGCCAGCGTTTCAATACAGTAAAGCTCCTGCACAAGTGTCTTCTTTGTAGCAAGAACCATAGAACCCAATGTCAGTGCCACACTTGTCAGAAGTACCAGGCCTTCCGGGATCATTCCAAGTACTGCGGCAACCATATTTACCACAGAATCCTTCAGTGTATCTCCTACGATCATATATTGCTTGTAAAACAACATGGCACCAAGAGGCACGATAATGATACTGATCACCTTCAGAATCGCATTCAGAGAATTGCGAAGTTCCGAATTATGACGTTTAAATTCCTTTGCTTCACTTGTGATCTGCGATGCATAATTATCTTTTCCAACATGGATTACCTGACAGCAAGCTTCCCCTGATGTCACAAAGCTTCCTGAAAAAAGTTCGTCTCCCTGGCTTTTGGACAGATTGTCCGACTCACCGGTGAGTAGAGACTCGTTTACTTCTACAGTTCCCTCCAGTACCTTTACGTCAGCCGGAACCTGATCTCCTGTTTTCAGAAAGATCAAATCATCCAGAACAAGTTTCTCTGTGGAAATACTCCATTTCTTCCCCTCACGCAAAACTACTGTTTTACTCTCTGTAAGGATTGCAAGTTTGTCAATCGTCTTCTTTGCTCTGATTTCCTGAATAATACCTATCACTGTATTGATCAGAATGATTCCCATAAACATGGAGTTCTTATAAGATCTCACAAAAAGCACCAGAACAAGCAATGCAATATTTAAAAAGTTAAAAAATGTGAGCGTGTTTTCCAAAATGATCTGCTTGTAGGTTCTGGTATTCGGGTTCTCGTTGACATTAACTTTTCCTTCTGCAATCCTCTCCTGCACCTGTTCATTTGTAAGTCCTGTCATTTCTACCTCCTGCAGAAAATATTTATAGCAGCATCATATAATAAAAATTGCGGGAACTGCTTCACAAAATATCTTTTGTCCCTGGTATCATATAATGCCATAATATAAAGCACAGGGCAGATGATGAGTATCACCCGCCCCTTCTTTATAAATAACGATTTCAGATTACAAACAGATTCAGTTTTTTTGCTATAATCAATATTCTTCTTCCTCTGCTTCTTCACCTTCGTGAATATCAGACTTTGGTTTCTTAAGACCTTTAATCTCAATATGATGCTTCTGTGCATAATCCCACAGAGCCGCATGGATTGCTTCCTCTGCAAGCAGGGAGCAGTGTACTTTTACAGGCGGAAGTCCGTCCAGGGCTTCCATAACTGCCTTATTTGTAACTTCCATAGCTTCTTCGATGGTTTTTCCCATTACCATCTCTGTTGCCATGCTGCTGGTTGCAACTGCCGCACCACATCCGAATGTTTTGAATTTGCAGTCTTTGATGATATGTGTTTCATCATCGATATCAAGAAAAATCCTCATGATATCACCGCATTTTGCATTTCCCACTGTACCTACGCCACTTGCGTTCTCTATTTCTCCTACATTACGCGGATGCTGAAAATGATCCATTACTTTTTCACTGTAAGCCATTTGTGTTTCCTCCTGTTATCCTGACTTTCTTTTAATATTATTTCTGTTGTAACTGCAAAAATACAAACAATTATCTTCTGTTTTGTTATTTATTCTGTTTTTTCATGAAATCTTCATATAATGGAGACATGCTTCTTAAGTGCGCTACAATTTCTTTCAATCTGTCCACTACGAAATCTACATCTTCCATTGTTGTCTCTTCGCTGAGTGTCATACGCAGAGAACCATGTGCAATCTCGTGCGGAAGTCCGATTGCAAGAAGTACATGGGACGGATCAAGAGAACCTGATGTACAGGCAGATCCGCTGGATGCACAGATTCCATAATTATCCAGCATCAGCAGGAGAGATTCGCCCTCAACAAACTGGAAGCTGACATTTACGTTATTTGGAAGACGTTTTATACGGTCACCGTTTACTTTTACATAAGGAATCTCTGTCTCAATTCTGTGGATCAGATGATCTCTGATAGCGATTTCTTTGTCAGTACGTTCTTTCATGGATGCATTTGCACGTGCTGCTGCTACACCGTATCCAACGATTCCCGGCACATTCTCTGTACCTGCACGACGTTTACGTTCCTGTGCACCGCCATGTACAAAGGAACGGATTTTTACGCCCTTACGAATGTAGAGGAAACCGATTCCTTTTGGTCCATTGATCTTATGTCCGCTGGAGCTTAACATATCAATGTTGCATTCATCCACATTGATCGGAACCTGACAGAATGCCTGAACAGCATCTGTGTGGAAAAGCACTCCATGCTCTTTTGCGATACGTCCGATTTCCTTGATCGGCTGGATAGAACCAATCTCGTTGTTTGCAAACATTACAGAAATCAGGATTGTTTCCGGTGTGATTGCTTTCTCAAGTTCATCCAGTTTTACAATACCGTTCTCGTCTACATCTACATATGTGATCTTTGCGCCGCGTTTCTCCAGATATTCACAGGTATGGAGAATTGCATGATGCTCGATCTTTGTTGTGATGATGTGGTTTCCTTTTGCTTTATATGCCTCAAAGGTAGCCTTCAGAGCCCAGTTATCAGACTCGGAACCACCTGCTGTGAAATAAATTTCTTCTTTCTTTGCTCCAAGAACTTCTGCGATCTGCTCTCTTCCTTTGGTGATTGCCTCTTTGCTCTTGCCTGCAAAATCATAAATACTGGACGGGTTGCCATAATATTCTGAAAAATATGGCAGCATTGCCTGGACAACCTCCGGTGCTGTTTTAGTTGTTGCTGCATTGTCCAGATAAATCATTTTTCCCATTTTCTTGTCCTCCTGTTTTATTTAAGTATGTCCGGTACATTTTCTTCCATGCCCTGACTTTCCATTTTTTCTTCATGTACTCTTCTGCTTTCCTCGATCAGCTGACCAAGCATCAGGGTATCGACAGCGCTTGTAATACTGTCATTGATTCTCTTCCAGACGAGCTTTGCCACACATACATCACTGCCATGGCAGGTTCCGTCATTCTCAATCCCGGGACAGGCTGCTGCTTCCAGGCTGCCTTCCAGCACACGCAGGACTTCACCGACCGAGATCTCATCTGCCGGCTTGCCAAGCTGGTATCCGCCGTAAGCCCCTCTGCTGCTCTTTACAAGACCGGCCTTCTTAAGCATGGCCATAAGCTGTTCGAGGTAGCTTGTGGAAATATCCTGTCTCTCCGCAATACTCTGTAAAGATATCGCTTCATTCGCACTGTGCAAACCAAGATCTATCAATGCTTACAAGCCATAACGGGCTCTTGTTGAGAGTTTCATTTTCTCACCTCGTTTTTTAATTCCCAGTGTTTCCCTCGGATTTCATGATTACTTTACCAGAAACAAACCGTTCTGTCAAGGCTGTTTTGTTCATATATTGCTGTAAAGGCGTTTCGGCAGGTTACTGTTTTTTAGTCAAGCGGATATTCGCACCTGCTGCGCATGAAAAGGTCTGGATTTTTCATTATGTCAAAAAAACTTTTTATCAAAGGAACTTTACTTCTTACATTTGCCGGTTTGTTAAGCAGACTTATGGGGTTCTTTTACAGAATATTCCTGTCACACACTATTGGTGCACATGGGCTTGGTATCTTTCAGCTTATACTTCCACTGCAGATTCTGATCATGTCCATCTGCGCTTCCGGTATCCAGACTGCAATCTCCCGCCTCACTGCCGCAGAAAAAGTTTCCAAAAATCCCAGTCGTCATATCTCAGATTATTTTGTCGTGGGAACTGTATTTTCTGTTGTTTTCTCCCTGGTATTCTCCTGGTTTCTTTACAGCTATGCGGATTTCTGGGCAGTACAGATTTTGAAAGAGTCACAGACCTCCGGTCTGATACGGATTCTTTCTCTGAGTATTCCGTTGAGTACACTTCATACCTGTATCAGCAGCTATTATTTGGGAAGAAAACAGGCCGGATTTCCCGCAGGAGTCCAGCTTCTGGAACAGCTTTTCCGCACAGGCGGATGCTATATTCTTTATCTGATCTGTGCATCGCAAGGGCGAAACATCACTCCGGCAATTGCAGTCGGCGGAAATCTTATCGGGGAAATAGCCTCATCTTTTATTTCTCTTTTCGCAGTCAGTATGCATTTTAAGGTAACACATTATAATATCCGGAATATCAGAAGACCGCTTTCTGTTCTCAGAAAATTGCTCCATATTTCCGTTCCTCTTACCATGAATAAAATACTGCTCACCCTTCTGGGAAGTATTGAAGTGATTCTTATACCTGCAAGGCTGCAAATGTCAGGACTTACTCCCAAAGATTCCCTGAGTGTTTACGGAATCTTTACAGGGATGGCACTTCCGCTTATTCTTTTCCCCGCTACGCTTACAAACTCGGCTGCGGCCATGCTGATTCCCTCCATTACCCAGCTGCAGACTCTGGGGTATCAAAAGCGAATCCAATATGTGATCGGCAGGATTTTCCGATACTGTCTGCTGCTAGGCGGATCCTGCTTGGTTTTTTTTCTGTTTCTTGGAGAATTTCTTGGAAATTTTCTGTTTCACAGTCAGACAGCCGGAATCTATATCCATACCATGTCCTATATCTGTCCTTTTCTGTACCTGAACACCACTCTCACCAGCGTACTCAACGGCCTTGGAAAATCCGGCATCTGCCTGCTGCACAGTGTGATCAGCGTCTGCATCCGGATCAGTTTCGTGCTGTTTGCAATCCCTGTTCTGGGAATCCGGGGATATCTGTACGGGATTCTCTGCAGCGAACTGGCGCTCAGCATCCTGCACAGTTTACAAATACTGCAAAACAACTATAGCAATCCCCGTAAATAATGCATATTGATTAAGAGACTTGATAGTTACTATTCACACTCCACTATCCCGCGAGGTGTTTTGGCATGGATATGCCAAAATTCCATTGCCGCAGGTAATCTGGAATGAATTTTGGCTACGTTACTGAGAACGAAGTGAACAGTAACGCTTGATATGATCGCAGAAAGTCATCCGAAAATATTTTGGCTATCGACATTCAGATAGGAATGGTTTATAATAAATTCCGAAAAAAGCAAGACAAATAGACACAAAGGAGATATTACTATGGGATTCGATTTTATCAAAAAATTACCAACCCCTGAAGAAATCCGTAATCAGTATCCCATTGATGCTGAAATTCAGGCTGTTAAAGATGCAAGAGATAAAGAACTGCGTGATGTTTTTACCGGAAAGTCCGATAAATTCCTTGCAATCATCGGTCCTTGTTCAGCAGATAATGAAGATGCTGTTCTGGACTATCTTACCAGATTACGCAATGTTCAGGAGAAAATAGCTGACAAGGTTCTGATTGTTCCACGTGTTTATACAAACAAACCAAGAACAACAGGAGAAGGCTATAAAGGTATGGTTCACCAGCCGGATCCCGAGAAACAGCCAAATCTTCTTGCAGGGCTTGTAGCAATCCGTAAAATGCATATCCATGCAATCCGGACCAGTGGTATGACCTGTGCAGATGAGATGCTTTATCCGGAAAATTACCGTTACCTTTCTGACCTGCTTTCTTATGTGGCAGTAGGTGCACGTTCTGTGGAAGACCAGCAGCATCGTCTTACCGTCAGCGGCATGGAAGTTCCTGCAGGTATGAAAAATCCAACCAGCGGCGATCTTGCAGTCATGCTCAATTCCGTTGTAGCAGCTCAGGGCGGACATCGTTTTATCTACAGAAGCTGGGAAGTAGAAACAACAGGTAATGAACTGGCTCATACAATTCTCCGCGGTGCCGTAAATAAACATGGGGAGGCAATCCCGAACTATCATTACGAGGATCTTCGTCTTCTCTGGGAGAAATATCAGGAGAAAAACCTTAAAAATCCGGCTGTTATCGTTGATACCAACCACTCTAATTCTAATAAACAATATGACCAGCAGGTTCGTATTGCAAAAGAGGTTCTCCACAGCCGCCAGGTAGACCCGGAACTTCATACCCTGGTAAAAGGGCTTATGATCGAGAGTTATATTGAACCGGGAAATCAGAAGATCGGATGTGATCATATTTACGGAAAATCTATTACCGATCCATGTCTTGGATGGGAAGAATCCGAACGTCTTCTGTATACAATTGCTGAGATGTGTTGATCCGTTATTGTTTATAAACAACATTCCATACTCTCTGATCAGATGGATCGCTGTAATTACATTATCTGTAAATAGCACATGTTATGACATTACAGGAAAAAACTATTCAGCCACCCACTGCTTATTGCTCTTCGCAATTAAAGCAGGGGACTTACTTGATTCAGTTAAAAAAGCTTCTATAAACTGTTCAAAACAGACTATAGAAGCTTTTTCATTTGACATTATAGCAATCCTCATAAATAATAAGTTTTTAATGACGTGGATGTGTTTTCATATACACATCACGCATTTTATTCATATTCATGCCCAGATAAACCTGCGTAGTGGAAATATCGGAATGTCCCAGCATTTCCTGAACGCTTCGTATATCCGCACCATTCTGCAGCATATGCACAGCAAAAGAATGCCTCAATGTATGCGGGGCAATATCCCTTTTGATACCGGCATCATCCGCATATCCCTTTAATACTTTCCAGAATCCCTGACGGCTCATCGCTTTCCCTGAACAATTTGTAAATAATGCTGTTTCTTTCTCATCTTTCACAAAAACAGTTCTGGCTGTTTGCAGATACCGTTCCATTGCCTTCTTGCATGGAATACCAATAGGGATAATCCTCTCTTTTCCATTCTCATTACAGACCACATATCCAAACTGGAGATTGACATCAAAAATCTGAAGATGAAGCATCTCACTGACTCTCATACCTGTTGCATACAGCAATTCCAGCATTGCTGAATCTCTTATCCCTTTAGGGGTATCCAATTTCGGCTGCTGAAGTAATTTATCCACTTCTTCTATGGTAAGTATCTCAGGTGCCCTTTTCTCAACCTTCGGAGGTTTCAGGTTATCTGCCGGATCTTCTGCGATCACGCCTTCCTTCCACAGATACTGAAAAAATGCTCTCATAGAAGCAACGCTTCTGGAAATGGAAGATGACGCAAACTTCTCACGTTCCATGTAACTGATATACCCTTCAAGCTCAAGTTCTTTTACATCTTTATAATTTCTGATTCCCCGTTCCTTCAGAAATTCCGCCATTTTTTTCAGATCTCTCTGGTATGAGATCTCTGTATTTGCCGATGTTTTTTTTGTATTATGCAGATATGTAATAAATTCCCTTATTTCTATGTCCATATTCCCGTTTCCTTTTAATCAAAATATCCGCTGCCTGTAGCTCCTGCGATCAGATGAAAATTAATCCTCTTCGCAGTTTATCAGCAGAAAATCGTACTCTCCCCGATAAAATGTATATGTATTATACTGTTTATTTTACATAAAATCAAACCTTTTTTTCGAGAAAAATCCTTGTATTTCAAGCTTTTTCAGCATCAAATACCATATGTCGGAGATTTTATGACAACCAATACTAAATATAGTAGATATGTCATTAAAAAATTTTTATATATTTCAGAATAATGTCAATGATCAGAGGGTTCACATAGCATTCGATAAGTATTCCCAGAAAATATCCTACTGCTGCAATGCACATTTTTTTAAGATAAATACTGACTTCTCCGGAAATCAGACCTCTGTTTCTCCATATTTCTGATGATATCTTCCATTCCTGTTCCATAGAATAAAGCCAGACCGGAATGTAAAATAAATATTGCGGCAGCAAAAGTCCCATTCCGATCACCCCGCCTGCAAATCCAAATTCCAGTATAGAAACAGTCATTATCATACCTGCATACAATCCTGATCCCAGAAGCGTTATAACAGCAAGCGGCGCACCAAAAACCGAAAATCCACAGATTATATTCAACAGATAAAAAACACCTCTGTATTTTAATATTTCTTTCAGATATTCAATATTGCCTGTATTTTTTCCTGCAAATGTACTCAGAAAATATACCGATGCCCATGTTTTCTGCTGCCATTTTGCCTTCCAGATTATATTCGGTATCAGATTTCCGGCCAGAAATCCAAGAAGAAATAAAATAAGCGCAGGAAATTTTTTGGTTCCCGTTCTGTTTTTCTTCATTCTATCACCCTGTACCAGTTTACTGAGAAATTCCAGGAAGTATTCCTGTCTTTACAAGAAAGAATCGTGTCCGGAGGGCTTTTTTATGTTATAGGAACATTACGGAGTAATTTCCTATAACATAAAAAAACTGCACAGACTGTATAAATACAATCTGCACAGTTTATATCTGCAAAGAACTGTCCACGATAGTCCATAAAATGAACAATCATATTATTTCGCATAGTCAATCGCTCTGCTTTCACGTATCACGTTGACTTTAATCTGACCGGGATATTCAAGTTCTGCTTCAATCTGTTTCGCAATATCGCGCGCAAGGAGAACCATATCTGCATCATTAACATGCTCCGGCACTACCATTACACGTATTTCTCTTCCCGCCTGAATGGCAAAAGATTTATCAACACCTTTAAACTGGTTCGTAATATCCTCCAGTTGTTTCAGACGATTGGTATAAGTTTCCAGCGTTTCTCTTCTTGCACCAGGTCTCGCCGCTGAAATAGCATCTGCAGCCTGTACAATACATGCGATCAGAGATTCCGGCTCACAGTCACCATGATGAGATGCGACCGTATTGATAACAATCTGGGATTCCTTATACTTCTTACAGAGATCCACACCAATCTGAATATGAGATCCTTCTACTTCATGGTCAATTGATTTACCAATATCATGAAGAAGACCTGCTCTCTTAGCCATACGGACATCTACGCCAACCTCACCGGCCAGCATTCCGGATAACTGAGCTACCTCAATAGAATGTCTTAAAGCATTCTGTCCATAACTTGAACGGAACTTCATACGTCCAAGAAGTTTCAGTAATTCAGGATGAATACCATGAACTCCAACGTCCATAGCTGCATTCTCACCATCTTCGCGAATCTGCGCTTCTACTTCTCTCTGGGCTTTCTCAACCATCTCTTCGATTCTGGCCGGATGGATACGTCCATCTACGATCAGTTTCTCAAGAGCTACACGTGCAACTTCACGACGGATCGGATCAAAAGCAGATAATACAACTGCTTCCGGTGTATCATCAATAATAAGATCCACACCTGTAAGTGTCTCAAGAGTACGGATATTACGGCCTTCACGACCAATAATACGTCCCTTCATCTCATCGTTCGGTAACTGAACTAAAGAAATTGTTGTCTCAGCTACATGGTCTGCCGCACACTTCTGGATTGCTGTTACGACATACTCTTTCGCCTTTTTGGATGCTTCTTCTTTGGCCCTAGTCTTCATCTCTTTGACCATGACCGCCATTTCCCTTTTTACGTCATCTTCGACAGTTTTAAGCAGATAATCTTTTGCTTGTTCAGAGGTTAAACCTGAAATTCTTTCCAGTTCCTGCAGACGTTTTTCGTGTAATTCTTCGACTTTTACCTTCTGCTTCTCGAGAGAACTTTCCTTGTGAGCAAGGGACTGTTCCTTCTTCTCTAATGCATCAGACTTACGATCGAGTGTTTCTTCTTTATTAAGAACACGTTTCTCGTATCTCTGAAGCTCCATTCTTCGTTCTCTACTCTCCTTCTCGAAGTCGTTCTTAGCTTTTAAAGATTCTTCCTTAGCCTCTAATAATGCCTCTCTCTTCTTCGCTTCGGCAGTCTTTAAAGCGTCATCAAGAATCTCTCTTGCCTTTTCTTCCGCACTTCCTACTTTCGCTTCTGAAACGCTCTTACGGTAAGCAATCGTTGCAAAAACAGAAATAACGGCAGTCAGAACAACTGCAATCAGGACAATAATCACAGCAATTGGTGACATATCTACAGGAGCACCTCCTTATTTAGTTTTCATTGTACAAAAGTACAACACTTAGATTCTATACTTATTTTGACAAAAAGTCAAGTATAATATGAATCTATTATAAAAACTGCACAGATTATTTGGTTGTTTTATCCTATATAATATTACTTATGCCAAAAATTTAAATATATTCAGGTTTTTCCTTGT
>ENA-OPSD01001919-OPSD01001919.1-human-gut-metagenome-genome-assembly--contig:-NODE-1919-length-13802-cov-4.656725_pt1 | contig 13802 bp, 19 predicted proteins | sample MGYA00241453_ERZ501898 | MGnify/ENA primary metagenome ERZ501898 (study PRJEB25962, sample SAMEA2042226) | human gut metagenome | biome: human gut; feature: human-associated habitat; material: faeces... | reverse complement strand
GCAACTATTTCGGGTTGCTCGGAAATAAAAGTCTAACTTTTTGGGGTCACATCAGTTCTTTCGGGCTCTTTACGGCTGCGGCGGCAGGCCGGTTTTCAATAAGTCCGGCGTTTTCATCTGCCCCTCGCTGCACTGGTTGACGTAGTTATAGAGCAGGGCTTCTAAAAAATTCAGGTCTCCCCTGCGCAGATTTATTTTTTCGTCCGTCCCCCAGGGATATCGGATAAGGGTCTGCCACGTTTGGCGCACAGCCGGCGTAAGCGGCAGTTCGGCCATGTCGCCCCGATCCTGGTAGTCGATGTAGTAAACGGGCTGGTCACAGTAGCCCCGGCCGCGGTAAAAGATGCGGGCCTCGTCCGTTTCCGGCAGAAAGCCCGTCAGCGCCAGGAGCTGCCAGCCGGCGATGAGGGTGACGATGCGGACGTCTTTCACTTCGATGGCCCGTCCGTAGAGGCGGACCAAGCGGTACAGTTCTTCATCTTTTTCTCCGCTCGCCGTGAGAAGGAGCACCATTTCGACGAAAATCTGGGAATAGACGTAGCCGTCCCAGGTCAGGTCGCGAAGGCGCCAATTGGCACGGCAGTCGTACTCGGTCAAGGTGTGGACGCCGTCCTTTTCAAAGACGTCGAAGGAAATCTCCGCCAAAGGCGCCAAGGCACCGTAGCCCATCTTCCCCTGAGTACTGCGCCGGGCCAGGACGTGGAGAATCCCTTCTTGGTGCGTCAAAATGGTCAGGACCAGCTGTTTGGCACTCGTCTTTTTGACGGCCAGGATGATGCCGTCGTAAGGTCGTGACGGCCGCTGACCGAAGGATCGATTAGTCGCCATGGCTGTCACCGTCCCCTTCCCCCGACCCGGCGTCTGCTACGGGCGGCGGCGGAATGGGAACGGCCTTGAGGCGAACGATGCGGAAGCGCTGCATTTCAAGGACCTCAAAGCGGTAGTTTCCAATGGTGACTTCGTCGTGAACAATCGGTGTATGGCCTAAGGCATTAAAGACGTAGCCGCCGATCGTATCGGTATCGACGTCCTCTTCGACGGGGATGTGCAGCAGCTCTTCGACGTCGTCGAGGAGGACCGTCCCGGCAAATTCGTAGGCTCCGTCGGGCAGGGGCTGGATTTCTTCTTTTTCATGGGTGTGCTCATTCTGAATGGCGCCGACCAGTTCTTCTAAGATGTCTTCCAGGCCGATGAGACCGACGGTGCTGCCGTATTCATCGACGACCATGGCCAGGTAGGTCCGGCGCATGCGCATGAGCTGGAGCAGTTTCGACGCCGGCATAATTTCCGGAATGGTCAGGATCGGCCGCTTGATGAGGTTGAGGTTGCTACGCTTATGGATATAGAGATCCATAATGTCCTTGATGTGGACCAGGCCCAATATATGGTCCTTGTCATCTTCACACAAGGGGTAACGCGTGTGCCGCGACTGGCGGATGGTCTGCAAATGCTGGTGCATCGTCTCTTCCGTATAGAGACAGACGATATCCTGACGGGGCACCATGATTTCTTTCGCTAAGAGGTCGGCAAAATCAAAGACGTTGCCGATGAGTTCGCTTTCGACCTGGTCGATCTTCCCTTCTTTATGGCTGGCCGTAATGAGCATCCGGATTTCATCTTCCGAATGAGCCAAGTCGATTTCGTTGGTAACGTCAAGGCCGCGGTCGGCCAGGATGAGCCGCCCCAGGCCGTTGCCGAAGACGATGAAGGGCAGGAGCGGATGGCTCCAGGGATGGATGAGGCGGTGGACCATGCGCAGGCTCTTTTCCGGCCGCTGGAGGCCGACGGATTTCGGAATCAGTTCGCCAAAGACCCAGAGAATAAAGCAGAGGATGACGGCCACGACGACGTCGATGAGCCATAAGATCCAGACATGACCGACATAGGGCTCGAGGAGGCCGTAAAGGCTGTAGAGAATGCAGAATCCGGCAGCCCCGGCAATGAGGCCCGACAGGGCCATGCCGAGCTGGGCCGTCGCCAGGAAGATAATGGGCTTATCATAGAGAGACAGCAAAGGCCTTAAGGATACGTCGCCGTCGCGGATGAGTTCTTCCAAATATTCCCTGCGCAGCTGGGCAAAGGCGAACTTCCCCGTAACGCAGACGGCGCTGATGATCAGGCAGATCAGAAAAACAAGAAAACATTGGACGATGAGTTGTGCTTCCATCTTGCCGGCCCCCTACTCGTTTTTATAGCCGAATTCGCTGAGGGCTGCCGCCTTGTTGCGCCAGTCCCGCTTGACCTTGACCCAGATGTCGAGGTAGACCGAAGAACCGAGGAGATTTTCGATTTCCTGACGGGCCAGGTTGCCGATTTCTTTCAGGACAGCCCCGTTCTTGCCGATGACGATGCGCTTTTGCGAATCCCGTTCGACGTATACCGTGACCCGGATATAGACCTTATGGTTGCCCCGGTCTTTCATTTCTTCCGTAAAGACGGCGATGGCGTGGGGCACTTCGTCGCGGGTGCAGCGGAACAGTTTTTCCCGGACGATTTCGGCCACCAAGAGCCGTTCGGGCTGGTCGGTGATCATGTCGTCAGGGAAGTATTTCGGTCCTTCCGGCAAGATCTTGCGCAGTTCTTCGACGACGGCGTCGACGTTGTCTCCGTTCAAGGCCGAAATGGGAATGACCTGGGCAAAGGGATAGAGTTCGGCGTATTCGGTAATCTTGGTCAGGATCTCTTCCTTGCTCATGAGGTCGACTTTATTGATGATCAAGAAGACGGGAACGCCTGTATCCTTTATTTTGTCGAGGACGAATAAGTCGCCGGGCCCCTTCTTTTCATTGCCCGAGATGAGGAACAGGACGGCGTCGATATCGCGCAGGGACTGGTAAGCCGCTTCATCCATGAATTCCCCGAGCTTATGCTTGGGCTTGTGGATCCCCGGCGTGTCGAGGAAGACGATCTGACAAGCCTCGTCCGTATGGATGCAGAGGATGCGGTTGCGCGTCGTCTGAGCCTTATCGGAGACGATCGAGACTTTATGCTTGATAATGCGGTTGATAAGGGTCGATTTACCGACGTTGGGGCGGCCGACGACGGCGACGAATCCCGATTTAAACGATTCCATAACGATAATAGGTCCTCCTTATAATTCTTCGCCTTGGCGGACGTAATCCAGGCGCTGTAAGATAAATTCTTCTTCTTTGCGCATTTCGGCCTTGTCTTCCGGTTCCATGTGGTCGTAGCCTAAGATGTGCAGCATGCCGTGAATGGTGAGGTAAGCCAGTTCCCGTTCGAAGGAATGGCCGTATTCATCGGCTTGTTCCTGTACTTTTTCAAGGGAAATGATGATATCCCCCAAAAGGGCCGTGTCCGGGCCTTCATAGCCGTCTTCTTCCCCTTCATTGAGAGCAAAGGACAGGACGTCCGTCGGCCGGTCGATATTGCGGTACTGTTTGTTCAAGGCGTGGATGTAGTCGTTGTGGCACAAGAGAATGCTGATTTCGGCGTTCGGTCCGAGACCGTAAACCAAGGCCGCTTCTTCACAGACCCGTTCGATAACTTTTTCATAGTCTTCCTGTTCGAATGAAGGATCTTCATAGTTGATGTTGATATGCACGAGTGGTACCCCCTTTGATACAGTGTCCCCCTGTCCTTTCGGGCAGATCATTTATCTTTATAATAATTTTCATAGGCTCTGATAATGCGGCCGACCATGTCGTGGCGGACGACGTCTTCGTCGCTGAAGTGGACCATGCCGACGCCCTTCACGCCGTCGAGGATCTTTTCAGCCTCTGTAAGGCCCGACATGCGGCGGTCGACGAGGTCGATCTGGGTGGCATCGCCGTTGACGACGACCCGCGAATGATTGCCCATACGGGTGAGGAACATCTTCATCTGTTCCCGCGTCGTATTCTGGGCTTCGTCGAGGATGATGAACGATCCTTCTAAGGTCCGGCCGCGCATATATGCCAAAGGCGCCACTTCGATGATGTTGCGGTCGATGAGTTTTTGGAACTGGTCATAGCCGAACATATCGGCCAAGGCGTCGTACAAGGGGCGCAGGTACGGGTCGATTTTTTCCTGCAAGTCCCCGGGCAGAAAGCCCAGCTTTTCGCCGGCTTCGACGGCCGGACGGGTCAGGATGATGCGTTCGACTTCACGATTCTTTAAGTAAAAAGCAGCCAGGGCCACGGCCAGATAGGTCTTCCCCGTACCGGCAGGGCCGATGCCGAAGGTAACGAGGTTCTTCCGGATAGAGTCGACGTATTTTTTTGTCCCAGCGTCTTGGGCTTGATCAGGCGGTGGCGGGCGGAAATGCCGACCGTATCTTCATAGAGAGCGTGCAGCTCTTCGCCCCGCCCGGCTTTGATGAGGCCCGCTGAGTAGCGGACGTGCTGCGTCGTGAGATAGGTATTTTCCCGGAACAGGTAGCGCAGGGCGCCGAAGACGTCCAGGACTTGTTCGACTTCCTGCTCACTGCCGACGATCATGGCCGTGTCGCCGCGGACGGCAATGCGGCAGTCCGGAAATTCACGCTGCATCGTCTTTAAAAATTCATCTTTCATGCCCAGGACGGCCCGGGCTTCACGCAAATCGGAAAATTGCAGTTTCTTTTCTACCAAAATAATCTCCTTTATGTCATGAATTTACGGACAGCTTTACCGTGCAGATAGTCGCACAAGGCGCCTTGACGGGTGTCACGGCGTTCTAAGGCTTCGTCGATCATATCGCGAATGCGCCACCAGCCCATGCCCCAGTTGGCAAAATCCGTCGCCTCTTTCGGCGCTCTGCCGATGAGGCGCTGGAAGACGATATCCGGCCGGCTGTATTCGAGGAAGGCTACGACGCGGCGGACGTACTCTTCGCAGGTGAAAAGGCTTATTTCTCCCTTGGCGTACCATTCGGCCATGGCCGTATTCTTTATGATGTACAGGGCGTGGAGCTTGACTTCATCCGTACCGGCCGCCGACACGAGTTTAGCCGTTTCGATGGTGTCTTCCATCGTATCCCAAGGGAGGTCGAGGATGACGTGGGTGCAGACCCGGAAGGGGTAATCGCGGAGCATCATCATGGCATCGACGTATTCTGCCGTCGTATGGCCGCGGTTGATCTTGGTCAAGGTCTTGTAGTTGGCCGTCTGGAGGCCCAGCTCGACGAGGATGTCGACGCCGTACTGATGCTTTACGTCGGCCATGATGTCGAGATAGGTTTCATTGAGGCAGTCCGGCCGGGTGGCAATGGCAAGACCTACGATATCGGGCCGGCAGGCCGCCGTCAGGAAGTCTTGGAAGCGGTCGGGCGGCAGGTAGGTATTGGTAAAATTCTGAAAGTAGGCGATGAATTTATTGGCCTTGTATTTAGGCTTGATATGGGCCATATTCTGCTCGATCTGCTGTTCGATGGTCACCGAGGCCGGCAGGTTTTCATAGCCGGCACCGATGGAGCCGCAGAAGGCACAGCCCCGGACGCCCAGGGTACCGTCGCGGTTGGGACAGGTATCGGGGATGCTGATGGGCAGCTTATATACTTTTTCTCCGTAAGTTTCTTTTAAATAGGTCGAATAGACACGGTAGCGTTCGTTCACAAAGTCTCTCCTTTTGCCGGAATGACGAACCAGTCGGCCCGTTCTTTCTTCTTCTCGGCAATGATATAGGCCGGGCCGTCGGGAACCGTCCCGTACCGGCTCAGTTCAGCCTTCATGGCCTGACTGACAGGCCAGATATAGTAGCGCATCTTGATGTCGCGCCAGTTCGTAAATCGATAGTCGGGAATATAGCGGCAGAGCCAATCTTCATGGCGGAAGATATGGTCGGTCTCACGGCGCGCTGCCGGCAGCCAGCCGAGGAAATCGGGATGAAGGCGGAAGCGGAAAAAGGTCAGCATGTCGAGGGCCAAGAGTTCTTTGGCCAGAGCCTTTTGATCCTCCGCAAGATCCAGTATATCCTCCAGGCAATGGCCGAGGAAACGGCACAGCGTATCGTCAGACAGGGCCTTTTGGTCATTATGAAGGACAAGCCACTCATCTGTCAAGACTTCATAGAGCTTCATGTAATCCGGAGCATACCGGCGGCCCAGAAAGGCCAAGAGATACGTAAACTTTCCCGAGTTATACGTCCGCTCGAAGACGTCTTCAAAGACCTTCAAATAGGCCACCTTTTCATAAGGAAGCCAGGTCGTGGCCAGTACTTCGTAAGGGCCTTTCGGGTCATAGCGGTAATCGTCGGGATAATCGCGGCGAATGCCCGAGCCTTTGAGGAGCTTTAAAAAGCCGATTTGCAGCTTATGGGGCCGCAGGGCATAGATGTCGTTGAAGGATTGGCGCAGGTGATCATAGTCTTCATAGGGCAGGCCGACGATGAGGTCGAGGTGAAGGTGCATCGTATCGAGGGCGACGAGGCGCTCCATGATGTGCGTGATCCGCGGCCAGTCGTTGTGGCGGCGGATAGCTTTCAATGTCGGCTCATACGTCGTCTGAATGCCCATTTCCAATTGAATGCGTCCCTTCGGGGCCTTGGCCAGTAAATCGATGTCGTCGTCGGTCAAGACGGCCGGTTCGATTTCCAAATGGAAGTTGACCGGTTTCTCGACGCCGATCATATATTCCACTAAAGGCCGGTGGTGGCTCGGGTTGCAGTTAAAGGTCCGGTCGACGAATTTTACCTGAGACACGCCGGCGTCGACGAAGGCCTGTAATTCCTTTAAGACCAGCGGCACTGAGCGGAAACGGACGCGGTCGTTCATCCCCGACAGACAGTACTGGCAGTGAAAGGGGCAGCCCCTCGAGCTTTCGTAGTACATGATGCGGTGGTCGAGGTCGCGAAAGTCCTGATTTTCATAGGGGAAGGGCAGGCTGTCGAGGTCGTCGATTTCCTGAAAGGTTTCATCGCCTTGAATCTTTCCGTCAACGTGGCCGAGAACGCCGGGAATATCCGTCCCGTCTTCCCCCTTTTCGAGAGCCGTCAGGAAATCCGGCACCATGATTTCCCCTTCGCCCTGGAGGACGTAGTCGATATCCGGGCAGTCAAGAAGGACCTGGCGGGCCGTATAGGAGACTTCGGGACCGCCGACGAAGATCTTCGTTTCGGGGAAGACGCTTTTGACTAAGGTGATGATATGGCAGGTCATTTCAATATTCCAGATATAACAGGAAAAGCCGATGACGTCGGCTTTAAAGGCTGCTATGTGACGCAGGATGTCGTAGGGATTTTGATTGATCGTATATTCAGCCGCATCGACGGCGACGCCTCGGTGGGCGCAGGCCGTCGTCAGGCAGCGAATGGCCAGGGACGAGTGAATAAATTTCGCATTCAAAATGGTGAGCAGCGTTTTCATGAAAGACCTTCCTTCAATCTTGATAATACATTAAGTATCTATTAAGTAACCTTATTCTTCGCTCAACCAAGCCATTTTATAGATATACAGGTGCTTATAGGTGCTTATATGATAATGCATGTATCTATTTGTTCCCGTAGGTACTCGTAGATGCCTTTACGATGTATTCTCCACCGAGTACCTATTTTAAATGGCTTTAGATTACCATTATAGCACAAATCATACACGGTCGATAAGGGAACACCTAACATTTCTGAGACTTCTTTGGGACTAAAGGTTATCTGTTTGTCCCATCGTCCATCAGGTGTATGCAAGAAAGTATCAATATCTAGGTCTAGGTAAGTAGCGGTCACAATAACAACAATCCTTTCAAATCTTAAAAATACTTTAGTGTGGTAAAGGAAATATAAGATGGTTAGAGATACTTTAGTTGGCTAAAGGAAATATTAGAGTCTTTAAGATACCTTAAAATTTAAAGAACCCTAAGACCCCAAAGACCTTTAAGAATCTTTAAAGATAGTAAATGGTGGTGGTAATAACCACCACCACTATCTCTTTGTTGTCTTTTATCATCCCATCTATTTGCATCTCTTCTAATAATGTTTTATAGAAGGTCTCTAAAATATATAAAAATAATTATTCATCCATTAGACCCTATGAGAATGATTCCATGGGTTCGCATCGATTCTAATATATCTATATATACTTTTCGTCCCTTCCTTCGGATAGCGGCACAATTAAGAACTTTGTATATATAGTGGCACAATTAATTTTGTGCTTATTTGTCTCTAAGCTCTCTAATGCTTTTAATGCACTTATTATTATTTGTATTTGTTGCATAATTAGGAATTACCGACTCATTCAGCCAATCTTCAAGTTGTTCCTCTGTAATCTCCATGAGCTGATTGTCTTCATCAACATCCATGCGATCTAGAAAGTACGACACACCAATAGTAAGAGCATCAAGCCTGTCGTCGTGACTAAGAGCATTTTTGTCCCTACAAAGCCTTGTCATCTGATAGATAAGGGAGTAGTGATAGTCCTGTTGGAACATCTTAAAGTCTGCTTCGACGACTGGACGATTCACGATCAGTTTGTGTCGCATCATGACAGGCTCCAAGGTATCAATCATGCGTAGTTCCTTTTGTCCCCTGTTGGTCACTGGCTCAATACCACAAGGATGTATCTTGTTGAATATCGGCGTCATGAGCTTTGTGAACATACCGTCCCCAAAGTTATCTTCAGGTACGACAACATCTACGTCCCAGAATTTAGCACGATTGGCCATCTGGGTAATCGTAAGGTCTGAATAGCCTTCTTTAAAGCCCCCTACATCCATCAGGAACAAATAGCCATTAAGGTACTTGATAACTGCGTACACTGTTTCGTCCTTACCACGCCCAGAAGGGTCTATGGCCATAACGGTCATCTGATACGGCATTGTTTCAGGGGAACGCGACAACTCACTATAATAGTAATCCCCTGCCATTGCGGTACATGGAATGTCTGATAGTAGTTGTTCACGTCCCTTAGCCCACGACCACTTCAAGCTACTTTCTTTCATGTCGAGTGACGTTACAATGAGGTCTGATACCTTGAGTGGATACTTTTCAGCATCCGACAAACGGGTATTAAGCATGTATTGAAGAGCAAAACCAGCCTTCCCATACGAGAGGGAACGCTTAGCAATTTCAGCTTCATCAAAGCGCAAAGGGTCTGTAGGTTTTCCTTCAAGCGACGGGTCTTGTTTGAGTTTGTCCCAGATTGAAGGTGCTAGAGTATCCCCATAATTATCTTCGACACGAGATAACTGAGGATACAGTACAGGCCAGACACGAGCAATATAACCACGATCCTGTAGGGTATTATAAAGACTCGATTCTGTCTGCGGTGTACCCAGATAGATGATTTGACCGTTCGGCTTTAAGATAGCATCAAATTCCTTTACGGCCTCTGACAGCTTATCCCTTTGTTGTTGTGTCGCTGAATTTTTCGGTACTTCTACGTCGTCGGCAATAAGGATATCAGCACGAGTACCTGTAATCTGTCCCGTGATACCAATAGACTTTACAGAAGGCGAGATATCGGGAACAACACCACCAACATCAAAGATATTCTGTGTGTCTAGCTGTCCTTTGTCTGCTATCATATCTCGTAAGAATGGCAAGGTATGAATGATACGTTTGATAAATCTGGCGTTCGCATCTGCTCTGTCTCCAGAAGCCGACACAATCAATATCTTGAGTTGTCGTTCCTTCCACAATCGCCATACAACGTAAGCACAAGTAAGGAAGGACTTAGCAACACCACGGAAGCCCTCTAAGATAATACGGTCTTTAGGCGGGTGCTGAAGATAGTCGGCAATGTCAATCTGTATGGGTGTTGGCTGAGGAAGGTCAATACTTCTCCATACGATATATACGAACGCCCAAAAATGTTTATGTGCTTTTTCAATGTCTGATTCACTCCACTTCAAACTATCTCCTACCCTTCTTTGACCAATTCCATAAAGTCAGGGATTTTAGATGCTTCTTGTTTCACCTCTTTTACCCCTTCAATCGCAACGGTCACATTAAAATCATTGTCCTTTAAAAACTGTCGCACTTTAGCGAGGAAGGCAGGATTCTTACGTTGCTCTTCATCTTCAAGACCTTCTAAGAGTGCCTGTACTTCTTCGGTAGCTAAACGATCAATAAGCTCCTGCGGAATGTTAAAATTAGCCATATTTCTCACCCCAATCACAAATTAGAAAATAAAAAGCTCCCCATAGGTGAATACACCTAAAGGGAGCTAGAACGTTGTAATCATCACCCCAATCGTGCTAGTCGATGATTTTCACGGAGTCTGGATTTCTTTTAATGTAGATTGCAGGATTGCAACCAAAACGATAAGGGAACAATGGGCACTTAGAAATTGCGCACTGCCTTACTTCGGCCTCTTGCCCCATGGAGCAATCTAAACACTTTGCACGGATTGCTTTTGCCATCGACGGCTTTTCGGGATTCTTAATGCGTATCTTTGTCATCTGCTCGCCCCCCATACCAAGAGACCACCAGCAATAAGCCACGCAAGGTTACGTTGTCTTTCCATACGTTTCTCACTGCGACGCATTGAGTCCGTTTGCTTCTGCAATTCTGTCAAGTTCTGCTTGTAATCGGTCAAGTATACTTGAGCTTTCGTCAATGCTTCTTGAGATTCTGTTAGTTGTGTCTTGAGCTTCTGAGATTCCGTCTTCTGCGTCTGTGATTGCGTCTGAAGCTCGTTCACCATTTCTCGTAAGTTGTTGAATTGTTCGAGTGACATCTCTACTTTCTGTGTCGGATGTGCGCCCACTGAAATAGTAGACGCAAAAGGCAAGACACAAAATAATACCAACAAAGAAAGACAACACAACCATTTTTTCGGAATAAGTTTTATCATTGTTCATTACTCTCCTCTACTTCCTCTGCAAGCATTTTAACCGCTTCCTCTATTGTTTCATTTCCCAGTACCACTTTAGCATTGTCAATGTCTATAATGGCTATGACGGCTAAAAGCGCATAAAAATCTTCATCACTCATTTTTTGTAATTCGTTAATGAACCATTCTTTTGTCGTCATTGTCTTTACTCCTTTATAAGTCATACCATTCGTTCTCATCGACATCATAGCCACCAATACGCCCTTTGTCGCTGTACTGCCATCCTGCGACATGCTTATCAGGATAAGTTTTCGCAAAGCCATTATAGCCCCGATAGTCCGCGATCCACCACGGGACATAATCAGCCAGTAACTTTGGACGGATTGAATTAACCATGTAGTCCGTGCATTTAAGTGTTGATGTGTAGATACCTGCTTTTTGTTCTACACTATTACAGAAGCTAATGAAGGCACTACAAACGGCTGTTGTGTCTACACCTTTTTTAAAGCACGCTTCATCCTCTACGTCGTACCAAATACCAAGTGGCGGTGTACGTCCTTGAAGCAGATACAAAACCTCGTTTGCTTCTCCCCATGCATCAAAGGTATCCTGCGCATGTGAATAGCAATAGACACCCCAAGGGATATCATACTTCTCACATTCTGATACGTAGTTCCACCAAGTATCTTCAGGTGTATACCCTTCTGAGATTTTCACAATAACGCCTTCAACCCCTGCGTCTTTAATGACTCTAAAGTCAATGCCTTCTTGCCACCCAGAAATATCAATAACCTTTTTAGCTCCCACTACTTATTCACCCCCTAAAATTAACGGTATTACACTAATCATTGTTGTGACACTTCCCCAGACAAAACAAAGCAATATTGAGTGTAATTCAGCCCTGTTATGAGGGTCTAACCATGTCATGCAAAGAAGGACACTGCTCATATAAATGACAAGCATGTATATCAAAATCCATGCATTAATCATGTTTGTCTTCTCCCTTCTCTGACTCAATGTGCTTTTCACGGGCAATCTGCGCCAATGTGTTGCGCAGAAAACTAGGGATGTACGCCCCAAATCCTGCTTTGTCGATATTCTCTACGATGCTCATAGCTTCAATAATCGCAAAGGCCCCAATGAACAAGGTGCGAATCATATTGGTGTGCATTGCTGAATCAAGAAGCACACCCAGACCAACAACCAAGAACATAGCCGCTTTTTTATAAATTCCTCGTGTCGCAATGGAGCTTGCGAACGCATGGAGCTTAAAGGACGCAAAGATACCTGTGAGGATATCAAGTGCCACAAGAGCTACAAGGGCATTGATTTGATCGTCGACGCCCCCAACAAGGGTAGTAAAGCAAAGCCATGAAATTGAAAAAAGACAGCCAATCTTTACTTCGGTGGCTGTCCATAAGTTCCATAAGATATCTATCATTTTATAAAATCTCCGTTTCACGTTGTGTATCATTTTGTGTATCATTTGTCATCTTCCTTTTTTGTTGTCCTTTCTACACAATTACCTTCTGAATCAATCGTCCATCCCATAGCTTCAAGAGTACTGTCGATAACCGCTTTGTACTTTGGGTATTTTTTAGTGACAGTGTTGTACATGAGCTTTTTAAGGATGATTTGATACGCAAGATATTTACCCATTTAGAGTCCCCCTTCCATCAAAGCGTTGAGTGCATCCTCTAAGACCGTGACGCGCTCTGAGATATCAGGAATTTGAGATTCTTCGTGTTCATCTGGAAGTGTGACAACTTCAAAGTACTCTCCGTTGTCTACGATTGTCGCATTGTTTTCGTTGCACCACGATGCACATTCTCCGTACTTTTCAAGATTTAACTCTTCTTTATATAATTTAGTACCCAGCATTTACTTCCACCTCCCTATGGCCGTCACATTTGTCAAGCCTGTAACAAAGACACTCGTATTTGTTCTATCTTTAAACGATGGATTAGCCTTCGTTGTTTGAGTCCATTCCCCCCCTAAAATAATAGCAGGCACGCTAGCAAAAGCTATGGGATACGTCCATGACCCCTGCTTTATAGAATTTGCCGTCCAACAAAGTTGCAAACCACTTTCATACCTAATCCAGTTACCCCCTTGACTATTAACCTTCTCACGAGAGTTTGCGTTGCTGTTTGCGCTGTTCGCAGAATTTTGAGCATTATTAGCTCTATTACGCGCGTCATTCACATCACCTTTAGTCGCCACTTCGGTAAAGGACTTATCATTCATTCTTCCGTCTGATGCACCATTTCCCCCTCTGTACCATAAAGGGCCATTAGATTGCCCTATCCATAACTGCATACTTTCAGCACCATCATCAGCAGGGATATTGAGAAGCTGTCCATATTGGGACGGCTGATTTTTTAATTTGTTCTGCGTGTAATAAAGACTGCAAAACCCTAGTCTATTCCACCCCTGATTAGACACATCAGAAGGAACATAGTTAACACCATAAGAATGCATTGCACTCCACATTGTGCTAGGTGTTAACGCAGGAACATCACTCCACGTACCGTCCCCTTTAAGATACTTACCGTTCTGTCCTGCTTTAGGTTTAGGCACTTTGCCACCCATCCCATCCGACGAAGACGTAGCACCTTTAAAGTCCTGAAAGACCCCTGCTGATTCAGCGGCCTGTCTAGCACTAGATGCTGATGCTTCTGCCGACGCCTGTGATGCATTTGCTGAATTTCTGGCATTTATTTCAGACGCTTTAGCATTTGTTTCGGACGACTTTGCATTTCTTTCAGAAGACGCGGCATTACTTTCTGACGTTCTAGCACGTGTTTCAGATGCTTTTGCGTTTGTCTCTGAAATACCTGCTTTTGTCTCTGAAGACTTTGCATTCTCTTCTGAATTTTTGGCATTATAGGCAGAATCTAAAGCCCCTTGTGCCTTTTCTTTGCCATACAACGCCCATGAACGGCTACTACGTGTCTGACCGTCTGGACTTTGCTGATCCACACGACCATCTGGGGACAATGTGCTCTCTGCCCATTTTTGGGATAATTCTGAAAATCCCCCTGCGGTTTGCGCAGAAGACAAAGCACGTCCACAACCAACCCCGTGGTCTCGCTCTCCGGTTCATCCGGGCCTCCACCTCA
>ENA-OPSD01001901-OPSD01001901.1-human-gut-metagenome-genome-assembly--contig:-NODE-1901-length-13903-cov-3.200751_pt1 | contig 13903 bp, 7 predicted proteins | sample MGYA00241453_ERZ501898 | MGnify/ENA primary metagenome ERZ501898 (study PRJEB25962, sample SAMEA2042226) | human gut metagenome | biome: human gut; feature: human-associated habitat; material: faeces... | reverse complement strand
CCCGGTGGTTCCGATCAGTGTGTCCTTCTTGATGTTCTTGTATTCTTTATTACCGATTTCTTTCATATGAACTACAACGCCTCTACTTGCACCGTTACTTATATTGTACTTCCGGCAATAGCACACCAACGGAGACAAAAAATGTTCATATCCTTAGGTAGCAATAAAATATTTATCTGTTTCTTCTTTTATAAATTACAATTTCTGTTACCACTGCAATTCCAAACGCACACAACATTACCAGCCATAAATCCATACGATTTTCATCACCTGTTTTTGGAGATTTTCGAACTTCCTTTGAATTATGCCCCGGCTTTTCTACAATTGTATTTTTCGGAATTTCCTGTTTTCTATACAAAATAGTCTGATCTGCATTTTCGATATCTTCTTCTTTTGCGATCAAGTGTTCTTCTTCATCATAAAGCCTTTCGAATACTACAACTGATTTTCCAGCCAACATGCGTGCATCCAGTTCAAATGTCATCTCAATCGTTCCTTCTTCATTTTCTGGAACAAAAGATATCCCGGCAGTCACTCTTTTTCCATTTTCATCAAGTAATTCTTTTCCGGTTTCTTTATCCATCAAAACACCTTTCAAAACATAGGTTTCATCTGGCAACAGATTCTTATAAGTTATCTGATCTATGATTTTTTGCTTTTCCTTTGCCTCTCCTTCTTGTGTCTTTGAGTTCTCGTCCAACGCTTTTGTAGCAATTTCCGGGAAATAAATGCTTTGTTCTTTCTCTTCCGGGTCTTTATGCTCTGCTATGCTCTTACCGTCTGCTTTGATTTCTTCATACACAACTATCGTTTTTCCGCACAGCTCATCGGCGCTGATTTCAAATCCAAGCTCTACACTTCCTTCTGATTTTTCCGGAACAAATTCTAATGTCCTTTCTTCACTCACTGGATTTCCCGTTTCTTTTTCTACGATCATTCCGTGCAATGTGTAATTTCTACCCGGCAGCAGATTCCTATATTTTACAGTATCAAGCAGTTCTACAGTTCCATCTGCCAGTGCATGATGCGTTTCTGTCTCTTTATTAAGCGCAACCGTTTCCACCTCTGGTACATACATAGTCTGTTCTTCATCTTCCAGATCCGCATGTGTACCATATAATTTCTCGCCATAATAAAGCTTTTCAAATGCCACCAGTATCTTCCCGCCGAGATTCGTTCCATCAAAATTAAATTTTACATCTACCGATCCATCCGTATCTTCCGCAACAAACTCCACACTTGATGTTATCTTCTCACCGTTTGCATCTTTTACTGCCTTTCCGGTATCTTTGTCCATTAAGATTCCTGTAATCTTATATTTCTTTCCTTTCTTTAAATTATGATATTCTACCGTATCGGTAATCTGCATATCCTTTTCAGACTTTATAATATGTATTCCCGTTTGATCGTCTTTCACAGAAGTCTTCAATTTTGGAAAATGTATCATCTGACTGATATCTTCAATATCTTTATGTACCGCGATCAGCTCCTCGTCCAGATAACACTCTTCAAACACTGTAATATTTTTTCCTGCTAATGTATTTCCATCGAAATTAAACTCTACTTCCACACTGCCTTTTGCTGTTTTAGGAATGAATTTCTGCAATCCGAATATTTTCTTCCCTTTTGAATCCAGAACAGGCTCCCCCGTTTTGTGATCCATCAGTGTTCCCTTCATGACGTATTCTTTTCCCTTTTTAAGGCCTGTATAAGTAACCGTATCTATCACCGTTACACTCTCATCCGCATTAGAATAATGAGTTCCTGTCTCTTCATCCTTCGCCACTGTAGAGATCACAAGATCAGGATTCATAATTGTTCCCAAGTCTAATATATAATTGTCACGGGAAATTTTAAATGTTCCTTTGTACAATGCTTTGTCCACATTTTGTCCACAGCGTAGTTCTTCCATTTTATAAGTATCATAAGGAAATGCACCATTATCATCATTTACTTCCGACATCTCTCCGCCGCTATTAAGCCCAAACCAAATTCCGCTTTCTGCCTGACCTGTATTGGTATTTTCACTGTGTTTTACATAATTGGAGGCCGATGAAAAATATCCATTCGCATCTGTCATAATCATGTGGCTCTCTCCCGTCGTTACAGATGTGATTCGAAACGGAATTCCTGCCATAGATTCTTGTGTTTCTTCATCTTTCTTCTGAAATTCTATATCTCCTCTGAATATACGATCCGCAATTTTATATGTATTGCCTCCCTGTATCTTCGCAAGATTTCCGTCCTGTATAATTTTAGTCAGATAATATGTGCCCTCTGTTTTCCCTTCTACACTTTCTATATACGCTCCGTCCAGTGAATATCCTTCCGGTGCTTTTGTCTCTTCAATACTGATCGTTCCAAGCGGAAGTACCGGAATCTTTCCATCTTCTGCATAATAAAAATCATCCCCGCTAATTTGATAATCTTTATTCAATCTGCTTTCATAGCTATCTTTTTCTTTTTTCGATTTTAAGACCCAGGTTCTGTCCGGCGTTTTTGGAAGTGTAGCCTGATCATATATGCCTGCATAATAACATACGGTAAATTCGGCACCCTCCAGACTTCCTGCCCCATGTGATTTTCCTGCTTTATATTCCTGATCAATCTTTTCAAGAATAAGTTCCATATCCGAGTACACCGGCACATCCTTCACGTTTACAGAAACAGTCTGGCCGGAAACAACAGTCACAGGATAAACCGTTTCATCCAGCCGGTATCCTTTCGGCGCTTTCTTTTCTTTCACATAGTAAGTTCCCTCTTCAAGTTCTACAGTGTTAGAATTTCCTTCTTTATCCGTCGTAAATGTCGCTGCTTCATTGGTCGCCGACCGATCTTTGTAAATTCCATAGCATGCGTCTTCCAGAGAATACTGTGGATTCCCATTCGTAAGCATCGTCTGTGTTTTCCCCTTTTTTAATTTCGCATAGCCGCTGTAATTTCTGTAGATCAATGCAGAACCACTGATTCTCTGATATCCGATCAACCTTCCGTCACTGTCTTTTGTTACGCCATCCGTCGCTCCTGTAACACTGGTACAATACAGATTCCCCATCACTTCGCCGGTAACTTTATTAACTCCGGTAACCGTATATCTGTATGTATACTCCTGGCCAACATACGGAGCCGCAGCTGTGTGATCCGCACAGCCACCAGTAGCTGTTACTCCAGCCAGGATTCCGGTAAATCCGCCTATCGTTACACTATGTACGGTATGTCCATTTCCCCCATCTACAGCAGTGATTACACAATTTCCGGTAAACACATCCCCTGCTTCCGGTTTATTATAATTTCCACGTGTCTGTCCTGTTCTTACTGCTCTTATTTTCTTATCTTCTTTACCGAAAGTAACTACAACTTTCTTCTCCAATTCCATAGCAGTGACGTCTCGCCAGAAACATTTTCCCTGCACTTCTGATACATCTTCCAACTCATAATTTCCGTCTTTATCCAACACATGTACTGCAATATCCGTTTCTTTCGGGGATTCGGCCTGTACGCGCACACACATTCCCTTTGGTACTTCTATCACACTTCCGGATGTAATCTCCTGCGTTCTTTCTGCTGTATCTGTCACTGTTACTATTCCTTCTCCAACAACTTCAAAACTCATCTTTTTTGCAACTTCTCTGGCATCTGCAGAAGTCTTTGACACACCAAAAACAAACATCTGACACAATAAAATTCCTGCCATCAAAGAAGCTGCGGCCTTTTTGCCTCTATGCATCTTTGTCATATGTTTCCTCACTTTCTTTTTTCATTTATAATATTAATCCGACCGCTGTCACTACCTCCCTTCAAAAAACAACGTTCATTTTACCGGATTACTTTCTTACATATTTACAAATATAAATGGATTGTCTGGCAACATCATATAAGAATTCTGATCTGCCTTTTTTGAACATTTATTGATATTAAAGACTGAATAACTGAATGTCATTCAAGTATTTTCGTATATAATACAACACAGGTTCTAAGAATGTCAATCCCTAAAACCTGTGTTATTAAATTATTATTTAGCAGTATATTACTTTTTAAAGTGCATCTTCCGGGAAAAGTGCATCGTCTACTGCTGTAAGATCTTTTTGTGGAATATAATAAGCTCCGTCTTTATCAACTTTTACATTGACAGTTACAGTAGTCTTATCACCGTATGTCGGATTATTCATTTTTTCATCCATAAGTTCATACATCTTTTTCATGATCGCTTCATTCAGTTCTTCATCACTTGGGACATATTCGATATTTGAATATGTATCTGTTACCCAATTGTCAAGTTCTTCAGATACTGTGGAAAATGCTGTAAATGGCTGAACTTCTACGGATACCTTAAATTCATCATCTCCAGCTTCTTTTACCTCTCCAACCTTATAATTGGCAGATTTTAACATTTTTTCAAAAAGCTTACGATAATTAGCCTTCAATTCATCTGAAACACCTGTTTCATCAAATCCGGCTTCCTTCATACTGTTATCAAGATTTGTCTCGTATTCTTTCTTTGCCTCTTTTTCTGTGGAGTCTGTTATTTCTGCATATTCTTTAAATTCTGCCTTATAACCGGCATCCAGTGCAGATTTTACATAATCCTTTGCTTCATCTGTCGTCATGCCTCCACATCCGCACAACACAAGCATTACTCCTGTCAGCATTGCTGCCAACACGCCCCGTTTCCTCATAAATTTATCCTCCTCTAAAAAGTGATAGTATCTTTCCATTATCAGAAAGATACTATCATTATACCAGATTTGTTCACACTGGAAACTATTCTTTTATCAGCTTTTTCCCAATATCAAAGCAATCAAATGTGGCAAAATAATCTGCCGGCGTCTCCGCTCTTCTGATCAGCTGTGTAGATCCATCCTCTTTCAGAAGAACCTCTGCGGATTTTAATTTTCCATTGTAATTGTAACCCATAGAGAAGCCATGTGCTCCCGTATCATGGATCACCAGTATATCTCCCATATCAATCTTCGGAAGCATACGATCGATTGCAAATTTATCATTGTTCTCACACAAAGATCCTGTCACATCATATTTGTGATCGCAAGGTGTATCTTCTTTGCCCATTACTGTAATGTGATGGTAAGCTCCGTACATTGCCGGACGCATAAGGTTAACCGCACATGCATCTACACCAATGTATTCTTTATGTGTATGTTTCTCGTGGATTGCAGTTGTAACCAGGCATCCATAAGGTCCCATCATGAAACGTCCCATCTCTGTATAGATTGCGACATCTCCCATACCTGCAGGTACCAGTACTTCTTCGTATACACGGCGGACACCATCACCGATCGCACGAATATCATTCGGCTCCTGATCTGGTTTGTAAGGAATACCTACACCACCGGACAGGTTGATGAATTTGATGTGTACACCTGTTTCCTTCTGAAGTTTTACCGCAACTTCAAACAGTACTTTCGCAAGCATCGGATAATATTCATTTGTTACGGTATTACTTGCAAGGAATGCATGGATACCAAATTCTTTTGCTCCTTTTGCTTTCAGAATTTTGAAAGCTTCAAATAGCTGTTCAGTTGTCATTCCGTATTTTGCATCTCCCGGATTATCCATGATGTCATTACTGATTTTGAACATCCCACCCGGATTGTAGCGGCAGCTGATCGTCTCCGGAATATGTCCGATTGCTTCTTCAAGGAAATCAATGTGTGTGATGTCATCCAGATTGATGATTGCATTCAGCTTGTCTGCCAGTACAAATTCTTCTGCCGGAGTATCATTCGAAGAAAACATAATATCCTCTCCTGTTGCCCCGATCGCATCGGAAAGCATCAGTTCTGTATAAGAAGAACAGTCACATCCGCATCCGTATTCTCTTAAAATATTGATCAGAAATGGATTCGGTGTTGCCTTTACTGCAAAATATTCTCTGTATCCCTTATTCCATGAAAACGCTTCTTTTAAGGCTTTCATATTCTCACGCATTCCTTTTTCATCATATAAATGAAATGGTGTCGGATATGTTTTGATTATCTCATCCAACTGTGCTTTTGTTACAAATGGTTCTTTTTTCATCAATCTCTGTTCTCCTCTCGTATCGATAATAATTTTATCTCATTCGCAAGTGCTGTCTTGTATAATTCCACAAAGTTTTTTTGTCCGGAATAAAGACACGTATTCATGCTTCCTTCTCCGTATTCACCTGTCAGTACATATTTGGAGTCAGCAATGACTCCGACCTGCATTCCTCTGCTCTCTCCGAGATATACTTTTGCATTGTGGAAAGTTGCCGGCTGATCCGTAATGATCACAACCTTTTTTCTCGCTTCCATCAGTGCATCCAGTTCCCGGATCAGAAGTAACAGATAATTTCTTGTACAGCTGATATAAACTCTCTGATCTACCTGCGATAACAGATTTTTTATCTTATTCAGTATATTCTCTGCGCCTTCGATCGTAATATATCCTTCTGCGTATGCTTTTTCCGATGGCATATGTTCCTGCAGCCATCTTGCGGATTCTTCCAGCTTGCGGACACGATTCTTGCAAAACTCGTTGAGCGGGACAGGCACATACTTCCTGGTACTTGCCTCTTCCACAAGATATGCCGCACCTTTCTCTGTCATACTTGCCAGAGAATTATATGCATTAGACCTGGATATTCCTGTCTGTTTTGCAACCTCATACCCTGTTACCTTTCCCTCTGTCAGCAGGCACTGATAAATGCTTGCCTCCTGTCTTGTAAGTCCGAATTCCATCAGGCGCTCTGTAAATGATGTCTGTTCCATCTTAATCATTCACCTCTGGGTTCATTAGTAGTTCTCTACAGGAACACTATAAGTGAATTTTCTCTGTATGTCAAGGAGAATCTTTCTCAAAAACAACTGGAAAACAATCAAAAAAACAGAAAGCTTCAGACCCGAATATTTCAAGCCCCTTTGCTTTCTGTTTTTCTATACCAAAGTATGCAAGAGAAGTTGCCGGTGACAAGTTCTCTGTATTGCCATGCTCATTTATAATCTTCTATTTTCTGTCATCTACCATAGCGATTCTCATCATATTGCTTACGGTTCTGTTCTCAGATACATTCGTAGATGGAATTCCAAGTGTTAACACAACCATATCTCCTGCTTCTGCAAGCTGTTTTGCACAGATCAGATCGATCGCATTATCACAGATATCTTCTGTTGTGTATACTGCAACTGATTTCAGTGGTCTGACACCCCAGTTGATCTGCATTCTTCTCAGCGTTGCTTCATCTGGGCTGATACCGATAATACCTGTCTTTGGTTTGAACTTAGATACAACTCTTGCTGTAGCACCGGATACAGTAGGTGTTACGATACATTTTGCACGAAGGTTATTTGCTGTTGTTACCGTCGCATGTGCAAGTGCGCTGGATGCGCTCTTAAGTCTGTGTTCTCCAGCTTTTCTGAGGATCATATCATAGTCCAGGTGTTCCTCTGTATTCTCAACAATGTGAACCATCATCTGCAATGCTTCTAATGGATATTTACCCTGTGCGGTCTCTCCGGAAAGCATCACTGCATCTGTTCCGTCGTATACCGCATTGGCAACGTCTGTAACCTCTGCTCTTGTTGGACGTGGGTTACGCATCATTGAATCCAGCATCTGTGTAGCCGTGATAACCGGTTTGAAGTTATCGTTACATTTCTGGATAATTGTTTTCTGAAGGTATGGAACTTCTTCGGCAGGAATCTCAACACCAAGATCACCTCTGGCTACCATGATTCCGTCTGCACAGCGAATGATCTCATCGATGTTCTTGATTGCCTCAAAGTTTTCAATCTTAGCAATAACCGGAATATATGGAGCTTTACATTCTCTTAAGAATGATTTGATCTCCAGGATACATTCTGCATTTCTTACGAAAGAAGCAGCGATAAAGTCTACGCCCTGTTCTACACCGAATTTCAGATCGTCACGATCTTTGTCTGTGATAGCCGGAAGACGGATTGCTACGTTCGGTACGTTAACACCCTTCTTCTCTCCAAGTTCACCGCCATTGACAACTTCACAGTTGATGTTATTGCCCTTTTTATCTTTTACCTTCAGCTCGATCAGACCGTCATCGATCAGGATTGTGCTTCCGGCTTTGACATCTTCTACCAGACCTTTATATGTAATAGATACGATCTTATTGTCTCCTACGATCTCATCTGTTGTCAGGGTAAATGTCTCGCCTGCTTCAAGCTGTACTTTCTTTCCGTCTTTTAATACACCTGTACGAATCTCAGGTCCTTTTGTATCCAAAAGGATCGCGATTGGTTTGTTCTCTTCCTCGCGGATCTTCTTTAACATATCCATACGACCTTTTTGCTCCTCATGATCACCATGAGAGAAGTTAAATCTTGCGATATCCATTCCATTCTGGACTAACTTTCTCATCAGAGATTCATCGTTGGTATTTGGTCCCATTGTACAGATAATCTTTGTTTTTTTCATATTTTCCCTATTCCTCTCTTAGTTATTTAACATGTGTATGTGTGAACAAATGATCCTGGCAATATTCATAATTGCCATTACATTTTGAACAATACCGGAATTCCAGATTCGGATCATCCAGTTCTGTTCTTCCGCAGACTGCGCATCTGTGTTTTGCCCCATTTGCATAGCTGTTTACCGGTCTTTCCGCATGTCTCATCTTGCGCTTGAAATCATTCTTTCTTTTCATCTGACCTGGTGTGTAAGGCTTCATATTACGTGAACTCAGGAAAAAAATGATAAAGTTCAGGATTGAGATGAACGCAGCAAGTGCATTCGCCTTATAATATATGCCATAGTCACCTCCGCCGTAGGCCGGAAGAAAAGCCTGCACAATCGCATAGATAAAATACAAGCCATCAAGTATAGCCAGCCATTTGATCTTAATCGGAATAACGAAAAATAATAACAGCTGGATATCCGGATACAGTGCTGCAAATGCAAAGAATAACGATAAATTCAGATACCATGTATCCATCGGTAACACAGCGCCTGTCAGTAAATATGCCAGTATGGCTCCTATTACAATAAAGAGCATTCCCGAAAAGAAATACAGATTAAAACGAAAAGCCCCCCACGCTGCCTCTAACTGCTTCCCTATCATATAATAGAGATACAGTACGAATACAATAAAAATCAGGCTGTCAGATGGAGGCTGGATAATAAACGTAACGATTCTCCATATCTGCCCCTGAAGAATCTTACCGGCATCCAGGCTCAGGAACTGGCTATAGAACGTCGGATTGATCAGATTCAGCACAAATCCGGCTGCATATAATATTATAATATAAGTCATGAGATTTGGAATCGCATATCTGCTAAATTTCCGTTCAAGTTTGTCTAACCAATTGTTCATATAACTGCTCCTTTATGTTTATTCTCACACTGTAGATATTCTACCTTCCTGAGAGATATTTGTCAATTATGCCAAGTAAAGTTCATCTCTTTTTAACATATCTTCAACATTTGTTAATTGTCTTTTGGCCACTTTTGTCGTATAATGTTACAGGTCACAATTAAGCAAAATGCATTTAATAAGAAGAAAGACATATATTTTAATATGATAAGGAGTTACATAATATGAATCAAAAGGAATTATACACACTTGGTATCGACATCGGTTCTACGACCGTAAAGATTGCCATATTAGATGAGAATAATGAAGTGGTATTTTCTGATTATGAGAGGCATTTCGCTAACATCCAGGAAACTCTTTCCGATCTGTTAGGAAGAGCGATACATAAATTAGGTCCTGTCCATGCATCACCGGTCATCACCGGTTCCGGCGGACTGACACTTGCGAAACACCTTGGAGTACCATTCGTACAGGAAGTTATCGCCGTATCAACTGCTCTTCAGGACTATGCACCTCAGACAGACGTTGCTATCGAGCTTGGCGGGGAAGATGCCAAGATCATCTACTTTGAAGGTGGTAATGTAGAGCAGCGTATGAACGGCGTCTGTGCCGGTGGTACAGGATCCTTCATCGACCAGATGGCTTCTCTTTTACAGACTGATGCCTCCGGACTGAATGAATATGCGAAAAATTATAAAGCTCTCTATACCATTGCCGCACGATGTGGTGTATTTGCCAAGACAGATATCCAGCCTCTGATCAACGACGGTGCTGCCAAAGAAGACCTTGCTGCTTCTATATTCCAGGCAGTTGTCAACCAGACGATCAGCGGACTGGCTTGTGGTAAACCGATTCGCGGACACGTCGCATTCCTCGGAGGACCGCTTCACTTTCTCTCTGAGCTGCGCGAAGCATTTATCCGCACACTGAAACTGGACGATGAACACATCATCGCCCCGACACATTCCCATCTGTTTGCAGCAGTCGGATCTGCTCTGAATTCCAAGAAAGATCTGGACGTGGCACTCATCGATATGCAGTGCCGTCTGGAAGGAAAAATCAAGATGGAATTCGAAGTAGACCGTATGGAGCCGCTGTTTGCAACGGAAGCAGATTTTAAGGAATTTGAGGAACGTCACGCAAAACATCAGGTGCCAGTCAAAGATCTTGCAACTTATCAGGGAAAAGCATTCCTCGGTATCGATGCAGGTTCTACAACAACCAAGGCAGCCCTGGTCGGCGAAGACGGTACTTTATTATATTCTTTCTATCATAATAACGATGGAGATCCGCTTGGTACAACGATTTCTGCAATTAAAGACATTTACAGCAAACTGCCGGAAGGCGTGGAAATTGTCCACTCCTGCTCTACCGGATATGGCGAGGCGCTGATCAAGGCCGCTCTCTTGTTGGACGAAGGAGAGGTCGAGACCGTCTCTCACTACTACGCCGCTTCTTTCTTTGAGCCAGACGTAGACTGTATCCTCGACATCGGCGGCCAGGATATGAAATGTATCAAGATCAAGAATCAGACTGTTGACAGCGTGCAGTTAAACGAAGCGTGTTCATCCGGATGCGGTTCTTTTATTGAAACATTTGCAAAATCACTGAATTATACCGTCGAAGACTTTGCTCACGAAGCATTATTTGCCAAGAATCCGATTGACCTTGGTACCCGTTGTACTGTTTTCATGAATTCAAAAGTAAAGCAGGCTCAGAAAGAGGGTGCGGAGGTTGCTGATATTTCGGCTGGTCTTGCTTATTCTGTAATCAAGAACGCATTATTTAAGGTTATCAAGGTATCCGATGCATCTGAACTCGGTAAACACATCGTTGTTCAGGGAGGAACCTTCTACAACAACGCCGTACTGCGAAGCTTTGAAAAGATCGCCAACTGCGAAGCAATTCGTCCGGACATCGCCGGTATCATGGGCGCATTCGGTGCTGCACTGATCGCACGTGAGCGTTACGTTGACTGCGAAGGCACAACCATGCTTTCCATTGAAGACATTGAAGCCATGGAATATTCTACTACCATGACCAAATGTAAGGGATGTACGAATAACTGCCGCCTGACGATCAATCATTTCAGCGGCGGACGTAAGTTCATCACAGGTAACCGTTGTGAGCGTGGTCTTGGAAAACAGAAAACAACAAACAAGCTTCCGAACTTATTTGAATATAAATTAAAACGATATTTTGATTATGAACCATTGGCAGAGGAAAATGCTCCTCGCGGACTCATTGGTATCCCTCGTGTACTGAACATGTACGAGAATTATCCGTTCTGGTTCACATTCTTTAATAAACTGGGATTCCGGGTTGTCCTTTCTCCTGTATCCAACCGCAAGGTATACGAACTGGGAATTGATTCCATCCCGAGTGAATCCGAGTGTTATCCGGCGAAGCTGGCACACGGACATGTACAATGGCTGATCAACAATGGCATTAAGACGATCTTCTATCCTAGTATTCCATATGAAAGGAATGAATTTGCCGAAGCCAACAACCATTACAACTGCCCGATCGTAACTTCCTACCCGGAAAATATCAAGAACAACATTGATGCGATCGTACACGGAGAGGTTGATTTCCTTCATCCGTTCATCTCATTTGCCAGTGAAGATACGATTTCTTACCGACTGGTTGAAGAATTATCCGAGAAGTTCCACATCCCGGCAGATGAGATCAAAAAAGCAACTCATACTGCATGGGAAGAACTCGCTGCATGCAGAAAAGATATGCAGAAAAAAGGTGAAGAGACGATCAAATTCTTAAATGAAACCGGCAACCGTGGTATCGTTCTCGCAGGACGTCCGTACCACATCGACCCGGAAGTAAACCATGGTATCCCGGAACTGATCAACTCTTATAATATTGCAGTTCTGACGGAAGATTCGATCTCCCACTTAAATCCTGCAGAGCATCCATTAAATGTTATGGATCAGTGGATGTATCATTCCCGTCTGTATGCTGCTGCAAACTATGTAAAGACTGTAGATAATCTGGATCTGATCCAGTTAAACTCTTTCGGATGTGGTCTGGATGCTGTTACAACCGATCAGGTTGCATCCATCCTGAACGATTCTGACAAAATCTACACCTCTCTTAAGATCGACGAGGTTAACAACTTAGGTGCCGCAAGAATCCGTGTAAGATCACTGCTTGCTGCGATCCGAGTCCGAGAAAAGCGCGGGGATAAACGTGAGATCAAATCCTCCGCAATCAAAAAGGTTGCATTTACCAAAGAGATGCGTAAGAATTACACGATTCTCTGCCCACAGATGTCTCCGATCCATTTCGAGCTTCTGGAGCCTGCATTTAATGCATCCGGATATAACCTTCAGGTTCTGCCGAACGACAACAAACAGGCCGTTGACGTAGGACTGAAATATGTAAATAACGATGCCTGCTATCCGTCACTGATGGTAGTCGGCCAGATCATGGAAGCTATCCTTTCCGGTAAATATGACACACACAAGATTGCCGTGATCATCAGTCAGACCGGTGGTGGATGCCGTGCTTCCAACTACATCGGATTCATCCGCCGTGCCCTTAAGAAGGCCGGTTACGGACACATTCCGGTCATCTCCATCAACTTAAGTGGTCTGGAGGATAATCCAGGATTCAAACTGACTCCGAACCTGATCTTACGAGGTATCTATGGTGCAGTATTTGGTGACATCTTCATGAAGTGTGTATACCGTCTGCGTCCATATGAGGCTGTTCCAGGCTCTGTCAATGCAATGCACAGAAAATGGGTAAAGGTATGCCAGGACTTTGTATCAAACGGCTACCCGAGCAGGCGTAAATTCAAACGTCTCTGCCGTGAGATCATTGAAGACTTTGACAATAACATCGAATTACTTGATATAAAGAAACCTCGTGTTGGTGTCGTTGGAGAAATCCTTGTCAAATTCCTTCCGGCAGCCAACAACTACCTGGTAGATCTTCTGGAAAGCGAAGGAGCCGAGGCAGTTGTTCCGGATCTTCTGGACTTCCTGCTCTACTGCTTCTACAACCAGAACTTCAAGGTGGAAAAGCTTGGATTCGAAAAGAAAAAAGCCACAACAGCTAATCTTGGTATCAAAGCTCTGGAATGGTTCCGTGCTCCAGCAACCGAAGCATTTGCGGCCAGCAAGCACTTCACACCACCTGCTAAGATCCAGGATCTTGGAAAGATGGCTTCGGACATCGTATCTCTTGGTAACCAGACTGGTGAAGGATGGTTTCTTACAGGAGAAATGTTAGAGCTGATCCACAGTGGTGCACCAAATATCGTGTGTACACAGCCATTTGCCTGCCTGCCAAACCATGTAGTAGGCAAGGGAGTTATCAAAGAACTTCGCAGACGCTATCCGGAATCTAATATCGTAGCAATCGATTTCGATCCGGGTGCAAGTGAAGTTAACCAGTTGAATCGACTGAAGTTGATGCTTTCTACGGCGAATAAGAATTTGAATAAATAATTGGAGATTTAATACATCAGACGACGGTTACCCGGACCGGAATAAAAGTTAGGAATCCTCTACATTCACTGGAAAGGATTCCTAACTTTTATTCCGTGGGTATCGAATGCCT
>ENA-OPSD01001852-OPSD01001852.1-human-gut-metagenome-genome-assembly--contig:-NODE-1852-length-14170-cov-5.026001_pt1 | contig 14170 bp, 10 predicted proteins | sample MGYA00241453_ERZ501898 | MGnify/ENA primary metagenome ERZ501898 (study PRJEB25962, sample SAMEA2042226) | human gut metagenome | biome: human gut; feature: human-associated habitat; material: faeces... | reverse complement strand
CCATGACGACGTTATCGGTCGGGGTAAAGACGGCGTCGACCTGGCCCACCATGCTGGACGCGGCGGTCATGATCTCATCGTTGGTGTTGCCTGTCTTTTCGACGTAGGCAATGCCCTTGGCATCGAGGTAAGCCTTGGCTTCGGCAATGGGGGTCGTGGAGTTGGCTTCAGAGTTGGAGTAGAGCAGGCCGACGGTCTGGATGTCAGGCTGGACGGCGAACATCATATCCATGATGGACTGGGTGTTCAGCGCATCGGAAGTGCCGGTGACGTAGTCGATATCGGTCAGATCCGCGGCGGCGGGGTCAGAGATGGCGGCGTAGATGACCGGGGTCTTGGTGCTCTCAGCAGCGGTGGCCATGCACTGGGCAGCCAGCGTTGCAATGGGGATGATGGCGTCGTAGCCGTCAGAGACGACCTGGGTGCCAATCTGGTTCAGCGTCGTGGCGTCGTTCTGGCCGTTGAAGTCCTTGTACTCAATGGTGATGCCCTTCTCGGCGGCCTTGGCGTCCAGCTCGGCCTCGACGGCGGTGCGAATCTCGTCCAGGCTGGCGTGGTCGAGCTGCTGCACCACGGCGATCTTGTAGCTCTTGGCGTCGGTAGTGGCTTCAGCGGCGGTGCTCTCGGTGGAGACGGCGGCGTCGGAGGAAGCGGCGGTGGAGGTGGTATCAGCGGTGGAACCACAGGCGGCCAGGCTGGTCATCATAGCGGCAGCGGACAGAACAGCAACGAACTTTTTCATGGTAAACTCTCCTTTATTTGTAAAACAGGTAATGTTGTAGTTGCAGGGGCGGTCATTGACCGCCTGCGGGCGAATAGGTCTGCGGACTTATTTTACAAATTCAGGCTTGCCATCGCTCTTTCATCAGGTCTATCTTCATGTTTCCCTCTCCCCTCAAAGTTGAAAAACAAAACTGCCCTTGCACAGAATTTCTCCTGTGCAAGGGCAGATAAAACAAATCTGTGGTGCCACCTTGCTTGCCGTGCATAGTATAAAAACACGGCCACTCCGTAGGGAACCAACATTCCCCTGCTCTATAACGGGAGCACCCGGCGCTGGATACTGGGAGCGAGGCCCCTTTCCCCATGCCCTCCGCGAACCATTATGCTTACCCGCTCTGTATCCCCTTCCCAGCATCGGGGACTCTCTGTGACTGCGCTGTGAGCTTTACTTTCGCTTCATTGGTTTAAAGCATTTATACCACAAGCCGGTGTGTTTGTCAACACCCTTTTGCAAATTTTCTTGCGGCGTTTATTCTGCCTGTGCTGTTTCCGGCGAAGCCATGTTGTTTTTATCGAGTACAAACAGTTTTTGCACCAACTCCCCCACCGGGGCACCGGCGTCCTTTAACAGGCATTGGCGGTTCAGGTAGGGGCTGTCCTCGCCGTCCAGCGCCAGCACCATATCCTTGCCGCGCAGCGCATCGCTGCCCAGATATTCGGTCAGGCTGTCGGCGTCCCAGGCAGTCTCGGCGTCGTCGGGGGTAAAGTTCCCAGCGTTGCTCCATGTTCCGTAGATCGTGGCGATGGCGCAGACCTTGTCGTGGTCCTCGCCCTCGTCATACTTCTGCTTGTCCAGCTGGGCCTGCAGTTCGGCGGCCAGGCTGCCATCGGTCTGCACAGCGCTGGCTTCGTCGGTGAAGATTAGAATTGCATCATTCTTATAGGTTTTCAGCAGCTGTTTGGCGTCGTAGAGCGGCAGTTCGCTGTCGTCAGCCACGTTCAGTGTGCCCTGCATGGCGTAGTACAGGCGGGCCGCGGCGGCGTAACGGTCGCCGAAGAACCGCTCCATCTGGCGCGGGTAGCTGGCCATGGCGGACTTGAACCAATACACGGCGTCGGCGGTCGTGCCGCTGCGCAGAGCTTTTACCGCCTCGGCGATCTCGGTTTCGGGGTAGTTGGAGCTTGCGTTCGCCAGCACAGACAGCGCTTTGCCCACGGTGGCGCTGCGGGCGTCAGCCCCCAGGCCCGCCGCGTGGAACACGCCGGGGTAGCTGCGGTAGATGCCCTCCCACAGGGTGCGGGCACTGTCACGGTCGGCGGCGGGCAGCACAGCCAGGTAGCCGTCCAGGCTCTCTGTATTGCCGGTCTGCAGGTAGTTGTCCAACAGCACGCCGGCAGCCGCGCCATCGGGCACGGCCACGACCCGCACACCGGAAGTGTACAGCCGCTCGATCAGTGCGCCGCGCAGCTCGCTCCCGCGCAGGTTGTCGGTGTCGGCCACGTAGACGCGGTAGTCGTCCTTCCCGAAGTCCGACGCATCCAACGGGTAGGTCATGTCGAAGCGATGCAAGTTTTTGGCATTGTACTCCTCTACCGGGTCGGTCACGTCGGCAGTCTCCCGGGTGGCAATGACCAGCTCGCCCGCAGCCTCGGCGGCGGCGGTCTCCGGCGTGGCGGCAACGACTTCCTCGGCAGTCTTATCGTTGTACAAAAAGTCCTGCAAGGCCTTGATGTTCACGACCCAGTCAGGGTCGTACATTAGGCGGTTGTCCATGCCGGTGCGGATGCCGTAGGTGCCTTGCAAAGGCATCGACATCTGCTGCACATCGCAGCCCAAAAAGCCCGACAGCTGCACAAGCAGGGCGGCGATCTCGGACTTGGTAAAGTTCGTCTGGATCAGCGGCAGCACGGTATTCAGCAGGCTGTCCAGCTCCACGACGCTGGCGTTTTTCACCTGGTCCAGCACAGCCTGGATGACGGTGCGCTGACGCTCGACGCGCTTCCAGTCGTTGTCGATCTTGCGCAGACGTGCGTATTGCAGCGCCGTGTAGCCGTCAAAGTGGTTGAGGCCCGGGTCAACGTGGTTGACAATAAGCATCGAGTTGGAGGGGACCTCCCAGTTCAGCGCCTTGGCCTCCAGTTCGCTGATGTCGATATCGACGCCGCCGACGGCATTCACGATCTGGACAAAGGAGTTGAAATTGACGCGAACATAGTGGTCGACCTGGACGTTGAAGCAGTCCTCGACGGTTTTCATCGTCAGCTTGGGGCCACCGTAGCGGAAGGTGTGGGTGATCCAGTCGTATTGGTCCTCGTAGCCATCCAGCAAAATCGGTACGCCGGTGCCGCGTTCGATGGAGACAAGGCGGATGATATGATCCTTGATGTCCAGCGAAACCAAAATCATGCTGTCGGCGCGGGCATCATCGCTGAACTCGGTCGTATCCTCGGTGCCGTCCAGCTGGTTCAGGTGGGTGAAGGCATCGGCATCGTTGACGGCCTCGGTGCGTTCGTCGGTACCAATGAGCAGGATGTTCAGCACGTTGTCGTCAGAGAAAGGGCTGCCCTCGGGCATCGTCATCTCTTTTTCGGTGTGGGCCAGGCCGGTGCCGTCAAGGTCCTGGTCCTCGCCCGCGTCAATATCGCCCATTTCCTCCACGCTGCCGTCGCTGTAGCGCAGCAGGTCGAGCTTGCCGTTGATGTACAGCCCGGCCACGGCCGCCAGCACCGCCACGACCGCTGCCGCAATTATGGCGATACGCCCGGCCCTCGGCAAGCGGCGCCAAAAGTTGGGCTTTGACTGTTCGGTGATTTGTTCTTCTTTTTTGGTTTCTACTTCGTTCATGGTTGTTTACTTTCCCCTATGCAAAATACGCCGCCCTGCGGCACGAATATCACAACAATAATACAAAAATGCCGCCCCGGCAAATATGGTCAGGCCCAGCGCACGCCAGGTGAACCAACCGTGCTGGATGCTGTGGGTGCGCAGCACGATGAACCACACCGGGGTCATCAGTGTGCAGAGCAGCAGCGGCAGCGCCCGGACAAGCTGCTGCTTATCCCGGATGCTTGCCACAAACAGCGCCGCCAGCAGCACCGCCACAAGGACCAGCGGCCAGAACAGGTGCTTTTCCGCCAATGTTTCGTATACAAAACGTATTATATTACCCCATGTCAATTCCATGCCGTGCCAGCTGTCGGCGGCGGTGCGCACGCCCACCTGGTGCAGCGCGTCGGCAATGACGTTCTGCCCGGTCACAAGCCCGGCCAACACCCATTTGGACGCCCAGCACAGCAGATACCCGACGCCCCATGAAAGGCTTCCGCCCACCACAATGCCGCACTGGGGCACACCTGCCCGCAGCCGCTGCTGGGGCTGCAGCAGCCAGCAGACCAGCGGCAGGCCGAGCGTTAGGATCGGCGTGACGAGCAGGTCGCAGAAGGCCGTCACAACGCCCAAAACCAGCAAGGCCAGGCAGACGCTGTCACTGCGGCGGGGCTTGGCCAGCACCCAGACGCAGCCAGCATAGGCGGCGGCAAAGCAGGTGAAATACTGCACCTGATGCGGCACCCAAAACACCGTGACCAGCAGCTGGCTGACGACGAACCAGAAGGCCGCCCGCAGCCCGCAGCGGCGGCGCAGCAGCCACACCACCGCCGCAAACAGCGCCGCCAGCACCACATACTGCACGACCCGCACGCCGGTAATGGTCGTGACCAGCAGCAGCGGTCGCAGCCAAATGAGATACCCGTGCCAGTACCGCGCGTAGGAGAAGGGCTCCAGCTCTGGTGCGTCGGTGCGCTGCGCCCCGGCGGCCCAATCCTTTTCTATGTACCATTGCAGGTCGTCGGCCAGCGTCTCAAAGTTATCGACGTTGTAGGCCGTGTTCGTCATCATGGCTCTCAGCGGCGGGGCCTCGTCGGCGGCAGCGGCCTCGGTCAGCATGATGGTGTCGGTATAATTGTCCATCTGGAACAGCTTGAAGCCGAAATATTCAGGGTACAGCCCCTCACCTGCGATGGTCTGCGCGGATTCGTAGACGTGGTCCCGCACCCGATCCCCCGGCAGGGCGTAGGCCGCCAGCAACAGCACAAACAGCGCCGCCAGCGTAACGGCAAACGCCGCCAGTGCCCGCAGGGGAAAGGGTGGTTTTTGTTGTTTCGTGTCCGCCATGGGGCACCTCTTTCCGATAAAAAATCTATTTTATTATAAAACAAAAGTCCCCCGGTTTCAACCGTGGGACTGTGAAAAAACTATGACACCATATCCGTCTGCCGGGATACGGACAGCACAATGCCCATTTCTCCCAGCAGCATCAGCAAGCTGGTACCGCCGGAGGAAAAAAACGGCAGGCTGATACCCGTATTCGGTATCGTGTTCGTTACGACCGCAATGTTCAAAATGGCCTGCAAAATGACCTGCACCACAAAGCCCACCGTCAGCAGCGCACCAAACTTATCCCGTGCCCGCACCGCAATGGACATACCGCGCAGCAGCAGCAGCAAAAACAGCGCTACCGCCAGTGCCGCGCCAAAAAAGCCCAACTCCTCGCACAGGATCGAGAAGATGAAATCGTTCTGCGGCTCGGGTACGTACAAATATTTCTGGCGGCTGTTGCCCAGCCCCAGCCCGGCCAGCCCGCCGGACGCGATGGCGTACAGGCTCTGGATCGTCTGGTGTCCCTCCCCCAGCGGGTCGGCGAAGGGATCCCGCCAGCTGGCCAGGCGGTCGGTGGCGTAGGGGACCAGCTCCGGCAGGGCCGCCACCGCCGCCGCGATGGCCGCCACGCCCAGGCCTCCCGCCAGGCCGAACCACTGCAGCCCGGTCCCACCCACAAACATAAGCACCGCGCCGATGGACAAAATCAGCAGCGTGCCGGACAGGTGCGGCTCCAACAGCATCAGCACCGTGACCGTGCCGAGAATCAGCGCGAAGGGCAGCACGCCGGTGGAGAAGGTTTTCATCCTGTCATGATTCAGCGATATGATGTGGGAAAACACCAGCACCACCGAGAATTTTGCGATCTCGCTGGGCTGCAAGGTACCCAGCCCCGGCAGCACGATCCACCGCTTGCAGCCGTTGTACTCCGGCATAAACAGCACTACCGTGAGCAAAACCAGCGACAGACCCAGCATCGGCCAGGCCAGCTTGTGCCAAATGTGGTAGTCCACCAGGCTGGCCGCGTACATGGCCGCCACGCCCAGCGCCGCAAACAACAGCTGCGGCCGGATGTAGGTGTAGGCGTCGCCGCGGCGGTACAGCGCCACCGCATATCCGGCCGAAAACAGCATGATCAGCCCATAACTGAGCAGTGCCAGCAATATAATCAGGAACGGCACATCGAACGTGGGCAGCGCCGCCGCCCGGGCCTTGAATTTTTGCACCAACACAGCCATACAAAACGCCCCCTGCGCAGAGTGTACGCAGGGGACGGTGGGTTTATTCCTTATTTATGCAGGTCCAGGCTCAGCATCGTGTAGGCGTTCTCGCCCTGCTGAACGCTCTGAAAGCTGGCCTCGTAGCAGGCTTTCAACACTTCCATGTTTGGCTGAGGTGCATCGGGGTCGGCGATCGTGCCGGTAGCCTGCGCTTCGGTATAGTTGTCAATGACTTGGGCACAGATGCGCCTGCGGTCCCGCAGCGGGGCCATCAGATTGGCCATCCACTGCTGGTACATACCGTGGTAATCACTGCCGTGATCCGCAAACAGGAAGTAATATTCCTGCTCGACTTCCAGGGGCGAGGCCTGGTGTTTGTAAAAGTCGGCCAGGGCGCCGCGCTTTTTGTCCGTGGCAAATCCACGGACGTCCGCCAATCCGTTGGGGAAAAGCTCCGGGTGGCGTATCCATTTTGAGTACGGCTCCACCTGGACTTTTAGTGCCTCGAAAATTTCGAGGAAATCCTCTAAGGCGATCTTCATTTCGCCCTTTTCCCACTTTTGGATCGTTCGCTTGTCACGGCCAAGGCGGTCTGCCAATTCACGCTGAGAGACATCTACGCTCTCTCGTGCTGCAACGATCGCTTCGGCCACGCGTAATCGATATTCGGACATAAGTTTCTCTCTCCCCCATCATTACCCACTTTTGCCGGAAGAAGTAAAAGCAGCCGTACATTTTACGCCGCCAAAATTTCTAGCATTGGTTGTGTACTTTGCACATGGGGCTGTGATATATTGGTAGAAGCACCACGAGAAAAGCCACATAAACCATATATGTATTTTACAGCAATTTCCATTTATTGTCAATGCGTTTTGTGATGTAACATAATAAAATTGGGTGAGAATCGTGTATATCTATCGTGTCGTTCGTCAACAACTTTCCATACCGGGAACAGGCTGCTATACGACCTTTGGCATTGCCGCGCTGCAGCTTTTGGCCGGGCAGTGGCAAAAAGTGCGCTTTATCGCAGATGTATCGCTCAACCAGCAGCTTGTAGAGACGCTGGCCGCCGCTTGCACCACCTGCCAGCTGGATCCCCGCCAGCTGGCGGATGTGGTAGAGGATGCGATTGTATAATTTAGAGGAAAGTGTGCAAATTTTGAAATAACACTAAAATCGCCCGAATACACCAACGGCGCACCACCCTGATCAGGTGATGCGCCGTTATTTTTCTATATAGAAGATGCGGATTCAGGTCAAGCCACCTGTCATCGCACCGCAAGCCCTTCGTGTTGCAGGTATTATCCCGTACTTCACAAAAAATGTAAATCGTTCCAAAGTATGATGCCGCAGAGCAAAAGCCGCGTTTAAAATTCGTCAATTTTTAGCAAATTTTATTGCCTTTATTAGATAATTGTGGACAAAGCGCACAAGCAATGCTACAATATAGCTATTCTGGGTTTTATTGTCCCCCAAAAGTAAGGAGAATCGCCGTGAAGCTGAACAACCGCCGCACCATTCTGGTGGGTCTTGCATTTTTGTCGATCTGCACATTCTGGCAGATGTACGACAGCGTAATGACCCTGATTTTGACCGATACCTTTAAATTGAACGAGACGTTCGCCGGGGCCATCATGGCCGCAGACAACGTGTTGGCGCTGTTTTTGCTGCCGTTCTTTGGGGCGCTGTCCGATAGAACACACACCCGCATCGGGCGGCGTATGCCCTTTATCGTGGGCGGCACGGCGGCGGCGGCCATTTTGATGAACCTCATTCCGCTGCTGGACGACCGCTATGCCGTCAACCCCAGCACCGGAACGTTAGTGCTGTTTATCGTGGTGCTGGGCCTGTTGCTGGTGGCCATGGGCACCTACCGCTCCCCTGCTGTGGCCCTGATGCCCGACGTGACCCCCAAGCCACTGCGCAGCCGCGCAAACGCCATCATCAACTTGATGGGCGCGGTCGGCGGCATCCTGTACCTGGGACTGGCCGCCGTGCTGTACCCGGCGTCCAAAACGAAGGGCGTGGAGCACGTCAGCTACCGCCCGCTGTTCTTCATCGTCTCGATGATCATGGTCGTGGCTGTTGTCGTTTTGTACCTGGCCATCAAGGAGCCGAAGCTTGAGGAAGCAAACCAGAAGCTGGAGGCCGCCCACCCCGAGTGGAACCTTGCCACCGACGACGGCGCAGGTCACGAGGTTTTGCCGACCCCGGTCAAGCGCAGCCTGGCGTTTTTGCTGGTCTCAATCTCGCTGTGGTTTATCGGCTATAACGGCGTTACAACGTGGTTTACCAAGTATGTAGAGGCTGTCATGGGCGAGGGCCTGGGCGGTGCGTCCACCTGCCTGCTGGTCGCCACGGCGGGCGCAATCGTCTCGTACATTCCCATCGGTACGCTGGCCGCCAAAATTGGCCGCAAGCGCACGATCCAGTGCGGTATCGTGCTGCTGGCCACCTGCTTTATTCTGGGTTACCTGCTGACCACGATGTACACCTCGATCCAGCCCATCATGTACGTGGTGTTTGCGCTGGTGGGCCTGGCGTGGGCCGCCATCAACGTGAACTCGCTGCCCATGGTGGTGGAAATGTGCCGCGGCAGCGACATCGGCAAGTTCACCGGATATTACTACACCTTCTCGATGGCCGCGCAGGTCGTCACGCCCATCGTGGCCGGCTCCCTGATGCGAGCCATCGACTACCGCGTACTGTTCCCCTACGCCGCCCTGTTTGTAGCCCTGAGCTTTGTGACCATGTGCTTCGTCAGGCACGGCGACACCAAAGCCGAGGCAAAGAAGGGGCTGGATGCGTTTGAGGATATGGATACGTAAACGACCTTTTCATTATTAAACTTTTAGGGGCCGTTGCACTAACAGCCCCTATTTTGTATGAAAATGCGTAAGACCATTTGCACGCTCCCTATCCGATCCTGGCGCTGCTTCCCCAAAGCGGTACTGCAGAGGACGCCATTCTCTTGTTAGAAGGTTTTTGGCCTTCTATACTATAAGAGATGTAAATTTCGGATAAAAGCACACCTCGAAGGCGTTAAATTTACAAAAAGTTCACAATTGAAACTTGGCAAGCGATTTCCTTGCCTTTTTCCGCCATTTTCTTTCCCAATGCAGATAAACAATAGTTTATATAGGTCGCCCCTGCCCGTGAACATAGTTAGCAGGGGCGATTAGATGTGCTACCGGCATGGTCACCACCTATTACCCATGCCGGGCGCACATACAGCAACAGCCTTCCCTTTGCTATATGTCAAGCAACAGGAAGGCTGTTATATTATTTTGGTCTACGAGATTTCACTAATAATTGAATCACTTTTTCTTTACCATAACGCAAACGGACGTAAAAGTCCAAGAAAAGAAGCGTTAGCCGATAACTCTCTTATTGTAGCTTAGGTACGAGTTGGAATGGAATATGGCTGGCTGCCATATCCGGTTCCAAATATATTGTAATAGAAGATAAATTCGTTTGTCAGCCCATATCGGCGGCAAGAGCCTGGTCGATGAGCTTTTGCAGCGTCTCCGCCTGCTTCTTTTCCGTGATAGCGCCTACGATGGGCTCGCCCACGATATTGCCGTTCCTGTCAACCACATAGGTGGTGGGATATGCAAAGATGTTGCCAGTGAACTTTCCCGCTTCTCCGTCGGAATCGAAATACACGTTCTGATAGGTGGCACCCTTCTTGGCCAGTACGTCCTTTGCCTCAGAGATTGCTGTTTCGTCGCCGTCCAGCGTAAAGGTGTTGACGCCGATGAGGGCGCCGCCCTTCTCCGCAAGCTTCTTGTTCAGCGCGTCCAGATCGGCAAGCTCGCCCACGCAGGGATTGCAGGTGGTGAACCAGAAATTCACTACGGTGACGGCGTTGCCGGAGAACAGCTCGTCACTCTTCACCGGGTTCCCATCCAGATCCTTGCCCTCAAAGGCAGGGAATTTCTGCACACTGCCGTCATCAGGCGGCGCGGTCATGTCGCTGCCCGCAGGCACGCTCATGGCGTCATCTATAGATTGCTGTACCGCATCGGGGTACTTTTCCTCAATCATGGTCAGCTTGTTTTCGATGTCGCGAATCGTCTCCGCTTTTTCCTGAAGCAGTTTCAGCTCATCTGCCGTAAACTGATCCTTGGCGGATTCAATTGTACTGAGCAGGAAATCACCGTAGTTTTTGCCGTCCTCCTGCATGGTCATGCCCTTGTCGGCTGCCATGAATACCTTTTCCCAAAGTTCGGTGTTCTCCGAGAGAATGTCATTTTCCTGCGCCATCAGATCGTTGTACATGGCAACCGCTTCCTCGGCATTCTTCGGTTCGCTGCTCGTTCCGTCCGTTTTGTCTGCGCCCTTTGCTCCGCAGGCAGCCAAAGACAGCGCAATCAGGGCGATAAGCAGCAGCGCCAGCAATCGGCCGGCAGGTTTCGTTCGATTCATCTTCATCTTTTTATTTCTCCTTGTTATCATTGTTTTTCTGCGGCATTGCAGCCGCCTTGGTTTTATCTTTACCGTCTCCAAAGCCGTAGCGGAAGCTGACGGCGCTGGTAGGACAGGCGCGGACGCACATCCCGCAACGGATGCACTCGGCATGGTTGGGCGTCTTTGTCACGTCCACATCCATTTTACAGGCCTTGGCGCATTTCCCGCAGGAGACGCATTTGTTCCTGTCTACCTTCATCTGGAACAGGGATACCCTGTTGAACAGCGCGTAAAACGCACCCAGCGGGCACAGCCACTTGCAGAAGGGGCGGTAGAATACCACGCTCAGCACGATCACCGCCAGCAGGATGCAGAATTTCCATGTAAACAGGCTCCCCAGCGCCGCCCGGATGCCGGAATTGGCAAGGGACAGCGGGATGGCCCCCTCCAGCACGCCCTGTGGGCAGAGGTATTTACAGAAGAACGGGTCGCCCATGCCTACATCATTCACAAGGAACGCCGGCAGCAGGAAGACCATCACCAGCAGCACAGCGTATTTCAGGTATGTCAGCGGCTTCAGCCTCTTTGTGGAAAGCTTCTTAGTGGGGATTTTATGCAGCAGTTCCTGAAACCAGCCGAAGGGACACAGAAAACCGCAGATAAAGCGTCCCAGCAGGACTCCCAGCAAAATAAGGAAACCTGTGATATAATAGGAAAAGCTGAACTTGGAAGACCCCACCACCGCCTGAAACGCGCCGATGGGACAGGCACCGGAGGCCGCTGGGCAGGAGTAGCAGTTCAGCCCCGGCACGCAGACGTTTTTCCCCGCGCCCTGATACAGCCCGCCTTTGAGGAAGTTCGGCAGGTGCAGGTTGGTCAATAAGGCTGCCCCCGCCTGTATCCAGCCCCGGAAGCGGGACAGAAGTTGTGACGCGCCCGAAAATTTCTTACCCAATGCCCACACACTCCAGACATAATTTGATCGCTTTGCTCAGCACCGTCGCCGTCTCGCCGCGCCATACGCCGAAACACAGCATGGCAATGCCCACAACCAGCAGCACGGCCTGCGCCGCCGCCTTTTTTACATGGCTCAATTCCATCACCCTTTCACTTTTTCTGCCACTATCATAGCACAAGAGAGTTAAAGTCACTGTTAAGAACGAAAATTTAACGCAAACCTTATCCGTTTTTGCTATAATTATAATAACATGAAAATGAATAAAAAAGGAGGGCTCTCATGCACCTTTTAGTAATTGAAGACGAACGCGCCCTGTGTGAAACCATTGTCCGCAGCCTGCGGCGCCAAGCGTACAGCGTGGACTGCTGCTACGACGGGGAAAAGGCGTTGGAGCTTCTGGGCGTGGAGCGCTACGATCTGGTGCTGCTGGATCTGAACCTGCCGGGGAAGGACGGCATGACAGTGCTGCGCACCCTGCGGCAGACCGACCGGGAGACAAAGGTACTGATCCTCTCTGCCCGGGGTGAGGTGGAGGACAAGGTGGAGGGGTTAGATGCCGGAGCCAATGACTATCTGGCAAAGCCCTTTCATCTTGCCGAGCTGGAGGCTCGCATTCGCAGCCTGACCCTGCGGCAGTTCACCCAGCAGGATGTGCTGCTGACCTGCGGCGGCCTGACCTTTGACACACGCTCCCGTACCGCCGCCGTCAACGGGCAGACGCTGACGCTCACCCGCAAGGAAACAGGGATACTCGAATACCTGATGGTGCATCAGGGGCGGCCCGTGAGTCAGGAGGAACTGATGGATCACGTTTGGGACAACAGCGTGGACAGCTTCAGCAATTCCATTCGCGTCCACATCTCCGCCCTGCGCAAAAAGCTCCGCGCCGCGCTGGGCTATGACCCCATCCGCAACCGCATCGGCGAGGGCTATCTGATGGGAGGCGAGGAAGCATGAAGCGTCTTTCCTTGCAGTGGCGCATCACCCTGATGACCGTCCTGCTCATCGGCGTCACCTGCGTGATCATGAATCTGCTGCTCTGCTCCTCCGGTGTGTACTATATGGACACCATTGCGGACAGCCTACAGGGCAGCGGCACGGTAATCCTGAATGAGGACGGCGCGGTGAGCTTTGACCCGCAGCACATAGCGCCCGACGAGGAGCTGACCATTGTCGTCGATGGGGCGCAGGGGCGCTTCCGCACTACCAACTGGTACATCACGGCTGCGGTAATGCTGCTCAGCGGTGTGCTGACCTATTTTGTCAGCGGACGCGCGCTCAAGCCCCTGCGCAGTTTTGCCTCGCAGGTGGAGCAGGTGCAGCTGAACAATCTTGCCGATATGAGGATCGATGAAGACGTTATTCCGGAATTCCGGCAGCTGAGCCGCTCGTTCAACCAGATGCTGGAGCGGCTGAACAATGCCTTTGCCGCCCAGCGGCAGTTCACCGGCAATGCCGCCCACGAGCTGCGCACGCCGCTGACGCTGATGCAGGCGCAGCTGGATCTGTTTTCCTCAGAGCACCCCGACGTGCCGCCGGAGATTGCGGAGTTTCTCGCCCTCCTGCGGGAGCAGACGGAACGTCTGACCCGGCTGACCAAGACGCTGCTGGAGATGAGCAATCTGCGGCAAGTGGCACGGAACGAGCGGATCCAGCTCGCTCCCATGATTGAGGAGATCTTTACGGATCTTGCGCCACTGGTGGAAAAGCGCGGCATCACGCTGGAGGCGGATGGCGACGGCGTTATGACTGGCAGCGATGCGCTGATCTACCGGCTGATCTTTAACCTGACAGAGAACGCCGTTAAGTACAACCGCCCCGGCGGCTCAGTGCAGGTCTGTGTCACACAGGAAACAGAAAAACTCCTGATTCGCGTTTCCGATACCGGCTGCGGCATTCCGGAGAAGTATCAGCAAAGCATCTTCCAGCCCTTTTTCCGTGTGGATAAGTCCCGCAGCCGCGAGTACGGCGGTGCGGGGCTGGGGCTCTCGTTGGTGTGGGAGATTGCCGATCTCCACGGCGGCTCCGTTTGGGTGGAGGAAAGTTCGGACAAGGGCACGACCATCGCGGTGGAGCTGCCAACGCAACAATCAACGAAGCCCTAAAACCCTTTTATTCGTTTTTCGCCGCTTCGCTTGCCGCCCTGCGGCGTTCCTCTCTGTATGGGGCGGTCAGCCGGAAAGAGAAGCGTCCCTTTTCAATCTCAAATTCCTTGCAGCCCGTGTCCGGGTCTACGTCCGTCAGCTTGCAGACGGCAGGGTGTTTGCGGCTGTATGCGGTCAGCCTGTTTTTGCGCTGCTGGATGGCAGCTATGCACAGGCGGCAGCTTCGGCGCTTGTGGCGCTGCTGTTATGCCCATTTGTAGCACCGATGCTGCTATCGCTGGCAGGAAGTGCCTTGATTGTCGCTGCACCGGCAATATTTGCTTGACTATTCTGAAAACAGAATATGACGATGAACCGCTGTCGGCTGCACAGCGGTTTTTCTTTTTCAGATAGTATTCAAGAAGTCATAAAGTCAGGATAGTAATGGAAGAGGTAATGCGTTTAGAAGGTGAACGACAATATTTTGAGCGCTACTTGTGGTTTTATGGACAATCTGCTATAATATCTATGTATATTTGTGAGGAATGGGATTGATATTCTTTTCTTACTACAATTACGGAAGGAGGGCTTGACAATGATGCTCAAAGGCGCGAAA
>ENA-OPSD01001845-OPSD01001845.1-human-gut-metagenome-genome-assembly--contig:-NODE-1845-length-14220-cov-3.706742_pt1 | contig 14220 bp, 14 predicted proteins | sample MGYA00241453_ERZ501898 | MGnify/ENA primary metagenome ERZ501898 (study PRJEB25962, sample SAMEA2042226) | human gut metagenome | biome: human gut; feature: human-associated habitat; material: faeces... | reverse complement strand
AGTAACCGCCGTGCTTTCGAACATGAGTGTGGTAAAGATGCCGGAAGATTATGCGGACTATATTGAAAAATTCGGAGTGTATACCAGTACGAACCGGACAGAATTATGTATCTGTTCTTTTAAGGATACACTTTCACTCAGTTTTACATCAAGATATGACAGTACAAATATCCAGCGGAATTTTTACCGGATACTGACAGAACTCGGCGTACAGGTTACGGTTACAGAAGCGGATTTTCCGGAGGATGCAAAAGTAAATTACGAAGGGAAGAAAGTGTTGCAGATATTTACATTCTGCTGTATTGCAGCAATTGTGCTCAGTATGATGACCGATATCATCATATCCCCCGGGGTACACTGGTCGGTATATGTAGCGTCCGGCTGTGCAACGATGTGGTTTACGATGGCAGTTGGGTATGTGAAGCGCTTTAACCTGTTGAAGAATGCGGCGTGGCAGCTTCTGATCATGTCCGGCATCTGCGTGTTATGGGATCTGGGAACCGGATGGAGGGGATGGTCGGTAAATATCGGAATCCCGGATATCTGCCTATTGATCCAGATTGTAATGCTGATCATATCCCGAATACGGTCATTATCACCAAGAGAGTATATGATATATTATGTAATGGCGTCGGTATATTCGATGATACTGCCGTTCGTACTGCTCATGACAGGGGTGATCCGCTACAGAACTCCGTCTGTCATCTGTATCGGCTGTAGTTTTCTGCTGATGATTGGACTTATCATGTTCAAAAGAAAAGAATTTAAAGAAGAAATGCATAAAAAATTTCACGTTGGTTGACACTGATATCAAGAGTTATGTTATAATAGCTATATCAAGAGTTTATGTCAGCGCGTTTACAAATTTCATAATACGATACCAGAAAAGTTGGCGTGCAGTTCGATATAACTTCGGATTGTGCGCTCTTTTAGCGTTGTCATACATCTGCAGGTTACCATGAGAGAAGTGTTAGAACAGGAGGCAGAAATGTTCAAAATAGGAGATTATGTGGCGCATTATAAGGAGGGCGTCTGTGAAGTGGTAAATATTGGAAAGATTGATATGGGCAGTTCGGATAAAGAGTATTATACGTTAAAACCGGTATATGATGCAGCCGGAACGGTATATACACCGGTTGACAACAAGAGGGAGCAGATCAGACAGTTAATTACAAAAGAAGAAGCAGAGAATCTGATCAAAGAGATGTCGGAGATTGATACAATCGGTGTGACGAATGAAAAGCAGCGGGAAGCAATGTACAAAAATGCGTTATTACACAATCAGTGCAGAGAATGGGTTTCATTGATCAAGACATCTTATGGGAGAAATAAAGAAAGAATCCAGGCAGGAAAAAAGACGATTAATATCGACGAGAGATATATGTCCAGTGCTGAAAAGTTCCTGTATGGGGAACTGGCGGTGGCGATGGAGATGCCGAGAGATAAAGTCAGTGGTTATGTGAAAGAGCATTTGGATACAGAGAGAGAATAGGAGAAGACAGAGTCAAAAATAATGTTGCAAACCAAAGAAATGGTTGCAACATTATTTTTGCGATTAATGTGAAATCGTTGTATCTTTAACTGTTTTTGCGGATTTTTCGGCATAAATTGTCGTTACAAGATTCTTATACGGAGCACGCTTTTTTAGTTCTCCGGCATCTTCTAAAATATCCTGAAGAAGATCAAAACTTTCCTGACGGAAGATTAGATCCTTCTTCCATGTGTCCTGTTCATAGTAACGGGATACGATGGTTGTAATGGTATCCGGTGTCGTCTCTTTGAACTGAGGCGCAATTACCTGAGCAATTTCTTCCGGAGTGTGAGATGCCACATAATTCATACCTTTTTGCAAAGCATTGGTAAATCCCTGAATGATTTCCGGATGTTGGGAGATGTAACTTTTCTTTGCAGAGAATGCGGTGTATGGGACATATCCGCTGTCAGTTCCGAGAGAAGCTACAACATATCCTTTTTCTTGTTTTTCAAGGTTGGTTGCGCCTGGTTCAAATTCTACCGTGAAGTCATAGTCTGCTTTTTCTTCAGCAAAGGCTGCAGCTGTAGAACCGAAATCAATGTTCTGGTCAATTGTAAGATCAGAGGCTGGGTCAATGTGATTCTGCTTTAAGATATATTCGAATACCATTTCAGGCATGCCGCCTTTCCGCCCGCCAATAACTTTTCTGCCTTTCAGATCTTCCCATTTAAAATTTTTAATATCCTCTCTGGCAACTAGGAAGTTTCCGGCTCGCTGAGTGAGCTGTGCAAAATTCACGACATAATCATGAGCCCCTTCATTATAAGTATAAATGGAAGCTTCTGATCCCATAAATCCGATGTCGGCTGTTCCGGAAAGGACAGCAGTCATGGTCTTGTCGGCACCGAAACCGGTCACGAGAGAAAGGTCGATCCCTTCCTTCTCAAAATAATTCTTTTCTATTGCAACATACATCGGTGCATAGAAGATAGAATGAGCGACTTCATTCAGTGTGACAGGAGTCAGATCCGTCTTTTTATTATTGATAGATTTTGAAGTTTTTGAAGTTTTGCCTGTCGCAGATTCCGGTTTATCAGCGGATGTGCATGCCAAAAGTGAAGTGACAGATAGTGTAAAAAGTAGAAGAAGAGCGGTGATACACTTTTTCATAAGATCCTCCCAGGGAAATATATTCTATGCTTTATAGTATATTCAGATGTGAAAGATCAGTGACAGTGGGTGGATAGATTACAAAATTTCTTATTTTATTTTAAATGAATTAATGGTAAAATATTGAAGTATTAACGAAAATGAGAGGAAAAAGAGTATGAAACAAAAAAATAGCTTTAGCGGACAGATTGGATTTGTATTTGCAGCTGCCGGAAGCGCAGTCGGTGTGGGAAATCTCTGGCGCTTTCCATATCTGGCGGCAAAAGATGGAGGCGGATTGTTCCTGCTTATCTATCTGGTACTGGTGCTGACGGTCGGATTTGTGTTATTGACTACGGATATTGCAATTGGCCGCAAGACAGGCAAAAGTGCAATCTATGCTTATGAATCAATGAAGAAAAAATGGAAATTTCTTGGAGTGATCACATTCTTGGTTCCGGTGTTGATCATGACCTATTACGCAGTTATCGGCGGATGGATTTTAAGATACATTGTTATTTATCTTACAAGCTCAGGGAAGCAGGCAGTAGCAGATGACTGCTTTACCGCATTCATTTCTTCACCATCGTCGGTGTGGTATGGATTGATCTTTATGCTGCTGACAGCATTGATCGTATATAACGGTGTAGAAGAGGGAATCGAACGGGTTTCGAAATTTATCATGCCGGTTCTGCTGATTATGGTAATCGGAATTGCAATTTTCTCACTTACATTGAAGACTACGCTGGATGATGGAACGGTACGTACCGGATTGCAGGGGCTTAAGGTGTATATGAAACCGGATCTGACAGGAATTACGGTTGGCCGCTTCCTGCAGATTACACTGGACGCAATGAGCCAGCTGTTCTTCTCTCTGAGTGTATCAATGGGAATTATGATTACATATGGCTCATATGTTAAGAAAGATGTAGATCTGAATAAGGCAGTATCGCAGATTGAGATTATGGATACCGGAGTTGCATTCCTTGCCGGTGTTATGATCATCCCAGCAGTATTCGTATTCTCCGGTTTGGACGGAATGTCAGCGGGACCGGGACTGATGTTTGTATCATTGCCAAAGGTATTCTACAGTATGGGAACGGTCGGACGTGTGATCGGAATTCTGTTCTTTGTACTGGCAGGATTTGCCGCATTGACATCCTGCATTTCGGTACTGGAATCAATCACTGCAAACTGTATGGAATTATTCCACACAGAGCGTAAGAAGACGACCAGAGTGTTATCGGTGATCTACCTTATCGCAACAGCAGTGATCGCACTTGGATACAGCATCTTCTATGTAGAAGTTGCACTTCCAAACGGAAGTACGGGACAGCTTCTGGATATCATGGACTATATCAGTAACAGCTTTATGATGCCGTTTATCTCACTGTTATCAGCAATTTTGATCGGCTGGATCATGAAACCGTCATGGATTGCGGAGGAAATGGAACTGAATGGCGAAAAATTCAAGCGTAAAAAGTTATATAATGTGATGATGCGTTATATTATGCCAGTCATTATGATGATTTTATTCCTGCAGTCAACAGGTGTGTTGAATCTGATTATGAAATAAGAATATATAGAAATCGTAGTTTGAAAGGAAGTCGGAGAAATCTGGCTTCTTTTTGTAATCTGAGTATCTGGAAAAGTCAATGAAAGGTGTTGGGGGTATTGATTTTACTTTTTGCTATTAACTAATAATTGCAATTGTGTATAGTTTTATGTTAAAATATATTAAATAATAGTAATTTGGTTTAATAAAGTATGCGATATTATAACAGGAGGGGCAATGGGGAAAGGTTGGTACTAGCAAATTAGGAGAGTTATAATGCTATTTTGATTAATCAGCATAAGAATCAGAAAGAACGGATGAAATTATTACGACAGTTAACGGTACAACAATTAAATACATTGGAAGCGGCAAGCATGAATAATCTGATTAAGATCGGAAACGGAGATAGATAAGAATTAACTAAAAATGAAATAAAAAGTAAAAATATATAACCAAAAGGAGAGTAGACTAATATGAATACAAAAGCAGAACATGCAGCAGAATTACACCAGAGAGGATGCAACTGCGCCCAGGCAGTAGCCTGTACATTTTGCAAAGAATTCGGAATCAGTGAAGACGATATGTTTCGTATCGCAGAAGGTTTTGGTCTGGGTATGGGCGTGATGGAGATGTGTGGTGCATTGTCTGGAATGGCAATGATCATCGGCCTTGATAACAGTCAGGGAGGCACAGAAGAAGGATCCAGAACCAAAGGGGATACATATAAGAAGATCCGAAGCAAAGTAGAAAAATTCAAAGAGAAAAATGGTTCCTGCATCTGCCGGGAGTTAAAAGGTGTGGAGACAGGAAAAGTTCTCTGCAGTTGTCCACAGTGTATCGCAGATGCCGTAGCTTTGACAGAAGAATATCTGGCAGAGCAGGGAAAATAAAGTCTGGATAAAATAAAGCTCAGGGAAAATGAAATCCGGGAAAAGTCAATGCATAATGGAGAAAAGAAATGCGATTAAAAAATATATTAATTGTTGTAAAAGATATCGAACATTCCAAACAATTCTATCATGACCTGTTCGGACTGAATACAATTCTTGACAATGACGGCAATGTGATATTAACGGAAGGCCTGGTACTTCAGGACGAAAAGATATGGAAAGAAGTTCTGAATAAGGATATTATTCCGGAAAATCATGCCAGTGAGTTATATTTCGAAGAACCGGATATCGAAGCATTTGCCAGAAAGCTTGAAAAGTTGTATCCGAATGTTAGGTATGTCAACCGGCTGATGACACACAGCTGGGGGCAGAAGGTGGTCCGTTTCTATGATCCGGATGGCAATCTGATCGAAGTAGGAACACCGATGTAAAGAATTTTGGAATGATAACGGAGGATAAGAAAGATGGGAGTTCGATCAATTGATGCAGAAGATGATCAGTTCGCATATCGTTACGATACACAGTTACTGATCGAGAGAAGAGACGAAGATCTGGATGAAGATGATATCGCAGATTATATTACAGAACATTTTGAAGGTAACAGTCTGATTGCAGCAGGTGATGAAGATCTGGTGAAGATTCATTTCCATACGAATGAGCCGTGGAAGATACTGGAGTATTGCAATTCTGTTGGAGAAATCTTTGATATCGTTGTGGAAGATATGATCCGTCAGGCGAATGGACAGCAGGGATAACAAAGAAAGCATTGAAAGAAGATTCTTCCCTGAAATTCCATCTTCAGAACGCCAAAGATCACGGAGTGACACAGAAAGAGATCGCAGCAGTGATCACACACGTGGGATTCTATGCAGGATGGCCGAAGGCATGGGCAGTAGAAGTTCCGGGAGAAGAGACTTCCAATGAATGGTGCGAGGCAGTATCCGATGAAGAATACGGGAAATTGAAATAATCCTACCGAAGTATAAAAAATGTGATAAAATGGTTGCAGTCAGGGAACTGATTGCAGCCATTTTTTGGGTATCGCCATGTGTTCGTAAGGAACTGCCAGTGGCAGGTCATGTAGATACAAAAGTATGCAAGAGAAGTTGCTGGCGGTCGATTCTGAGGATTAACAGAGACAGAACATGAAAGGACAAGAATCATGAAGATAACATCAGTTGCAGTATTAGGTGCAGGTGCGGTAGGTTCCTATGTGATCTGGGGACTTGCGGACCGTGAAGATATAAAGCTTGGTGTGATCGCCGAAGGAGAGAGAAAGGAAAGACTGAGCCGTCAGGGCTGTGCGATCAACGGAAAGGTCTATCATCCGGAGGTGTGGACACCAGAGGAAGCAGAAAATGTGGATTTCCTGATCGTTTCGTTAAAATACGGTGCATTACCGGGAGCATTGGAAAGCATCCGAAAAATAGTTGGAAAAGATACCAGTGTAATGAGCCTGATGAATGGCGTGGACAGCGAAGAGATCATCGCAGAACAGATTGGAAAGTCACACATTCTTCCGGCTGTGATTAAAGTAGCGTCGCACAGAGAAGCGGACGGATATCATTTCGATCCGGAGACAACACTTGGGATTATCTTCGGTGAATATGAAGCCCCATACGAAAGTGAAAGGGTAAAGGCGGTGAAAGAACTGTTTGCCGGTACGGGAATCCATTACCGCTCAACGGAATATGCAATAGAAGAAGTGTGGTGTAAATTCCGTCTGAATGTCTGCAATAATCTGCCACAGGCAATCCTGGGAGCAGGTGTTGGCTGTTACCGGGACAGTGAACATATGAAAGCAATTCAGAATGGTTTGAAAAAAGAACTGGAAGCAATTGCAGAAGCGAAAGGAATTGACATCAGTAAAGCGGACAGAATGTCCGGACGGGGAAGTGCGGTTCCGCCAATGGCCCGTTATTCCACATTACAGGATCTGGATGCAGGACGTCATACGGAGATCGATATGTTCTCCGGAGCGCTGATGCGTATGGGAAAAGAACTGGGGATTCCAACACCATATAATGAATATACTTATCATATGATCAAAGCACTGGAAGAAAAGAATGACGGCAGATTTGCCTATACAGGAGAGGAAGAACCAACCTGGTCGAAATAAAAAGTTTGGGGAAGAGATATGTTAAAAAAAGAAGAAATGATTACACTTTTAAAGAATGACGTAGTTCCGGCACTTGGCTGCACGGAACCGGTATGTGTAGCACTGTGCGCAGCAAATGCAGGGAAAATGACGGAAAATAAGATCCGCTCGATAGAAGTGGAAGTAAATGCAGGAATCTATAAAAATGGAATGTCGGCAGGAATCCCAGGCTGTGATTATGTAGGACTTCCATATGCAGCAGCACTGGGAGCATATCTTAAGAATCCGGAAAAAGGGCTGGAACTTCTGGAAGATATCACACCGGAAATTCTGGAACAGATGAAAGAACTGTGCGGTATGGCTTCTGTATCCGTGAAGATTAAAGAGCAGGAGCAGGGATTGTATGTGAAATGTAAGATCAAGACAGAAGCAGATATGATCACATCGGTCATCAGAGGAACACATACGAATCTTGTATATCTGGAGAAAAATGGAAAGATTATATATGAAAAAAATCAGGAAAACGGACAGGCATCAGATAATGCTCTGATTGAGACGTTGAAACAGATGACAATTGCACAGATCCGCCAGGTTGCAGATACAGCTTCAGAGGAAGAATTACATTTCCTGATGGATGGAGTGGAAATGAATGAAAGACTGGCAGCTTATTCCGAAGATAAGAAAGTCGGAGTAGGAATTGCAGATACGCTTCGGAGTGAAAAAGGTTCAGAGGTGTTGAAGAATGATCTGTTGACCAGAATTATGCTGAAAGTAAGTTCGGCAGCCGAGAGCCGTCTGGACGGCTGTCCGCTGCCGACGATGAGCAGTTCCGGTGCGGGAACAAAAGGTCTGGTAGTGATCCTGCCGGTCAGTGAAGCAGCAGACGCATTGGGAGTGTCAATGGAGAAAAAGGTGCGTGCGCTTGCAATTGCTCACTTGGTGAACCGTTATATCAATGCTTATATAGGAAAGCTGTCACCGATGTGCTCCTGTGTCATGGCATCATCAACGGCTGCATCCGTAGGAATTGCTTACCTGCTGGGAGGCAGTGACGAACAGCTTGGGTATGCGGTGCGAAATATGTCCGGGACGGTAACGGGAATGATCTGTGACGGCGGAAAGGTCGGCTGTGCAATGAAGGTTGCAACAGGATCATCAGCAGCCCTGCTTTGTGCGCTGACGGCCGTTCATGATGCGCCGCTTCGTGTGAGTGACGGTATCTGTGCAGAGACACCGGAAGACTGTATCCGTCATATGGCACAGATCGGTAATCAGGGGATGGCGCAGACGGATAAAGAAATCATTCATATTATGGAGCAGAAAAAGTGAAACAACAGCATATGTTTTCAAATAAAATGATCGCCGGTATTCTGATACCGGTCGTTCTGGAACAGTTATTGAATTCAATTATGGGAACGGCAGATACGATGATGGTAAGTAATATTGGATCTGCAGCTATCTCGGCAGTATCGCTGGTGGACTCTATCAATATTCTTGTGATACAGGCATTTTCGGCACTGGCAGCAGGAGGAGCAATTGTCTGTTCACAGTATATCGGACAACAGAATAAAAAGATGGCGAATGAATCTGCAAGACAGGTGTTATTCATCATCACGGCCATCTCGATCGCAGTCAGTGTGTTATGTCTGGGATTTAAGAAACCGCTTTTGCGCCTGATTTTTGGTTCAGTAGAAGCTGACGTTATGAGAGCCTCAGAGACATATTTCTTTTATACAGCTATTTCATTTCCGTTCATAGCGGCATATGATTCGGCGGCATCCATTTTTCGCGCGCAGGAGAATACGAAAGGTCCAATGCTCATTTCCATGATATCGAATGCGATGAATATTGTTGGAAATGCAATTATGATCTGGATTTTCCATATGGGAGTTGCGGGTGCGGCAATTTCTACACTGGTCTCCCGTATATTCTGTGCAGTGGTAGTATTGATTCAATTAAGAAAAGACCGGCAGCCAATTGTGGTAAGAGATTACCTGAAAATCCGTCCGGACTGGGCAATGATCCGGAGAATACTCGGAATCGGAATTCCGTCCGGTGTGGAAAACAGTATGTTCCAGCTTGGAAAGCTGGCAATACAGTCTACCGTATCAACATTAGGTACAACTGCAATCGCAGCCCAGGCAATGACAAATATTCTGGAGAATCTGAATGGAATGGCGGCAATCGGAATTGGTGTAGGGTTGATGACAATTGTAGGTCAGTGTATGGGAGCGGACAGAAAAGACGAGGCGGTCTATTACATAAAAAAATTAAGTGTGATCGCAGAAGTGGCAATCATTGTAAGCTGCCTGCTGGTATTTGCATTGACCAGGCTTGTGACAGTTCTTGGCGGCATGGAGCCTGCAAGTGCAAAGATGTGTTTCCATATGCTAACCTGGATTACGCTTGTGAAGCCGATTGTATGGACGCTGGCATTTGTTCCGGCATACGGACTTCGTGCGGCGGGAGACGTAAAATTTTCTATGATCACGTCGTGTCTGGTCATGTGGCTGTGCCGATTTTGTCTGTGCGTGATACTGATCCGATTTCTGGGATTTGGACCGATGGGCGTCTGGATCGGTATGTTTGCCGACTGGACAGTGCGTGCAGTAATATTTACATGGAGATTCCATAGCAGAAGATGGTTAAGGTATAAGGTGATTTAAAGATGAAGTATGTATTAAAGAAGGCAGATCAGACAGAGGTAGAAGAAATATTCAGTCTGTATCTGAAGCGGATTCAGTGGATGAACGAAAAAAGGAATCGATCAGTGGAACAACAATGGTTATCTGCACAATTTTGTAACCGACCTGACTGAAAAAGGGGCTGGAAGAGAAATCATAAAAGCTGTCGAAGCACTGGCAGTAAATGATCACAAAGAAAGAGTGCGCCTGGACTGCTCCATCGACAATCCATTTCTTAATCAGTATTATGAATCAATGGGGTATGAGATGGCAGGAACCTGCAAAGATGGGGGGGATGAAGGCAATAGGCGTGAAAATATATGGCATTACTATAGAGAAAAATAAATCATAATAAAGAAAATCAAAGGAGAAAAAAATGAACGAATTATATGAATTGATTGAAAAGAAAATAAAGGAATCGGGATATCCACGTCAGATTTCCGGAGCAGATGTATATGATGATATCTGTGATCAGATTGACGGAAAAGAAAATGGGACATATCTGCTGCTTTCGAAATTTGAGGATGATGTGATATTTGAATATCATATTACTATTAATGACGAGGATTTTAATCTGGGAGTTCTGACAATGAAAACACCGGAAGGAACATTCGAAGTAGATTTTGATAAGTAGGAAAAATATCAAAAACAAAAGATAAGTTGGAACATTATTAAAAATTTAGGGTAATACAATGGAAAAATCTTTAGAACCTTCAATTATTACGGTGCTTGGAACAGTGGTATTCCGTGTAATCTGGCTTTTGACTGTCTTTAAGATGGTTCCGACATATGAGATGCTGATGAATGTGTATGTTGCATCGTGGATATTTACCGGAGGGTTGTTGTTACTCATCTATCTGAAACATATGAGGAAGTTTGAGAAGAAAGCGATGAAATAAAAATATGACAACATATGAAAAGAAAATATTAATGGAAAATGGAACCCGGCATGAGATCGTATCGAGCAATCAGGATGTAGATGTCCGGTTCTACATGTCGGTGGATGAGGGAAGTTATGTCGCACCGCACTGGCATAACAGTCTGGAAATTATATATATGTTGGAAGGCAGCATGAAGGTAAAGTGCGAGAACAAAGAGATCGAAGTACGGGCAGGGGACATCAGTCTGATCAATTCAAGAGAGATCCATTCTTTCTGGAGTACTCCGAATAAATCACTGGTATTGCAGGTACCGGAAAGACTTCTGGAAAAATATATTTCAGACTATGAATTAATAAAATTTTATGTAGATCCGCATCCGAAAAAAGACACAGAAAGCACAAAGCTGGAGTGGTTAAAAAAAGTATGTTATGACATGTATGTGATATATGAAGTGCGGCCGGAAGGGTATCTTCTGAAATTCAAAAGTCTGTTGTATGACCTGTTATATATGCTGATCCATTCGTATTCTGAAAAGATGGTAGAAAAAGAAGTAAACAGGAATAATAAGAACCGTGAACAGATTAAGCAGATCCTGCGCTATCTGGACAGAAACCATATGCGTCAGGTTACCGTTCAGGAGACGGCGGAAGAATTCGGTTATAACCCGGATTATCTTTCCAGAATGTTGAAACAGCAGATCGGACTGACTGCCATGGAATATCTCTATGAAGTACGGATGAATTATGTATATCAGGATCTGATGAATACAGAGGATTATGTCAGTGAGATATTTGCAAGGCATGGATGTACGAATTATAAGGTGGCAATGCGGTGGTTTAAGAAGCGTTATCACTGTACACCATCAAAGATGCGAAAGCAGCGGACAGACAAAATGGAAGTCGTTGTGAATACGGAAAAATATGTAATAAAATAGAAAAAGTCGGAAATGTACCTAATAATAGTAGTTTATATTCCTAATGTGAACAAAAAACATCTGCTAGAATGTACCTATCAAAAAACAAAGGAGCAAAGCAATGGAAACTACAAAGATTAGTATCAAAGAACGATTTGCATATGGTTGTGGGGACCTTGGCTGTAATATTATCTATTCGGCAATGTCCTCATTTCTTTTGTTCTACTACACAGACTATGTAAAAGTCAGTGCATTGACAATTGGAACGATCATGCTGATTTCAAGATTATTTGACGGGGTAACAGACCTGATCATGGGAGTCATCGTAGACAGAACGAAGTCCAGATTTGGAAAATGCCGTCCGTGGATTTTAAGAATGGCAATCCCATTTGCAATCGCAGCAGTATTGTTGTTCTCAGTTCCTTCGGGATTAGGGGAGAATGCAAAAATCGTATACATATTTATTACATACAACCTGGTATCATCTGTTGTATACACAGCAATCAATGTACCATATTCAACATTGAATGCATTGATCACACAGGATCAGTACGAAAGATCTGTGCTCAGTATCTTCCGTATGACACTTGCAACAACAGGAACCCTGATCATCACCAACCTGACACTTCCACTGGTAGAATTCTTTGGAGATAATTTATCTGCATGGACGAAGACATTTGCAGTATTCGGAGTGCTGTCAATCGTAATCTTCCTGATCACTTTTGCGGGAACGAAAGAAAGAGTAAAACCATCCGCTAAGAGTAAGCATGAAAAACTTCCGTTCCTCAAAGGAATCAAAGTATTATTCTGTAATAAATACTGGCTGATGATCACATTGACACTGGTATGCATCTTTATCCAGTATTCATTGAATGGAGGGGCAGCCGTTTATTATGCCAAAGTTGTTCTTCATAATGCCAAACTTGTTGGACCGATGAATCTGGTAGCAAGTGTTGTTCAGATTATTGCAATGTTCTTTACAGCATTTATCATCAAACGTATCGGTAAGAGAAATATGCTGATCATCGGAGCCATCGTCTATGGACTTGGATTTGGAATGTTCCAGTTCGTCGGAACCAGCTATTTCGGAATTATGTTCGCATCAGCATTAAAGGGAATCGGTAATGCAGGTATTTCTTCTTGTATGTTTGCGATTGTATCCGATACGATCGAATATGGTGAATGGAAGACTGGATATCGTACAGAAGGCCTGATCAACAGTGCATCAAGTTTTGGATTTAAAGTCGGAAATGGTCTGGGATCAGCAATGCTTGGATGGATCCTTGCACTTGGAAATTATGCGGAAAATGCGGCAGTACAGAGCGCATCTTCTGTTATGGCAATTAAGGCACTGTTCATTTATATTCCGGTTGCAGTTGCAATTCTTCAGATTGTAATTATGTTGTTCTATAAACTGGATAAAGAATATGATGGAATTGTTGAAGACCTGAGAAATGGAAAAGATGCAAAAGAAGCATAAAAAGATAATTACACCAGTTGAAATATACCGGTTATAGAATGAAGGAGATAAATATGAAGTTTACAGAAGGATATTGGGAAAAGAGCGAACGCGCCAATGCTTCTCATGCGATGCATGCATTTGTCGTAGAAGAAATTCCAAATGGTATGCGTGTGATAGCTCCGTTTCATAAAATCAATGACCGTGCAGATGCATTAGATGTAGGAACGATCACAACAGAATTTACGGCAACAAGAAAAGATATCATCAGTGTAAGAAGCTGGCATTTTGAAGGATATCAGAAGAAAGAGCCAAGATTTGAACTGAATACGGACGTGCAGGACGTGACCGTCAAAATAAATGATAAAGAAGCGGTAATGACTGCAGGCAGAATGCAGGTTATTGTAGACCGAGAAGAATTCAAAATCACTTATATGGCGGATGGAAAAGTTCTTACCACTTGCGGATTCCGCAATCTGGGATATATGCAGTATGACAGAGAGTGCCTGACAAAATTCCCACAGGAAAATTATATGGCAGCAAGATATACGCCGTATATGTCTACCGAGTTATCACTGGCACCGGGAGAATGTGTCTATGGTCTGGGAGAGAGATTTACTTCTTTCGTAAAGAACGGTCAGGTAGTTGACTGCTGGAATGAAGATGGAGGAACAGCGTCACAGATTTCCTATAAAAACATTCCGTTCTATATGACGAATAAGAATTATGGAGTACTGGTAGATCATACAGATAATGTATCATTTGAAGTTGCAAGTGAGAAGGTTGAATATGTAGGATTTTCTGTAAAAGGAGAGGAGATCCGCTTCCATCTGGTATACGGAGATTCCATGAAAGATGTGATCCGCAATTACACAGATTTGACAGGAAAACCGGCATTGCCGCCGACGTGGTCATTTGGACTGTGGCTTACAACATCATTTACAACGAACTATGATGAAGAGACAACAAGTTCGTTCATTAACGGAATGGCCGAGAGGGACATTCCTCTGGAAGTATTCCACTTCGACTGCTTCTGGATGAAAGAGTTCCACTGGTGTGATTTTGAATGGGATGACCGTGTCTTCCCGGATGCTAAGGGAATGTTACAGAGATATAA
>ENA-OPSD01001828-OPSD01001828.1-human-gut-metagenome-genome-assembly--contig:-NODE-1828-length-14352-cov-6.370497_pt1 | contig 14352 bp, 11 predicted proteins | sample MGYA00241453_ERZ501898 | MGnify/ENA primary metagenome ERZ501898 (study PRJEB25962, sample SAMEA2042226) | human gut metagenome | biome: human gut; feature: human-associated habitat; material: faeces... | reverse complement strand
CCAAGCCGAAAACAACAAAGGCCGAAGCACCATCGGAGCTTCGGCCTTCATCATCTCAGGGTTCCGTCGTATTCAACCATGGCGGGTTGCTTTGACAGGCGCCCTACGGCCGTCTTATAGACCTCGGAACGATCGCGCCGCCCTATTGCCACGATCTCGGCAATCTCAACCATTCCGTCCTCTCGGATTCGGAAAACCATTTTGAGTCCCGCATTCCGCCATTTAATCTTTTTGCAGCCGGCGAGCTCGCCGTGAAGCGGCATTCCGATTTCATCAGCGCGCGTTTTTAATTTTGCGACGGCAATACGGACGAGCCTGCGCTGGGATCCATCTAGTTTTTGATATTCCTTCTCGACGTCTCGATTCAAAAAGCCGACAACAAAATGCCCGCTCATTCGAAAAGGTCCTCGTCGGGAATCGCGTCCGGATCCATCGACTCAAGCTCCGCGAGGTCCTCGGCAGTTAAGGCGTCCTCAAACGGAACAAACTCATGCGGACCATGCTTGACTCGATCCGCAGCGATGCGATTTATCTCAAGTTCACGCAGATACTGCAGCGCGCCGTACATTTCCTCATAGGCAGCATAATCGATAATCACGGTATCGATGTTGTTATGATCGGCGATAAACTGAGGCGCGCGTTTTGCGCGTTTACGAATGGCGGATAAGGACTTGCTTGCTTCGGTAGCAGAAACAACCTGGTCTTTTGTAAACACCGGTTTTTCCAGAACAAGTGGGGACATTTTGACCTCCAAAAAATAATCTGGATTAAATTTCAAAGTATACTTCAAAATATAATCCAGACTTTTTTTCAAAAGCAAAAAGCCTTATCGGTTCTCGATGCTACCGATGTTTTTGAGCTCGATGGAGATGAGGCCGTTGGGCTCGTTGACGAACTCGATGTACTCGGAGTTCGAACCCATCTCGGCCGGAAAGCTGATCTCGATGCCCGTGTCGGTACGAATCTTGTGATTGCGTACGGCCGCGCGCTCGACTTGCTTGCGCTCCACGGGCACGCGCTCGGGAACCTTCTCCTCGGTCAGCGCCGCACGCACGCTCTCCTTGATGACCGGCTCGTCCTCAAAGACCTCATCGACGATATCCCAAGGCGGCAGCTCCTCGTCGTCTTCAACCTTCTCGGCAACGGCGGCTTTGACCTTGGCGAGCGCTACGGCCGTGTTGGCGCCGTGCTCCTCGGCGACTTCCTCGACCACGCGCGTCACCGTGTCGATGACCTCCTTACCCGAAACCCCCGTGTCGCACTGCAGCAGGCCGTCGGGAATGAGCATGCGGTCCTCGCCGGCAATCTTGCGCTTCTTATCCACGTAGCCGATCTCCATGGTGCTTGCACGCACGATGGCATAGCTCGGCACCTTTTGCGAGGGGTTTGGCAAAATGGCGTAGTGGCGCGCGATGTCGTTACGAACCTCGCCCTCTTCGCGACCCACCTCGTGCATGAATGCCTGCTTGGAGCCCAGCAGCATCACGGCAAACCAGCGGGCATCTTCATCATCGTCAAAGTCCGCCACAAGCACGTCAGTGGACTCGGCTTTCTCGGCCTTGGTGAGTTCGGAAGAGATGAACTCCGCAATCTGCTGAGACAAGTCCACGAACTCACGCTCACCAAAGAAATAGCCCTTGAGCTCGCCGCCAAACGCAGAGTTCTCCGCAAACGTGGCGCGCTTATTGTCGGCCGAGGTACGTGCGCGGCGCAGATGCGTGGTCACAAAGCTGCGCACGATACGGCTTTCGATATCCAGCTCGCGCTGGCTCATGACGTTGACGGCAGAGTCAAAGTCCAGGATATGCAGAATCGCGTGATTGATTTTCATATACGGCATTCCGTTCTAGATCGCTTTTGGCACGAACCAGTATAGCGGTCGAGTCCACCCCAGGCGCATCGAAGATTGGTGCAAACAAGCCTGTCCCCTTTGCATAAAAAAGCGCCCGGGTCACATGGGCCCGGACGCCTTCGTTGTAGCCTGTTGCTTATACGAGCCGAATTTAGCAGGAAAAGTCGACGCTGTCGATAATGTCCTTGAGGGCCTTGGCGGAGACGGTGAGCTCATGCTGCTCGTCATCGTTCAGCGGCACGGGAACGCGGCAGACGACACCGTCGCGACCAACGACCGTCGGCATGGAGATGGCAAGATCGGACAGACCATACTCGCCCACCATGAGCGAGGAGACGGGCAGAACGGTCTGCTCGTCACGCATGACGGCAGTGCAGATGCGCTTTACCGCCATAGCGACACCGTAGTAGGTGGCGTGCTTCTTCTCGATGATGGTGTAGGCGGAGTTCTTGACGTCCTCGGCAATGCGCTTCTCGGCAGCCTCATGCTCCAGGTGACCGTGAAGCTCGCAGAAGGTGTTCAGCGGCACGCCGGCAACCTGAGCGCTGGACCAGGCGACAAACTCGGAGTCACCGTGCTCGCCCATGACATAGGCCTGGACATCGCGCGGGTCAACCTCGACGTGAGCGCCGAGCATCTGCTGCAGACGGCCGGTGTCGAGCACGGTGCCGGAGCCGATGACATGGCCCTCGGGCAGACCGGACATCTTGATGGCGGCGTAAGTCAGAACGTCGACCGGGTTGGAGACGATGAGCAGAATGCCGTCGAAGCCAGACTTCTTAATCTCGGGAATAATGGACTTAAAGATGCCGACGTTCTTGTTGACCAGGTCCAGGCGGGTCTCACCGGGCTTCTGAGCAGCGCCAGCGGTGACGACGATCATGGCGGCGTCGGCGACATCTGAATAATCGCCGGCGTAGATCTTCATCGGCTCGGCAAACGTCATGCCGTGCGCAATATCCAGGGCCTCGCCCTCGGCGCGGTTCTTGTCCACGTCGATGAGAACCATCTCGGAGAACAGACCACTCTGCATCAGCGCGAACGCCGAAGACGAACCGACGAAACCGCAGCCGACAATAGCGACCTTCTTCTCGTTAACCATTAGAAACTCCCATCTCTCTCTCCACAAACAAGCCGCCCGGGAACGACCCGAGCGGCTTGCCGTAGTCCCAATACATCCAATCGGGACTTTGATTATGCTCCTATACGCAGCCAAAAATCGACCGTTTACCGAAATTGTTTGAAGGATTCGTAAAATAACTGCACGAAATCGGTTTCGAGCTATTGACGAGCCCAAATAGCCTTCTAATACAGGCCCGCCTCGCGGATGGCCTCGACAGCCAAAGCGATCTGATCGGGCGGCAGGACCAGCGCCATGCGCACGTGCCCCTCGCCCGAAGGGCCAAAGCTCGCGCCCGGCGTCACCACAACGCCGGCCTTCTCCATAAGCTCCTCGCAAAACGCCATGGAATCGGTGCGGCCACCGGGAAGCTTGGCCCACACAAACATAGAGCCATGCGCGTTGGGACGCTCCCAGCCCAGGTCCTCAAGACCGTCGCACAGGGCATCGCGGCGCTCCTGGTACTTCAGACGTTGCGCCTCGACCTCATCGCGCGGACCATTGAGGCAGGCGATGGCGGCCTTCTGAATCGGGAAGAACATGCCAAAGTCGATCTGGCTGCGCAGCTTGGCAAAGGCAGAGACCACATCCTCACGGCCGACCAAAAAGCCGATGCGCGCACCGGTGACGTTAAACGACTTGGAAAGCGAGAAGAATTCCACGCCCACCTCGAGCGCGCCGGGATACTGCAAGAAGCTGCCGCCGGGCTCGCCGTCAAACACGATGTCGGAGTACGCGTTGTCATGGACGATCAGCAGGTCGTGCTCGCGGGCGAAGGCGATGATCTCCTCGTAGACCTCGGGCGTGCCCACCGAGCCCACCGGGTTGGCGGGCAACGACACGATCATGTACTTGGCACGATCGGCCACCTCGGGATCGATGCCCGCCACATAGGGCAGGTAATTGTGCTCCGCCACCAGCGGATAGTACTCGAGCTTGGCATCGGCGATCTTCGCGCCCGCCTCAAAGACCGGATAGCACGGATCGGGAACCAGAATGGTGTCACCCGGATCGAGCAGGGCCAGGCCCAAATGACCCACGCCCTCCTGCGTGCCGTTGCACGACTGCACCATGGACGGCGTAATGCCCGAAACGCCAAAGCGACGCTCATAGTAATCGCACACGGCCTGCTTAAGCTCGGGCAGGTCGCGCAGGGAATACTTCCACATCTCGGGATTTTGGGCGGCCTGTGTGAGCGCCTCGACCACGTGGTCGTACGGCTTAAAGTCGGGCGTGCCCACGCTCATGTTGTAAATGGTCTTGCCCTGAGCCTTCAGCGCAAGAAGTTTGTTGTTGAGCGAGGCGAAGACCTCCGCGCCAAAGCGGTCGAGACGCTGCGATGCCTGCATGGTGCCACCTTTCGATATAAAAAATACGGCGCTCCGACAAGAGCGCCGCGCGATACGGGCCATCAGATTGCAAAAGTGTAACGCTTGCAACCCCCGTATTGGTTCAATTTAGCCAACCTTAGTCAATTGGATTGAGCGCGTCGATCCGCGCAAGCCACAGACGCGAGCTGGCGTCACTCGGCATACGCCAATCGCCGCGCGGGCTGAGCGTCACCGAGCCCACCTTGGGACCATCGGGCAGACAGCTGCGCTTAAACTGCTGGGCAAAGAAGCGACGATAGAACGTACGCAACCACGTGTGGACGGTCTTGGCGTCATAGACACCCTCAAAGCTCTTGAGCGCCATACGGTAGATCTTGCCCGGCTCAAAGCCAAAACGCAGCAGGTAATAGAGGAAGTAATCGTGCAGCTCGTACGGGCCCACCAAATCCTCGGTCTTCTGCGCAATCTCACCGTCGCCCGTGGGCGGCAGAAGCTCGGGGGACACCGGCGTATCGAGGATATCGAGCAAGACCTCGGCAATACGCCCACCAAAGACATCAGCGGCATAACGTACCAGATGGCGCACAAGCGTCTTGGGCACGCTCGCATTGACGGCGTACATGCTCATGTGGTCGCCGTTATAGGTAGCCCAGCCGAGCGCCAGCTCTGACAGGTCGCCCGTGCCGATAACAAAACCGCCAGCCTGGTTGGCCAGATCCATCAGAATCTGCGTACGCTCGCGGGCCTGGCTGTTCTCGTAGGTCACGTCTTGGACGGCCGAATCGTGCTCAATGTCCTTGAAGTGCTGCTCCACGGCCGTGTGGATCGAAACCTCGCGGAAGCTCACACCCAGGTCGCGAGCGAGCGACTCGGCATTCGACTTGGTGCGATGTGTCGTGCCAAAGCCGGGCATGGAAACCGCCGTGATACCCGTGCGCGGCAGCCCCAGTGCATCGAAGGCACGCACGGTCACAAGCAGTGCCAGCGTGGAATCCAGGCCGCCCGAAAGACCGATGACTGCAGCCTTGGTACCCGTATGGGCAAGGCGAGTCTTGAGGCCGGCAGTCTGCAGATTGAGGATCGTCTCGCAGCGCCCGGCCAGGTCACCATGGTCGGCCGGCACAAAGGGCGCGCGGGGGAAGACACGGTCGATGTCGAGCGCATCGCGCAGGACAGGTTCTTCGGCCAGCATGCCCTCAAACGAAAACTCAACAATCGTGGCCTCCGGCGCATCGTCCGCGCGCGTCCACGTGGTCGAACGACGACGCTCGGAAACCAGACGGTCGAGGTCAACGTCGGCCACCGCCATATCGCAGGTGAGGAGCTTCGTGGCGGCGAGCTTCGAACCGTTTTCGTAGACGAGGTTCTCGCCTGCAAAGACCATGTCGGTCGTGGACTCGCCCTCGCTCGCGTCCGCGTAGGCATAGGCGCAGTACAGGCGCGCGCTTTGGTTAGAGATAAGGCTGCGGCGGTAATCTGCCTTACCGATAATCTCGTCCGAGGCCGACGGATTGAGGATCACCGTCGCACCGGCAAGCGCCATCTCGGTCGAAGGGGGCGCCGGCACCCACAGGTCCTCGCAGACCTCGGCTGCCAGCACAAAGGCGGGCAGCTGTTTGCAGGCAAACAGAAGGTTCGTGCCGATCAGCGTCTCCTGCCCGGCCAGCTCGATGCACTCGGGCTCACGCATACCGGGGATAAAGTGGCGCTTCTCGTAAAACTCGCCGTAGTTGGGCAGGTAGGTCTTGGGCACGATGCCCAGCAGCTGCCCCCGGCACAGCACGGCGGCGCAGTTGTACAGCTTGCCGTGCACCAGCAGCGGCAGGCCCACCAGCGTGACAACGTCCAGTGCTTTTGTTTCATCAAGCAGGGTGCTCAGGGCATCCAGTGCACCGGTCTGCAGCGTGCGCTGCAGAAACAGGTCGCCGCAGGTATAGCCGGTCAGGCAGAACTCGGGGAACACGGCCAGCTTTACGCCGCGGGCTGCAGCTTTGCGCAAAGCATCCGTGATCTGCCGGACATTATAGGCGCAGTCGGCCACCCGCAGTGCGGGAGAAAGGGCGGCTGCTTTCAAAAAACCATCTTTCATCGGAGGATTTCACATCCTGTCTTTCTTAGTTGACTGCAATTTCCTGCAGTGCACATAGTATACCACAAACAGACCCAAACGGGAAGTAAAAGAACAATGACAAAAACAAAACAGCCGCGTTCTCTCCATCTCGCACTGCCCGACGGAGAAAGCGGGCAAGACAAAAAATAAAAAATCCCACACAAAAATGTGCGGGAATCAAAGACTGAAAAATGGAAAACGAGATAGACCGTAAGCCGGGTTCTGTATTAAACGACGATCTGTCTAGACCTGCCATTGCTGACAGGTTCGTGCCGCCTTCGGGACACGCGAGCAGCGCTGTACGTCCCATATAGGCGTTGCTTCCGGTAGGGTTTACAAAGCCGCATGGTCACCCATGCGCTGGTGAGCTCTTACCTCGCCGTTTCATCCTTACCGCATTGCTGCGGCGGTTTGTTTTCTGTTGCACTTTCCCTAAGGTCACCCTCGGCTGCCGTTAGCAGTTACCGTGCTCTGTGAGGCCCGGACTTTCCTCAGAGCGGTCAAAGCCGCCCCGCCGCCGTATGTTCCACTCGTTTTCCGCTCCTCATGATACCATAAAAAAGCAGGATTTGCAAGTAGAAGCCTTTTTTGATATAATATCTTATATATTTTTATGTTCTTTTGCGCAGGAGGTGGGTGCATATGCGGCTGTTTTTTACGGTGCCCGATACGCCGCAGACCCAAAACGGAGTGCTTCTGCGCAATTTTCTGCGCCAGTGTGCCGTTTCTACCGACCTTGCCCGTGCAGTCAAGTTCCGGGGCAGCGGCTTTTTTTCGGATGGAGATCCTGTCCTTGCCAACCGCAGGGTGTACCCGGGGCAGACGGTCAGCTTTGAGCTGCCGCCGGAAGGGGAAGGCGTGGCCCCGCAGCCGGAGATCCCGGTAAACGTGGTCTATGAGGATGCCTTTGCAGTGGTGCTGGAAAAGCCGCCGCATCTGGCCGTGCACCCCACCCTGAACTACCCCTACGATACCCTTGCCAACGGGTATGCGGCATGGGCTGCGCAGCAGGGCATCAGCCCGGTGTTCCGCCCGGTGAACCGTATCGATAAGGACACCAGCGGCCTTGTTCTGGCTGCAAAGCACGCCTATGCTGCGCCGCTGCTGGCCCGGAATGTGGAAAAACTCTACTATGCCGTTGTGGAGGGAGAGCTGCCGCTGGGTCCGGGCGTGATCGACGCGCCCATTGGCCGCCAGGCGGAGAGCATCATTGGCCGCTGCGTGACCCCGGACGGCAAGCCCAGCCGTACCGAGTATACCATATTAAAGGCAGAAAACGGCCTGAGCCTTGCAGCCTGTGTGCCGGTAACGGGCCGCACCCATCAGATCCGGGTGCATTTTGCGTCCATCGGCCACCCGCTGGCTGGGGATGACCTTTACGGCGGGAGCCGGGAGCGCATTGGGCGGCAGGCGCTGCACTGCGCAAGCCAGAGCTTCCGGGTGCCGGTGTACACCCCGGTGGAGGGCGGAATCCGGGTGGAATGCCCGGCGAATGGAAATAACTGGAAGACTGCTGCGGCGGAAAGCCCGCTGCCGCAGGATATGAAACAGCTTTTTGGTGAAAAGTAAGTGAAAGAACCGCCCAAATTTTGTGACAATGCTTGTTTCAAAGACGGCAGGGTGTATAATAAAATAAGAATGTTGTGTGCATGAGCCTGCTGGAAAGGGCATGTGCGCCCAAGACCGCCGCCGTCTTATCCCGGCACCGTGTGTGCATTGGCGGCAAGGAAGGAGAAAAACCTTTTGATCGAAGACAAGACAAAGGAGCAGCAGCCCGCTTCACCGGTAAAACCGAAACGCGGCCAGAGGCTGCGCTCCCTTTGGGCACAGCTGCAATGCATGGGGCTTTTGCACCGGCACCGGCTGCGCCGTAAAACCCAGAATCATGTGAATGATTTTGGCAGAAAGCTTGCCCAGAATTCTGCCGTGCCAGTCATCGGGGAGACGCTGTATGCACTGGGCTATTCTACAGAGTATGGATTCGTCCGCGTTGGGCGCGGCCTGCGCAGCGGCTGGCTGTGGCTGTGGCAGGCATTTACGACGCTGCTGGCAAATGCTGCGGCAATGGCGTTCCCGGGGGCAGCGCAGATGTTCCGGGACCTGTTCGGCCCGATCTGGCTGTTCTTCCGGGGCTGCGGTTCGCTGCTGGTGCACGCCCAACGGGTGCGGAAAGAAAAAGGCTTTGCCGCAGCCTGCAAAGCCAGCGTACATTATCTGGCCAGCGGCGTGCGCCGCAACCTGAAAACACTGCCGCGCATGGCCATGTATGTGCTGCCGGTGTGCGCACTGGCCGTTATGGTGACCGTGTTCAACCATACCGTCCGCCAGCCTTATGCGCTGGAGGTGCAGGTGAACGGCCAGACCGTCGGCTATGTGGCCAATGAGGATGTGTTCAACTCGGCCCGCGAGGCGGTGCAGGAGCGTATCAACTACGCAGACACCGACCATGCAAAGTGGACCGTGGAGCCTACCTACACCGTTACCGTGGCCCACAAGACCATGGATGAAAACGAGATGGCGGACGCGATCCTGAAGAGCGCCAGCGACGAGATCAGCGAGGGCACGGCCCTGTATCTGGATGGCGAGCTGACCGCAGTGTGCAGCGATGGTGTCAGCCTGCAGAGCTACCTGAGCAGCCTGCTGGAACCCTATGAGGACCCTGAGAACTCCAACGTGACCGTGGGCTTCAACAAGGAAGTCACGCTGGAAAACGGCATCTACTTCAACGACAGCTTTCAGGACGAAGCGGATGTGGAAAAGGAACTTTCCGGTGTGCAGCAGCAGGAAAAGATCTACACAGTGGGCGCAGGCGACACGCTATGGAGCATCGCCCAGAAAAATGACCTCACCTTCCGTGAGCTGTGCGAACTGAATACCAATTTCAAGGGCGCGCCCCTGAACGAGAAATCTAACATTCAGGCCGGTGATGAGCTGATCGTGACCAAGCAGGAAGCTACGCTGGAAGTGCGCATCACCAAGGTGGAGACCTGGCAGGAGGAGATCCCCTATACCACCGAGACCACCACCTCCAACGAGTACACGGTGGGTACCAAGAAAACGGTGCAGAACGGTGTGAACGGCCTGCGTCAGATCACGGCGCAGCGTGTTTATAACACCGATGGCATCCAGCTTTCCCAGAAGATCCTGAGCACGGAAGTGGTGCAGGAGCCTGTCACGGAAAAAATCGTGAAGGGCACCAAAAAGGTGACCAGCAGCACCAGCTACATCACCGGCAGCGGTCAGTTCATCTGGCCGGTGCCCGGCTATCGGAACTGCTCCCGCTGGTATGGCAGCGGCCATAAGGGCGTGGATATCTGTGCCTCTGCCGGTACGCCTATCTATGCATCGGCGGGCGGCACCGTGACCAAGGCCGGCTACAACAAGGCCGGTGCCGGTACGGGTTATGGCTACTCCATCATCATCAGCCACGGCAGCGGCTACACCACGGTGTATGCGCACTGTCTGTCGCTGGCGGTGCACTCTGGTCAGACGGTCAAGCAGGGCCAGCTGATCGGCTATGTGGGCAGCACCGGACGCTCCAGCGGCAACCACTGCCACTTTGAGATCCGCCGCAACGGCAGCTACATCGCGCCGCAGAATGTGTTCAACCGCAGAAAGTATAGGTAAAGGTAAGTTTGCAGAGGGCTTTTTCTCCGGAGAAGGCCCATCTGCTGTATTATGTAACAGAAAAGGAGAGATGATCTTATGTCTACCCCTCACATCAGTGCTGAAAAAGGCGACTTTGCAAAGACCGTCCTGATGCCGGGCGATCCTCTGCGTGCAAAATTCATTGCGGACACCTTCCTCAAGGATGTCCGTCAGGTGACCGGCGTGCGCGGCATGCTGGGCTTTACCGGCACTTACGAGGGCCGTCCCATCAGCGTGATGGGCAGCGGCATGGGCATGCCGTCCATTGGCATTTATTCCTATGAGCTGTTCAAGTTCTACGATGTAGAGAACATCGTCCGCATTGGCTCTGCCGGCAGCTATACCGACAAGGCCAAGCTGTTTGACGTGGTGCTGGCCGCCGGTGCTGTGAGTGAGAGCAACTATGCCCGTGTGCAGAGCGGCTTTGACGGCAATATTACCCTGCCCAGCCAGAGCCTGAACGACAAGCTGCGCGCTTCTGCCGCAAAGCAGGGCATCCCCCTCATCGAGGGAAACATCCACTCTTCGGATGTGTTCTACCGTCAGCCCTCCGATGCAAAGCCCACCTACTGGGAAAAGCTGCGCGACGAGCGCGGCTGCCTGTGCGTGGAGATGGAGAGCTTTGCCCTGTTTGCCAATGCACAGGTGCTGGGCAAGAACGCTGCCTGCCTGCTGACCATTTCCGACAGCTTTGTTTCGCCGGAAATCACCACGGCAGAACAGCGCCAGAAGAGCTTTACCGATATGATGAAGGTAGCACTGGGTACAGAATACTAAGCGTTAAAAACGCATTTCAGCGCGGTTTGCCTGCAAAAGGGCTTGCCGCGCTGTTTTCGACCCCTGAAAACCAAAAAAGGAGTGACGGATATGACAAACCTGACCCTGGAAGAAAAGAAGGAGCTCATCCGCATGGCACTGGCTGCACGGGAAAAAGCCTATGTGCCCTACAGCGATTTTATGGTGGGCGCTGCCCTGCGCGCCAAGGATGGCCGCATTTTTACCGGCTGCAACGTGGAGAACGCTGCCTTTACCCCCACCAGCTGTGCAGAGCGCACGGCTCTGTTCAAGGCGGTGGCCGAGGGTGTGACCGAGTTCACCGACATTGCTGTGGTGGGCAGCCGCCGCGGCGAGGTGAACGAGCAGATCACTTCTCCCTGCGGGGTGTGCCGCCAGGCTCTGTTTGAATTCGGCGGGCCGGAACTGAACGTTATCATGGCAAAGACACCGGAAGACTTTATCGAGCGCAGCATGGACGAACTGCTGCCCTTCGGCTTTGGCCCCTCCAATGTGGCGGGCAACCGTGCCGTGAAGTGACGGGATAAAAACGCAGAGGTGCACTGCAGGACAATAAAGTGACGGCAATACGTGCATTGTGTGCCAAAGCACAGAGAACGCACGGAACTACGGCAAATTTGTGCATAAATACTACTTTTGATAAAAACTTACAAAATTATTGTAAAGATTTTGTAATCGGAATTTGCTTGCATCTGACACGGCTTGCCGTTATACTTGAGCCAGTAAATGTGCAGTTCTGCGCATTTTATTTGTTTGACGCAATTTTATTAAAAATAAAAGGAGAGTTTGATTATGATGATTTCTCGTCGTAATTTCTTGGCCGCTGCAGGTGTTGTTGCTGCAGCCGGCGTTCTGACTGCATGCGGCGGTTCTTCCAACAGCACTGCTGCTTCCGCCTCTACCGCAGCTTCTGGTGCCGCTGCTTCCGGCGACACCATCAAGGTGGGCGTTCTTGGACCTCTGACCGGTGATGTTTCCGTTTACGGTCAGGCCGTTGTCAACGGCGCTACCCTGTACCTGAAGCAGGTCAACGAAAAGGGCGGCATCAACGGCAAGCAGCTGGAGATCATCGCCATGGATGAGCAGGGCGATGCAACTCAGGCTGTTACCTGCTTCACCAAGATGTGCGATCAGGGCATCACCGCTCTGGTGGGCGACGTTACCACCACCCCGACTCTGGCACTTGCTGCCGAGAGCGCAGACTACAACATGCCCATGGTCACCGCTTCCGCTACCGCTGAGGCTGTCACCTACGATGCCGAGACCGACACCGTGAACGAGAATGTGTTCCGCGCAACCTTCACCGACCCGTTCCAGGGCATCAAGATGGCTGACTACGCTTACCAGCGGTTGGGCTACACCAAGGCAGCCGTCATCTTCCAGAAGGGCGCTGACTACAACGAGGGTCTGGCAGAGAACTTCGTCAACGAGTTCGAGAGCCTGGGCGGCACCATCGTCGATCAGGAGACCTACTCTGAGGGCGATGTGGACTACAAGACCCAGCTGACCACCATTCTGGGCAAGGCTCCCGAAGTGGTGTTCTGCCCCAACTACTATCAGGAAGTCGGTCAGATCCTGGCTCAGGCTGAGAGCATCGGTCTGGCAGTTCCCTTCCTGGGCGGCGACGGCTGGGATGGTCTGGAAGGCTACGCAACTGCCGACCAGCTGAAGGATGCCTACTTCTGCGCAAACTACGCAAAGGGCTCCAACCCTGACTTTGAGGATGCCTACAAGGCTGAGTACGGTGAGGAGTACCCCAACGGCTTCGCTCCTCTGGGCTACGATGCTGCCATGACCGTTGTCTACGGCATTCAGGCTGCTGAGGATGCCGGCCTGACCGCTGGTGATGACGACTATAAGCAGGCCGTCATCGATGCTATCGCAGGCGGCACCATTGATGGCATCACCGGCACCTTCACCTTTGATGAGCACCACAACCCCGTCAAGCAGACCGCTATCCTGTGCTTCGACGGTGCAACCCCCGTTCTGAAGGAAATGTTCTGATCTGCTTTGATCCTGCGCACCGGTGTGCGGCATGAAGGCAGCACTCAGAAATAAATGACCCATTGCGGAGACCGCCGGAACAGGTTTTGCTCGGCTGTCTCCGCTTTTTTGGTAAAAAAGTGTATCCCAAAAGGCGGGTCCTCCGCCGCAAAGAAAGGAAGTATCAGTCCATGACAGTGTTTTTTAGCCAGCTGATCAACGGCCTGTCCCTTGGCAGCATCTATGCACTGATCGCACTGGGTTACAGCATGGTGTACGGCATCATCCTGCTGCTGAACTTTGCCCATGGCGATGTCATTATGGTTGGTGCGTACATGTCCTGGTTCGTGATGAATCAGCTGGGCCTTGGCCCGGTCACTGCTGTGTGCGCCACCATCATCACCTGCACGCTGCTGGGCGTTGTGATCGAGAAGATCGCCTACACCCCGCTGCGCAACGCACCCCGTATCTCCCTGCTGATTACGGCAATCGGCGTGTCCTTCTTCCTGGAGTACACTGCAGAGCTGATCCTTGGTTCCGGTGCAAAGGTCATTCCGGCCTACTACACCAACCAGACCTTCCACATCGGCTCTGTGCCGCTGGGCCTCACCTCTGTCATCACCCTGCTGGTCACGGTGCTGTCCATGCTGGTGCTCACCTTCCTTGTGCAGAAGACCAAGCTCGGCAAGGCCATGCGTGCCGTGTCTGAGGATATGGACGCTGCCCGTCTGATGGGCATTAACGTCAACAGCACCATTTCCTTTACCTTTGCGGTGGGCTCCGCACTGGCCGGTATCGGCTCGGTGCTGTACTGCTGCAGCTACCCGCAGGCGACCCCCACCATGGGCTCCATGCTGGGCCTGAAGGCCTTCGTTGCAGCCGTTCTGGGCGGCATCGGCTCCATTCCCGGTGCCATGATCGGCGGCATCGCCATCGGCCTGTGCGAGTGCTTTGTTTCCGCCATCGGCCTTTCCGCATGGAAGGATGCCGTCACGTTTGCGATCCTGATCATCGTGCTGCTGGTCAAGCCCACCGGCTTCCTTGGCCGCAAGGTTCAGGAAAAGGTGTAAGGAGGGCATGAAGATGAATACCAAACGCAAAACGCTCAAAATGCCCGTGCGCTACCTGATGAACGCCGTGCTGGTGGCTCTGCTGTTCGTGGGCTTGTCCTTCCTCACCCAGAACGTGCTGTCCACCTACCAGAACAAGGTGCTTCTCACCGTGGGCATCAACATCATTCTGGCTGTCTCGCTGAACGTTGCCACCGGTTATCTGGGCCAGCTGCCGCTGGGCCACGCCGGTTTCATGGCCGTGGGTGCTTACACCTGCGCCCTGTTCACGAAATACAGCAATCTGCCCTCCGGTGTCGCTTTTGTCGTGGGTCTGGTGCTGGCCTGCATCGTGGCGGGCCTGTTCGGCGTGCTGATCGGCATTCCTGCTCTGCGCCTGACCGGTGATTATCTGGCCATCCTGACGCTGGGCTTTGGCGAGATCATCCGCATCACCCTGAACA
>ENA-OPSD01001825-OPSD01001825.1-human-gut-metagenome-genome-assembly--contig:-NODE-1825-length-14381-cov-4.614338_pt1 | contig 14381 bp, 10 predicted proteins | sample MGYA00241453_ERZ501898 | MGnify/ENA primary metagenome ERZ501898 (study PRJEB25962, sample SAMEA2042226) | human gut metagenome | biome: human gut; feature: human-associated habitat; material: faeces... | reverse complement strand
CTCCCCTGCCGCTTTGATTTATTTTATGAATTTCTCCAAAAAATATTTCATAAATTCCCACAAAATGTTAGCTACGTGTTCGCTATTACTGTTTTCGCACTTTTTGAGAATATTTTTTGTTTTATATAAGTTTTATTATAAAAATCACACATAAATGATCACGTATACGTTCTTATATTATCCGTATATCGATATTATCGTTTTGTGTTATATATAACAAAGTTTTCCGTTTTACAGCAGTTTCAGCTCATCAAATACAGCAGCCAGTCTTGGAGGCATAGCTTCCACCAGCTTCTTTGACATTTTCGCCGGTGAGTCTTTCATTCCTGTAAGGACCCATTTTACTGTCATATACACAGAGCCCCTGCAATACATTTCCAAAAGGAACTGCAGATCTTCTCCCAAGGGTCTGCTGGTCTTTCGTCCGATCAGATCCTGATAAAACTGTAAGATCAGTTCAAAATCATGTTCTTTTAAGGAGTTGCGGTCGTCACTGCGGAATGCCTCTGTAAAGAACACTTTTTCATTGACGATAAATTCAAATTTCTGTGTCAGGCTTTCTCCTACTGTATGTCCCATGCCGATCTGCTCAAAGGACTGGAGCACCAGTTTGTCAAAATACCAGTTGATCAGGTCATATTTATCTAAAAAATTCCGGTAAAAGGTCTGTCTGGCAACGCCGCAGCCTTCCACAATATTTTTTACAGTTATCTTATCCACCGGCATCTGCTTCATGCATTCTTTCATGGATGCTGCCAGTTTGTATTTCGTTTTTTCCTGCTTTCCTGCCGGTTCCATATTTTCCTCCCACTATACAGCTATGTGATCTGCCCACAGACAGAATTTCAGCACAAGGCCCCCGGCATGCCATTTCACATGCCGAGGGTCTGTATTTTTTCCACCCCTTATTTCTATCATACCAGAAACATAGGGCTGTGACTATCTGTTTTTAAACTATCTGTTCTTGAAAATAGAGATGATGGCCTGCCACATCTGTACCAGAACATTCCACATTCTCTTTAACGGGCCTTCATTTGCCTTCTCTGTTTCTGCATCGGTTTCCTTATGGTTTTCATCATCCAGACTGATCTCATCTGTACGAAGGACTACCTGTAAGGTCTTAGGGGCCGGGTTCTTATCAGAAGTAAAGGAAACCTTATCTTCTGACGGATCAATAAACAGGAAGCGGTTATCGGTGTCGAATTTATCCAGCTGCTCATCCATAACATCTTTCATGGTACGGCCTGCTGTTCTCACACCTGTAGTACTGTCTAAGATGCTGAGGCTCTTATCAAGCAGTTCCATACTGCCTCTTAAACTGTTCTTTGCTGCCTCATCCATATCACCGCTGGTTGCCTTTAATGTGTTCTGCACAATGGTCATAGTGCTGACACCTTTGTTCATGGCATCTGTGGTGCGGTCTACCAGCTCAGAAAGGTCATCTAAGGATGCCTGCAGATCCGGATAATACATATCCAGGGAGTCATGAAGAGCTGTCAGATCTTCGATCATCATGTCCATGCTGTCTGTCAGATCTGCACCATATTCTGCTGCATCTCCTACATTATCCATCAGATTGGATGCAACCTGAGTAAATTCACGGCTGTCCTTATCGATCTTTGTTAACATCTGATAAAGAGTCACAAGATCCACACTGGATGAAGCTGCTACCAGAGGCACATCATGTTTTTCAATATGCGCCCGGCTGAGTGTCTGTGTATCACTGGTATCTGCTGCATCTGCGCTGTCTGTATCATCTGTTGTGTCTGTGGCATCTGAACCATCTGCGGTACCTGCATCATCTGCTGTATCCGAACTGTTATCTGCCTCTGCTGCATTTTCCCCTGTATCAGAAACATTATCTGTTGTATCAGAAACAGCTTCGCTGCTCTTATTTTCTTTTGCTGCATCTGCGCTGCTGCCTGTCTTTGTACCGGCATCCTGATCATCCACTGTACTTCTTGTATCATTCAGAGCCTCGTCATACAGATCCAGTGCTTCTGCATCATAGTCCTGAAGGTCTTCGATCAGTCCCGGAAGTGCCTCCAAAATAGTAGTGGTCTGTACCTGGAACTGGGCATTGTTCTGGATCAGCCATGCCATATCTTCTCTTACATCATTTAACTGTTCCCCTAAAGACTGGGAAGTGGTGCTGATATTGCGCAGACGGTTATACATCTTGCGCAGAGGTTCCTGCATATCTCCCATGGTATTTACAATATCACCCATGCTGTTATGCACGGTCTCTGCCGCATCCTTAGCAGTCTGCAAATGTGGGACCAGAGTTTCCAGCTGCTGTGACAGCGCTGTCAGTGACTCCAGAGTCTGATCATTTCCGGCTAAAATACTGTCTTTATTGGCACTCCATTTCTGTCTTGCGCTTTCAGCAGAAGAAACGCCGGACTGTACCTGGTTGATGCCGTCACGCATGGACTCCACTGATTTAGCCATCTGCTCCAGACTGTCATATAAAGCATCTCCTGCGTCTTTCCATGTATCCTTTGCTTCTTTCAGGTCCTTAATATGGTTCAGGTCATCAATAGTGCCCGGTGCCATTGCCATGATCACACCGGTAGTTTCAAAACTGTCTGTACCAATACGGACGGTATAATCTCCTTCTTCCCCCGGAAGGGCGGAAAATACAGCTGCTGTGGTGGATCCAAGGCTCTGGATCTGGGCACCATCTGCGTCTACACTGTAGCATTTAGACATATCTACAGGAACTGTCACCATTAACATCATGTTGTTGCGGTAATACAGATTAGCATTATCATTGGGCGTAGCCTTCACATTGATCTCGATCAGGCCCCCTGCACCTGCCAGTTTGTCACCGTCTGTGGGAACACCGTTTAACTTATAGGACACATCAAAATCCCATGGAAGTACCACCTGTTCATTGTCCATGGTACACTTATAATAGAAACGGCCCTTCTGACCTTCCGGCAGGTTCCAGGTTACACTTCCATCTCCTAAAACCGGAGCATCACTGGTACTCATATTTTCTACATTGATGTAATTTCCATAATCAGTGATCTCACCAAGGCCATTTAAATTTACCCCTTTTACTACGTTTACCTTTGTTGTTTTTCCGTAGTAATCCAGGTTCACATACATGGTCTCATCTATATCTGCACCTGCCGGTGCGCCATATACAGGAACGCTGCCTGCTGATGTGCAAAGCAATGCTGCCGTTAAAACAGAAGCTGTCACTCTTTTTCTAAATCTCATTTCCATCTACCTCCGCTGTCTGACTGCCTCTTCTTGCCAGGGCTGCTGACGCTTTTTTCTTAACTGCCCCAATTCCGGATTTTACTAAGGCTTTCCTCTTTTCATGCCTTCGTTTTAAATACTTCTTAAAGCGGTCCATTTCATTACTTGTGATTATACCGTCACAGAGGACTAGCAGTGCCGGCAAAATGGTAAGTACCAGACACACGCTAAACAATGCACCTCTTCCAATCAGATGTCCCAGTCCGCCTATAGCCGCCGTACTGGAGATCATATATACAATGTAACCTGCCAGTATCAGGATAGTTCCCGAAGTAAATACTGAGGAACAGGACATGGCCAGTGCCTCCACCACAGCTTCCTTCTTCTTCATGGTCTTTCTGCAGGCCATATAGTTATTAGTAAGCAGGATCGAATAGTCTACTGTAGCCCCCAGCTGGATACTGCTTACGATAATATAGCCCATATAAACCAGCGTCTCGCCAACCAGATAAGGCACCGCCATATTGATATAAATAGCTGCCTCAATAGGGATCATAACAATGATGGGCACCAGTACAGACTGGAAACTGAACATGACTACCACAAATACACTGATCAGGGACAGCACATTAACTCTTGCATTATCCGCTGTGATCGTAGTCTTAATATCTTGCGTAGAAGGAGTTTCACCTGCCACATAAGAGTCTTCCGGGTAATATTTCTTCACAATATCATGAAGTCTTTTTATGGATCTCTATTGTACTAATGATCAGTTCTTTTTGCCATTTTATATTATTCAACCTGTACCTTTCCAAAAAGGCTGAAGAAAATTATATTAATTTTGTAAAATCACAAGAAGAAAAAACTTTTTATTATTATCAGCAAAAACAAAAGGACATTGAAGATTTAAACATTATACGTCATGATCTTAAAAATCAGCTTTTAGCCTTAAAATCACAGCCAGCAGAGAGCAATCAATACACACAACATATTGATTCCTTACTGAATGATCTTTCAAAATCTTCCTATGCTATACACACAGGAAATCCTTTTATTGATGTTTTAATTTCTGAGAAATTAAAGCTGATCCACGAACAACACATTTCTTGCAAAATGAACGTAGAATTAGAGAATATTCATTTTATTCGTAATATAGAGTTATGTTCTTTGCTTGGTAATTTGTTGGATAATTGCATTGAAGCTACCCAATGTTGTGACAAGAACAGAAGCATCACCTTTTGCTGTAATACGACACAAAATCATTTTTGCATTCATGCATCCAATACATATAATAAAAAATTAAAATATAAAAACGGCTCCATCATAACTACAAAAAAAGATTCTTCTATGCATGGTTTTGGAATAATTTCAATCAAAAGGATCGTTTCCAAATATAACGGAAATGTCTCTTTTTCTTCCAACCTTGAAGAATTTGTTGTAAATATTTCCATACCACTCCCACAAAACCTGAATTAAATATAAGAGAGGAAAACATTATGAAAATCTGTATTTGTGATGATGAAAAAGACTTTATTCACAATTTTCAATTACTTTTGAAACAGTATTCTAAAAAGCACAAAAATATCAATCAATTTAACTCCTTTGAAAATGAAAATGATCTGTTATCTTATTTTTATTCTCAAAATGATATTGACATCTTATTTTTAGATATAAAATTCCAAACCTATAGCGGAATAGAAATTGCTAAAAAAATACGAGACATTAATCCATCCGTAATTTTAATCTTTTTAACTTCTTTTCCAGAATATGCTTTATCTGGTTACAAAGTAAAAGCTTTTGATTATCTTGTAAAACCACTTTCATATCTGCAATTGGAAAATGTTTTGGACCAAGCTATTTCAGAACTTAAATCTAATGAAAAGCATTTTTTAATCATAAAAGATTCAGGAAATATTTTCAAAATCAAATTTCCTGAAATTATATACATAGAAACTTATAACCGAAATATTTTATTTCATTTAACATCCGGATCTGAAATCACTGGACATGAATCCTTAAAAGCATACGAAGATAAACTTGATGAACGTTTTTATCGCTGCCATACAGGCTATATTGTTAATATGGCATATGTAACTTCTATACAAAAGGATTGTGCTATATTAAATTCTAATGTCACCGTTCCTGTCAGTCGATATAAAAAGAAAAAATTCCAAATGTTATTTACTGATTTTTTGTGTAATTCTATTTTTTAATTTCAAAAATCCCCTGAAAGGTCGATCAACCTTTCAGGGGATCTCATACTTTACATATCTATACTTATGAAATAATCAGCAATTCTACTCTTCCGTATAATATCTGCCCAAAGCATCCGCACCCATGATCGCAGCATACAGATCTTCTGGTTGCACATCAAATGGCATATTCCCCATTGTATCATCTGGTGCACATGCAAGACGTGCCACTTCCATGATCTGCTCTGGTTTCACTTCCTCGATTCCTAATCCTTTTAATGTTATAGGAAGTCCAATTTCACTGCAGAAATCAATCACTTCCATGATCTCATCTTCTCCCGCATCTTCTAATACCAGCTGAACCAGTGTTCCGAATGCCACCTTCTCTCCATGATACATCTTATGTGTTTCTGGAATTGCTGTAAATCCGTTGTGGATCGCATGAGCCCCTGCTAATCCTCCACTCTCAAATCCAATTCCTGATAAATAAGTATTAGCTTCAATAACATTCTCCACAGCTTTTGTACAAATTCCTTCTTTAGCTGCTATCATTGCCTGTACTCCATTTTCCATTAATGTATCATAGCATAATTGAGCAAGATTCATTGCTGCCAATGTACATTTACCTCCAACACAGTTACTTGCATCAGATCTTTTACATGCTCTCGCTTCAAAATATGTCGCTAAAGCATCTCCCATTCCTGAGATCAACAGTCTTACTGGTGCTTTACAGACGATATCGGTATCTACCATGACCATATCTGGGCTTGATGGCAAGAACAGATATTTTTCAAAAACACCTTCATCTGTATAGATAACAGATAATGCACTGCATGGTGCATCCGTAGATGCGATCGTTGGCACGATGATCACTGGTTTCTTTGTATAATAGGCAACCGCTTTTGATGTATCATGAATCTTACCACCGCCAATTCCAATGATCACATCACTTCCTGCTTCTTCCACGATCTTTATAATTCGGTTGATCTCCGTCATACAGCATTCTCCATTGAATACATCATAAACAAGATTGCTGTCTTTATTTCCTTCATTGATCGCCGGTTCTACTCTTTTTCTTCCAGATGCACTCGTCAGAATAAAGAGATTCTTTCCAAATTTATCTGCATAAGAACAAAGATTCTTCATCTCTCCTTTACCTTGAATGTAGCGTGTTGGACTTCCAATAATTGCTGCCATAATATTTCCCTCCATATCAACTCTATTTCTCATCATGATACCATGGTCAAAATACCATTTGATATCAACATCTCGTTATTATTATAACACTCTTTTTGTTATATTTAAACATAAATATATTTATATTCATTCTTTTTTTATCTGTTTTTACCCGTAAGTTTATCATTTTTTTATTTCTCACATTAATATATTGTCAAATTTTCGTTTAGATTTTTTCTATTTTCTTGCCTTTTTTATCATTTTTCCATATACTTATACATACTGAATACAAAATCCGACAAAAGGAGACATTTACAAATGATGATCAAAACTTTATTTTTGCTAAGCTTCCTCTTCTTTATCTACTCATTTATCGGCTGGATCTTAGAAGTGGTACAATCAGCATTTCATCAGAAACGTTTGGTAAACCGTGGTTTTATCAACTCACCGCTTTGTATTTCCTATGGAATCGGAGCTATCGTTATTACGATCAATACGCATCAGATGACCGGCCTATGGATCTTTGCTGCCGCCATGATCGATGCCACAGTCATTGAATGGTTTGGCGGACATTTTATTGAACATTTTTACCATGAACGCTGGTGGGATTATTCCAAAAATAAATGGAATCTTGATGGCTACATCTGCCTGTCCCATTCGGTTTTCTGGGGACTTTTAGGATATATCGGAGTAAAGTTTGTCAATCCACTGCTCTTTAAATTTTATCATCTGATCCCGCCATTTATCCGACATCTTATCATTTTTATCCTTCTTGCAGTCCTGATCATTGATATTTTAGCAACCACGATCGTTGTCTTTGGAAAAAATATCGATAAACGACGTTGGGAATCTGCGGATGCTTATCTTACAAAGATCAGCGTGAAATTGAGTTCGTTGATAACATCTTATGTGGATCGTCGTGTTGAACGTGCTTATCCACAGCGTAAATTAAAACTGCCAACGATCCCAAAGACTGGTGTATTTGCCCAGGGATGCGGTTTTTATAAGGTGTTTTTGTTATTTTCCATCGGTTCTTTGCTTGGAGATATCATTGAAACGATCTTCTGTCGTTTGAAGATGGGCGTCTGGATGAGCAGAAGCAGCCTTGTATGGGGTCCTTTTAGCATTGTGTGGGGATTTGCCTTTGCTGGTGTTACATTGCTTCTATACCGCTATAAAGATCGTTCAGACAGCTTTCTATTTTTAACTGGTACTTTTCTTGGCGGTGCCTATGAATATCTCTGCAGCGTTTTAAGTGAAATCGTCTTTGGAAAGGTTTTCTGGGATTACAGTAAAATGCCTTTTAACTTGAATGGAAGAATCAATCTTCTTTATTGTTTCTTCTGGGGAATTGCAACCGTTGTCTGGTTTAAGAGGATTTATCCTTTCTTATCCAATCTGATCGAGAAACTTCCGATTGCATTTGGAACTGTATTTACATGGATCATTGTCGTTTTCATGGTATTAAATATGTTCATGTCACTATCTGCCTTGATTCGTTATGATCAGCGTGACAAAAAAATACCTGCTTCTAATTTCTTTGAACGATATCTGGATACCTATTATAACGACCAGAAAATGGAACTCATCTATCCTAAAGCAAAGAAAGTGCATTGATCGAGGTACTTTTACAAAAACTTCTGATGCAGAAAAAGGGGCTGTCGCATTAAGCGGCAGTCTTTTTGCAAAAAAGAATAAGAGCCGGGCTTCGCAAAGCCCGGCTCTTGGTGTAAGATTTAAATATGAACAAAAACAAAATCTTACAGAAAGATTATACCTTATCTTCTCTGTACTATCAAATCAAACTTCCACTGGATCTTGAAATTTTAATCCCAGCAGATGATCCGGTCCGCCTACTGAGTACTTTTGTGGAGGGAATGGAACTCAGCGATCTTTATAAAACCTATGGAAAGATAAAGAAAAATCAGGCGTCCCCAAGACAACTGTTTAAGATTATCATTTATGCCAGTATGAATCGAATCTATTCTAGCAGAGATATTGAAACTGCATGTCACAGAGATATCAATTTCATGTATCTTTTGGAAGGAAAACCTGTTCCAGATCATGCAACGATCGCTCGTTTTATCTCTCTGCATTTTTCAAAGTGTTCCAAAAATACTCTGGCTGAAGTAAGCGATATTCTTTTAGAAATCGGGGAGATTTCTGGAAAGAGTGTTTTTATCGATGGAACCAAACTTGAATCTGTTGCGAATAAATATACTTTTGTATGGAAAAGATCAGTCACAAAAAACTGTCAGAAACTGTTTGAAAAGATCTCAGACCTGATCCGTGAATGCGAAGTACTTTATGGGATTCAGATCGTTTATCATGATCAGATCTCTCTGCATACTTTAAAAAGGATGAGAAAGAAACTTTATCGGATAAAAAAACAAGAGGATATTTCATTTGTTCATGGAAAAGGAAAACGTAAAACACCATTACAGCGGTCGATAGAAACATTGGAATCATATATTCAAAAACTAAAAGAATATATAAAAAAGATCCATTTATGTGGAACCCGGAACAGTTATTCAAAAACAGATCCTGATGCAACATTTATGCGTATGAAAGAAGATGCCATGATGAATGGACAGTTAAAGCCTGCATATAATCTACAGCATGGTGTCGATTCAGAATATATCACATGGATCGATATCAGTGCCAAACCAACAGATACTGGAACACTGATCCCATTTCTAAAAGATATGGAAAAACATCTTTCCTTTCGATATCAGGAGATTGTTGCAGATGCAGGATATGAAAGTGAAGAGAATTATCTGTTTTTAGAGAAAAATGGGCAGTCATCTTTTATCAAACCCATGAATTATGAGATTTCAAAAACACGAAAATATAAAAAAGATATCGGGAAAATGGAAAACATGGAATATGATCCTGAAAAAGACAGTTATCGTTGTCAAAACAGGAAAATGCTAACAGTCCAATATCAGAGAAAACAAAAGACAGCAACTGGATATCTCCGGACGGTGACGGTTTATCAATGCCATGAATGTAAAGGATGTCCGTTCAAAGAAAAGTGTATCAAGGGGAATAACTGTAAGACTCCGATGGAAAAAAGAGAAAAAAGACTCTATGTATCAAAAGTGATGAAACAAAAACGGGAAGAAAATGTAAAAAGGATCATCAGCGAATATGGTAACCAGTTGAGGATGAACCGAAGTATACAGGCAGAAGGCTCATTTGCGAACGTAAAAGAAGATATGAATTTTCGAAGATATCTTTATAGAGGGAAAGAAAATGTGACTGCACAAAGTGTGATCCTTGCAATCGGATATAATATAAATAAGCTACATCATAAGATACAGAATGGCCGAACAGGACAACATCTGTTTGCGTTAAAGAAATAAGAATTTTTGAAAGTTCAAAATATAATTGCTATTTTTCTTCTAAATATTTAGAAGGTATATTAAAGTACGCTATTTTTAAATTTTTATAAGTATAATGATTAGCGTTTGTTAAAAAACGTTAAAAAGATGCTGCCGCATCTATGATTTATTTAATCATTAATGCGACAGCCCCTTTCTTGTACATTTATAGAGATACAAAAAATGATGAAAAACTTAGATAAAATTAGAGGAGAGGATGAACGTGAAAATAATCAGAGTTCTGAATACAAATGCTGTTGTCAGTGTAGATTCACAAGGAATGGAATTGATCATGACAGGTCCGGGAATTGGATTAAAAAAAAGAAAAGGTGAAAATATTGATCAGTCTCTGGTAGATAAGACATATCATCTAGAGAATAAAGAAGAAAGCAAGAGACTACAGGAAGTAGTAAAAGAGATTTCGGAAGAATACCTTGGAATTGCGGATCGTGTAGTAAAAGAGGCAAAAAAAGAAAAATTAGAAATAAGAGATTCCTTATATGTGACACTGACGGATCATATCAATTCAGCAGTCGCTCGTTATCGAGAAGGAATCGCATTAAAGAATATGATGAAAATCGATATTCGTAAGTTTTATCCAAAGGAATATCAGGTTGGTATGCATGCGATTGAATGGATTAAAGAACAGACAGGAGAGGATTTGGGAGATGATGAAGCTGCATTTATTGCAATGCATATCGTGTCTGCAGAATTAAATGCACAGAATATAACCGATGTGAATCAGATTACAGAGTTGATCAATACAGTCTTACAGATTGTAAGGATTCATTTTAAGATAGATTTAAATGAAGAATCTATTTCGTATGAGAGATTTTTAACACATTTAAAGTTTTTTGCGGCAAGAGTCTTTGACCATATGGAATATAAAGATACGATGCAAGAAATTTATAAAGTGATGGTAGAACAGAATGAAAATGCTTTTTCAGGAGTAAAAAAATTGCAGAATATATTAAAAAGCAATATAACTATAAATTAACAATTGATGAACAATTATATTTATTAATTCATATCAAACGAATTTTAGATGAACAAACAAAATAATCATAGGTTTGTTATTATTAAGTTAAGCAAGACCTGACAATAGATGAAATAACCCCGGGAATTATTTTATCTATTGTCAGGTCTTTGTTATATAAAGAAAAATGAAAATTTTTAAATCCAGAAAAAAAGGAGGAAAACAAAATGGATTATGAAAATACAGCAAAAAAGATCCTTCAAAGAGTTGGAGGAAAAGATAATGTCATCAATCTGGTACATTGTATGACAAGACTTCGTTTCACATTAAAAGATGAATCCATCGTTGATGATGAAGCAGTAAAGAAAACAAAAGGTGTTATGGGAATCATGAAAAAGGGCGGACAATATCAGATCATTATTGGAAATGATGTTGGAAACGTTTTTAACGAATTAAATAAACTTGGGAATTTTTCTAATGAAGTAAAAGAAGTACCAGCAAAATCGAATGAAAAGAAAAATATCTTTACAATGCTGATGGATACGATTTCAGGTATCATGGCACCTGTTATTCCAGCAATCATTGGTGCAGCTATGATCAAAGTATTGCTTACATTACTTCCTATGATCGGTGTGTTAAGCACAAATGGGCAAACATATCAGTTATTAAGTGTTATTGGAGATGGTGCGTTTTTCTTCATGCCAGTACTGATTGCAATTTCAGCATCCAAAAAGTTTGGAACAAATATGTATTATGCAGCAAGTATTGCACTGATCATGTTACATCCAAACTTGATGACACTGATGAATACAGCACATGATGCAGGACAGACTGTGAAATTTTTGAAATATATTCCGGTAACTTATGCATCCTATTCTTATTCGGTTATCCCAATCATTTTGGCAGTATATTCTCTAAGATATGTAGAACGTTTTGTAGATAAAATCACGCCAGTTGTCACAAAGAACTTCTTAAAACCAATGTTAGTTGTTTTAATTGAAGCACCGATTGCATTGATCATTCTTGGACCTTTAGGAGCTATTTGCGGTAATGGATTATCAACAGTAGTTTATGCAATTCATGATAAATTAGGATTTATTGCCATTGGTCTTGTGGCTGGCGTTTATCCATTCGTTGTTATGGCAGGTATGCATCATGCATTTACACCGATTAAATTAGGGATGATCGCAACAACAGGATATGAGAACTTTATCTGTATCGGAGAATTATGTTCTAATATGGCACAGGGTGCAGCCTCCCTTGCAGTTGCACTTCGAAGCAAAAACAAAGACTTTAAACAGATCGCAGGATCTTCTGCGTTTTCAGCATTATTTGCTGGTATCACAGAACCTGCACTTTATGGTGTAACACTTCGTTTAAAACGACCAATGTTAGGAGCATGTATTGGTGGTGCTGTTGGTGGATTAGTCGGTGGATTTTTCCAAATGAAATGTTTTGGAATTGCAACACCAGCAATCGTAACGATTGTTCAGTATGTAGAAAAAGGAAAACCACAGACATTATTATTTGCAGCACTCACAATTTTGGTCACAGTAGTTGTTACATTTGTTGCAACACTGATTATTGGCTTTGAAGATATTGTAGATGAAGATGATGATTTAGATTTTGTAGAAGAATCTAATGCACAGTTATTAGATAATGAGATCAGCATTACAAGTCCAGTTGAAGGGAAAGTGATTCCTTTAACAGAAGTGAAAGATCCAACATTTTCGCAAGAAATCTTAGGAAAAGGAGCAGCGATCATTCCTGAAAAAGGAGTTGTCTATGCACCATTTGACGGAAAAGTAGATGCTGTTTTTGAAACAGGACATGCATTAGGATTAGTAAGTGAAGATGGAGTAGAACTTTTGGTACATGTAGGAATCGATACAGTAAATTTAAAAGGAAAACATTTTACTCCAAAGAAAAAATCTGGAGATACAATGAAAAAAGGGGATATCTTACTAGAATTTGATATTGACAAGATTAAAGCAGATGGATACGATGTAACAACACCGATCATTATTTCCAATACAGAACAATTTGAAAAAGTTAAAGCATGTGAAGATAAAGTAGTAACAAAGGAAAGTAAATTATTAAGTGTACAGTAGCAGAAAGGAAGCGTAACATTTATGGAAGAAATGAAAGTTACAAAATTTCCAGAAGGATTTTTGTGGGGAAGTGCTTCAGCTGCCTATCAGATTGAAGGCGGCTGGAGAGAAGATGGAAAAGGAATCACAAACTGGGATCAATTTGTAAGGATTCCAGGAAAAACATATAAAGCGACAACCGGAGATGTTGCAGTTGACCATTATCATCGCTACAAAGAAGATATCGCGTTGATGGCGGAAATGGGATTAAAAACCTATCGTTTTTCTGTTTCATGGGCAAGAATCTGTCCGGAAGGAAGAGGAGAGGTCAATCCCAAAGGAATTGAGTTTTATGAAAATATTATTGATGAATGTTTAAAATATGGGATTGAACCAATGGTGACAATCTACCATTGGGATCTTCCTCAGGCATTAGTGGATCTCTATGGAGGATGGGAATCTGAGGAGATCATTGAGGATTATGTAAATTATGCTAAGACTTTATTTAAGGCATATGGAAGTAAGGTAAAATACTGGATTACATTTAATGAACAAAATATTTTTACATCACTTGGATGGCTGACAGCACAGCATCCTCCAGGAAAGTTTGACGATCAGAAAACATTTTATCAAGTGAACCATCACGTCTTTATGGCACATGCAAAGGCTGTTTTGGCATATCGCGAGATGGGCGGAACAGGAAAGATTGGTGCAAGCTTTGCTTATACACCATCTTATGCACTTGATTGTAAACCTGAAAATGTTATGTCAAAACATGATTATGATGAACTGAAGAATTTCTGGTGGATGGATGTTTATGCATATGGAAGATATCCTAAAGCAGCCATGAATTATTTAAGAAAAAAAGGATTTGCACCAGTTGTCACAAAAGACGATCAGAAAATTTTAAAGGCAGCAGCGGCAGAGATTGATTTTATGGGAGTTAATTATTATCAAAGTTGTGTATGCGAGTATAATCCGATGGATGGAGTAACACCATATGGTACAATGAATACAACAGGAGTGAAAGGTTCTGCGCAGGTACTTGGAGTCCCTGGAATTTATAAAAATCCAGGCAATCCATATTTGATGACAACAGACTGGGATTGGAGTATTGATCCAGTTGGGCTTCGCTATTGTTGTCGTGAGATCACAAGTCGTTATGATCTGCCAATCATCATTTCGGAAAATGGACTTGGAGCATTTGATAAGAAGACGGAAGATCATAAGATTCATGATGAATATCGAATTGATTATCTAAGAGAACATTTAAAAGAATTAGGAAAAGCCATCGAGGAAGGCTGTGAAGTGCTTGCATATTGTACATGGTCTTTTACGGATTTGTTAAGCTGGC
>ENA-OPSD01001803-OPSD01001803.1-human-gut-metagenome-genome-assembly--contig:-NODE-1803-length-14548-cov-2.612917_pt1 | contig 14548 bp, 10 predicted proteins | sample MGYA00241453_ERZ501898 | MGnify/ENA primary metagenome ERZ501898 (study PRJEB25962, sample SAMEA2042226) | human gut metagenome | biome: human gut; feature: human-associated habitat; material: faeces... | reverse complement strand
TAATTGTCATCGGCGGCGGGGATACAGGAAATGACTGTGTGGGAACTTCCATCCGTCAGGGCTGCGCTTCTGTGACCCAGTTGGAGATGATGCCAAAGCCACCTGTAAAGAGAACTGAGAATAATACATGGCCGGAGTGGCCACGGATCCTAAAGACGGACTACGGTCAGGAGGAGGCCATCAGCGTATTTGGCTCTGATCCACGTATTTACCAGACTACTGTAAAGGAGTTTGTAAAAGACGGGGAAGGAAAGCTTTGCAAGGTGATCTTAGTCAGTCTTACACCGCAGAAAAATCCGGAAACAGGCCGTACCATGATGGTGCCGGTAGAAGGCAGTGAAAAAGAAGTGCCTGCAGATCTGGTACTGATCGCAGCCGGTTTCTTAGGATGCCAGGATTATGTGGCCGATGCTTTTGGAGTAGAGCGCAATGCAAGAACCAATGTAGCCACAGAAGCAGGAAGCTACAAGACCAATGTAGACAAAGTCTTTGTAGCCGGAGATATGCACAGAGGCCAGTCACTGGTTGTATGGGCGATCAGAGAGGGAAGAGAAGTAGCCGGTCAGGTAGACCGCAGTCTGATGGGATACACCAATCTGCATTAAATATGGAAAGAGTTCCGCCTGTTGGCGGATGTGTAACACCAATTCTGCAGCAGCACCCCGCCGTCAGGCGGGGTGTTTTGCGTTACCAATATGACAAAAATCCAAAATTTGTCTATTGCCATATCCGCCGCTCTAACGTATAATAAAAGTTCAGGTTCACACTTTGGACACAAAAGGAGCGGCAGGACATGGCGGCATTTACGAAACTTGTGATCATGAGGGTATTTGAAAATCTGTTGTCTGTGAAACCCTTAGAGAAGATAACGGTAAAAGACATTACAGACCAGTGCGGCATTTCACGTAATACCTTCTATTATCATTACCAGGACATTTATCAGGTTTTTAAGGCATATATAGATTATTCCCTGGAAGAAATATTCAAATTTCTTCAGCAGGAAAATGAAAAAGACCAGGATCATATTTGTGAAAAGGCAGTAGAATTCCTGGAAAACCACAGGACCATATTTGAAAATATTCTCCGTTCCGCAAAAAGTGAGGAAGTACACAAGATATTAGATGACGGTTCCAGCCGTTTTTTCCGTTATGTGATTGACCGAGTGGGAGAAGGTATTGATTCAGAGCCGGAAGACAGAGAGATGATCTGTGCTATGTGCCAGCATGCAGTTGGAGAAATTATGCATGAATGGTTAAGCAGGGAAAATGCAGATAAAAAGTCACTGTCAGATATCCTGATGCGGGCCAATTATCTTTTTGGCGGTGGATTGGAACGGGCTTTAGAGCGAAGCGCAAACCGCTTCCGGAATTGATAAAATGTATCAAAATAAATGATAATAAATTAACAAATTAGTACACTTAATAGCCGAATGTACAAAAACTGTGCATTCGGTTTTGTTTTGTCTATTGCTCTTTAAACAAAAATCCATATAATGATTAATTGTGACTGAGAGAAGGCAAAATTTCCCCGGTCTCCTTTGGCACATGAAAGTGTGCATTTGGGACAGCAGCCTGGGGAAGAACAGGAGATGAAGCAGGATGCCAACACAAAAGTTCATAAATCTTACGGAAAGTAAGAAGCAGACGATCCTCACAGCCATGTGCAGGGAGTTTATGAATATCCCTTATTCAGAGATCCGCATCAGCAATCTGATCCAGAAAGCGGGTATATCCAGAGCCAGCTTTTATCTGTATTTTGAAGATAAAGAAGATCTGTTAGGTTGTATTGCAGAGTCCTGGGTAGATGTGATATTACGCAAACTGACAGAAGCGTTTAGAGTGTCAGACGGAAGCTATTATGAAAGCATGAAGCTTTGGATGAGTCAGGCACTGGAAAATGACATTTCCAGAGAAGTATGGAAAGTCTATAAACGGGTCATGGAAGAAGAGGATTTCACAAGGAAAAGCAAGATGGGGGCTTTACAGTTTAAGGCAAGTCCCAAGTGGCGTCAGGTCATAGAAGAATGTTATGGTCATATGGACCAGAGCAGATATCCGGGACTGACACCGGAAAAACTGGCATATGCTGTTGATATGGGACTGCTGGCTATGGTCCAGCTTTCCATGCGCTATGTAGAGCACTATGCTCCTTTGGCAGAGTTAAAGGAGGCTGCATGGCACCAGCTGACAATATTAGACAAAGGGATCAGAGAGTGATCCGAAAGTTTGAGAAAAAGAAAGGAAGGCACAGGAAAATGAAAAAAAATGTAAAAAGACTCATCGCGGGAGCGGTAGTTCTTTTGGTAGCAGCGGGTATTGTTGTCCGTATTGCCGGTGGCAACAAAAAAGAAGAAGAATATGAAACCCGTCCAACCGTAGCTGTTGAAAATCCAAAAACAGGAGATATCACTCTGTATACCGATCTGACCGGTACGATTGAACCAATCTCCAAGGCAGTTGTACAGCCAAAGATCGGCGGAGAACTTCTGGAGGTAAACTTCCAGGCTGGTGATCAGGTAGAAGCTGGTCAGGTGCTTTGTAAGATCGACTCTGACGCACTGACTGCTTTACAGCTTCAGATGCAGTCCGCTTCTGTAGCAGCAGACAATGCAGCAAGAGAACTGGCACGTATCCAGCCTCTGTATGCATCTGGCTATATTTCACAGCAGCAGTTTGATCAGGCACAGTCTTCTGCAACCAGCGCCCAGCTGGCATACGAGTCTGCAAAGAACCAGTATGACCTGCAGGTAGAATACACTACAGTAACAGCACCGATCAGTGGTGTGATCGAGTCCAGAAATGTAGAACCACATGATCATATTGGAACAGACACCAAGATCTGCGTAATCTCCGGTGGTGACCAGCTTCAGGTTAAATTTGGTGTTACAGAAAAGATCCTTCGCAATATGAAGGTAAATGATCCGGTCCAGGTTGAAAAGAACGGTACTGATTACGAAGGTAATGTAACAGAAATCGGCAGTATGGTAAACTCCGCAACCGGCCTGTATGACGCAAAGGCATTTGTAAACAATGCAGAAAGCCTTACAAGCGGAACCAAAGTAAAACTGACTGTGGTTATGGATCAGGTAAAAGATGTACTGACCGTTCCTGTAGATGCTGTAAACTATGATAATGGAAAGGCATTTGTATACTGCTATGACAATGGCGCTGCAAAGAAGGTTATGATAGAAGCCGGTATTTATGATGCACAGACCATGGAGGTTAAGTCCGGACTGACTGCAGGCGACCAGGTCATCACAACCTGGAGCAATGAGCTGGTAGATGGACAGGAAGTTCTTATAGACAGTGACAATGGACAGAATGAAAATGCAGCCCAGGGAGAAAGCGCTGCAGAAAATGCTGGAGAAGAAACACAGAAAGCAGGTGAATAAAAGATGTTAAATCTGACAAAATTTGCGGTACGCAAGCCTGTGACCATTATCATGTGTTTGCTGACCATTGCATATTTTGGTATCCAGTCCCTGTTAGGGACCAAGGTAGAGCTGACTCCTGAGATGGAATTCCCTATGCTGGTTGTCAGCACTGTTTACGCAGGAGCAAGCCCTGATGATATCAAGGACCTGATCGCAACCAAACAAGAAGATGCGGTTTCGTCATTGGATGATGTTAAAAACGTTTATTCCTTCTCACAGGATAACGTAGCCATCGTTTTAGTTGAATATAATTACGGTACCAACATTGATACTGCATACATCAACTTAAAGAAAGCGATCGACGGTATTAAGAGTGACCTGCCTGATGACGCAAATGAGCCAAATATCATGGAAATGGATATGAACTCCCAGCCTGTTATCACACTGGCTGTAGGTGGTCAGGTAGACGGAAACCTTTATACATATGTAGAAAACAATATCAAGCCGGAACTGGAAAAATTAGGTTCTGTTGGTGAAGTTTCTCTGGCAGGTGGCCAGAAAGAATATATCAGCATCAAGCTGGATCCTGAAAAAGTAGCGCAGTATGGCCTTAGCATGTCACGTATTGCACAGTTTGTAGGTGCTGCAGACTTTACCATTCCTGCAGGTGATGTAAACGTAGGAAAGCAGAATCTGTCTGTCAGCGTCGGAAATGATTTTGACAACACAGAAGCACTGAAAAATGTAGCGATCCCGCTGGCAAATGGAGATGTGATCCATCTTTCTGATGTGGCAACTGTTTCCAATGCTTTGGAAGATGCAGATTCTATTGGCCGTTATAATGGTCAGGACATTGTATCTGTATCCATTAAAAAACAGCAGAGTTCTACTGCTATTGATGTATCAAAAGATGTTTTAAAGCAGGTAAGTGTACTGGAAAAGACTTATCCGGGACTTACATTTACCGTGGTCAATGATTCCAGTGATATGATCACCGAATCAATTACCAACGTATTCCAGACTATGATCATGGCGGTCATTTTGTCTATGATCATTCTGTGGCTGTTCTACGGAGATATACGTGCCTCTGTTATTGTAGGTACTTCTATCCCTATTTCAATCATGCTGACCCTGATTGCCATGTCGCTTATGGGATTTTCCTTAAACGTAATCTCACTGACATCCCTGGTACTTGGTGTAGGTATGATGGTAGATAACTCCATCAACGTATTGGATGGCTGTTTCCGTGCAAAAGAACATAGAAACTTTTTTGATGCGGCTATTGAAGGAAGCCGTATTATGATCACTTCCATTGTAGGTGGTACAGCCACTACCTGCGTTGTATTTATCCCGCTGGCAATGCTTTCCGGTCTGTCCGGTCAAATGTTTAAGCAGTTAGGTTTCACGATCGTATTCAGTTTGATCGCGTCCTTATTCTCTGCGGTCACCATCGTACCGCTGTGTTATTATCAGTGGCATCCGGTAGAAAAGGAAAATGCACCTGTTGCCGGTTTTATACGTAAATGCCAGGAAATTTACCGTAATATCATGCCTGGTATTATCCCGAAGACAAAGACAGTTATCAGTGCCAGTATTTTACTGCTTGTATTTTCCTTCTTCTTAGCTTCCAGACTGGATGTAAAGCTGATGGTTTCTACAGATGAAGGTATTGTAGATGTAACTGTTAAAACAAAACCGGGTCTTTCTGTTGCTGCTGTTAATGACACAGTGTCCCAGATTGAAAATATGGTGGCAAATGACGAAGAAGTCGATCATTATCTGCTGACATACGGTTCCAGTGGTTTAAGTACCATGGGCGGCAGCAGCGTTACCTTAAGTGCTTACTTAAAGGATGACCGTAAAATGTCCACAGATGAAGTCATCGACAAATGGACCCGTGAAACAGAAAATTACAAAGATATTTCTGTAACAATGGAACAGGGAAGTACCACTTCTTCCTCCATGAGCAGTACCAATCAGATCGAAGTTGACTTACAGAGTACCGATTACGATGCTTTAAAGAAAGCTTCTGATGAACTGGTAGAAGAACTGCGTAAGAGAGAAGATGTAATGCAGGTACATTCTTCTATTGAAAATGCGGCACCTGTTATCAAGGTAAATGTAGATCCTGTTTTAGCACAGGCAGAAGGTCTTACACCTGCGTCCATCGGATCTCTGATCTACAGCAATTTAAGTGGTATCAAGGCAACCACAGTCCGTGTAAACGGTGAAGATACAGATGTAAGAGTAGAATTTGATGCAGATAAATATGACAGCATTGACAAACTGCAGGGAATGATGATCACCACAGCTACAGGAACAACCCTTCCTCTGGAAGATCTGGCGACGATCCACTACGAAGACAGTCCGCAGCAGATCCAGCGTAAGAATAAGCAGTACCAGGTATCTATTACGATGGAGCCACAGTCTGAGTATAAGAAAACAGCTGAAAAAGATGTGAAGGAATTTGTGCGTAACTGGAATATGCCAAATGAGGTAGAAATGGCGCCAAATGCCATGGATGAGAGCATGGGAAGCGAGATCGGTGCTTTAGGAGGCGCTCTTATAACCGGCGTTTTCCTGGTATTTGTTGTAATGGCTATCCAGTTTGAGTCACCTAAGTTCTCACTGATGATCATGACGACCATTCCATTCTCACTGATAGGATCCTTTGGACTTCTGTTCCTGGCAGACAGTCCCATCAGTATGGTATCTATGTTAGGTTTCCTGATGTTAGTTGGTACGGTAGTAAACAATGGTATTTTGTATGTAGATACGGTAAACCAGTTCCTTGCAGAAATGCCTCTGGATAAGGCGCTGGTAGAAGCTGGTGCTATCCGTATGAGACCTATTTTGATGACAACAGGAACAACCGTGATCTCCATGCTTCCTAACGCAGTTGCTTACGGTAAATCCGGTGCCATGATGCAGGGCCTTGCACTGGTAGATGTAGGTGGTCTGATCGCAGCAACGATCCTGACACTGATCCTTCTTCCAACTTATTACAGACTGGTCCACAATATGGGACGTAAGGCAGTTGGGGAAGATGTGCCTATGGTTTCTGATTAAAAATTAAGATAAGTAAGATAATAAGAGAGCAGGACTTTTGTGGTTTTGCTCTCTTTTGGCGTTGTTACAGTTCAGCCATGACATGGCGTTATGCTTTTTGTATAAACCTGATTGACGTTTTGCCTGAAAAATTGTATAATTGATAAAGAATTTGGAAATTTTCAGACGGGAGAATACAGATGATCGCATTAAAGGCCGAAGATGTAAAGTCCTTTACTACCAAGCTGTTTGTACGGGAGGATTTTGATGCATTTCTGGTAAAGGAAGTAAACATTACCACCTACAACAGTTTTTCCATTGACGGACATGTAAAACAGGGCTATTACACAGAGGAGGAACGGGAAGAAAACCATATAGAAGAGTTTTCATCCTGGAAGACCTTAAGGCCTTTTTGTTTTTCACTGATCAAGGGAAAAAAGCTTCCCGGAAGTTTTCGTATCGTGCTGCAGCTGCCAAAGGCAGGCACAGAGAAGTTTGCAGCCAGAACAGGTGCCGGGATCGAAGGAAGCCAGATCCAGGGACTGTATCTGAACATACGTTACGATGACGGGAAAATGTACTGTATCACCGGAACATCATTAAACTTTTTCACCATGGACAAAACTCTGGATCTTGAGTGGGATAAGGCAGTTAAACAGTTTTTACAGTCCCATGAGATTCCATGTACAGAGGCAACTGAAGGATAAGAGCAGGAAGAAGATTGTCTGTAAAAGGATAAAAATTCTGAAAGCGTACAAATGTCCTCTTGGAGTCTTTCGTGTACCTGCCTTTTCAGGCACAGAAAGACCCTGAGAGAACATAAGCAGCAATGGAGGAAATGGCATGGATAAAAACAATTTTTCGCAGAAACTGGCTGAACTGACAGCGCTGGCAGCAGCCAGTGAAAACAAACTCCAGATGACACAGGTTCTGGATGCTTTTGCAAAGGAACAGGTAACACCGGAGGAAATGGAAGCTGTTTATGCCAAGCTGGAGAAGGGATCCAGATACTGACAGAGGAGGAAGAGGGGGCAACCGATGACAGCCTTCTTTTAGATGATGCAGATGATAATGATGAGTCTGTTTCCAGTATCATTGGAGATAAATACAGATGGAGCCACAACGATTCCTTAGATGACGGGGATAACGATGATTTTACCCCTTCTTCTGCAGAAGAGGAAGAAGAGACAACTGCTACCTCGGAACAGCTGTTAGAAGGCGTTGCAAGTACGGATCCCATCCGTGAATATTTAAAGGAGATCGGTTCCATTCCGCTGCTGACTCAGGAGCAGGAACAGGACCTGGCAAAGCGTAAATCCGAGGGAGATGCAGAAGCAGGAAAGAAGTTAGTAGAAGCAAACCTTCGTCTGGTAGTCAGCATTGCAAAGCGCTATACCGGTCGTGGTATGAGTTTTCTGGATCTGGTCCAGGAGGGAAATATCGGTCTTATGAAGGCTGTAGAGAAGTTTGATTATACAAAGGGATACCGTCTCAGTACCTATGCCACATGGTGGGTAAAACAGTCTGTTACAAGAGCTTTGGCAGACCAGTCCCGTACCATCCGCCTACCGGTCCATATGGTAGAAGCGGTAAACCGCATCAGAAAAGCCCAGAGAGCTTTAGCTGTAAAGCTTGGAAGAGAGCCTTCCAATGAAGAAATCGGCAAAGAAGTGGGAATGTCTGAAAAGCGGGTTACAGAGCTGATGCAGTCTTCCGGTGATACGGTATCCTTAGAGACACCGGTAGGAGATGAAGACGGCTCAAATTTAGGCGATTTTGTGGCAGATGATTCCAATGCTTCCACAGAGGAAAAAGCAGAAAGCGTCTTTTTAAGAGAAGAGATCGAACAGATGCTCCAGGGGTTGAATCCAAGGGAAAGGGAAGTGATCATCTTGAGATTTGGTCTTGAAAGCGGCCATCCCCTGACACTGGAAGAAGTAGGAAAGCGCTTCAAAGTTACCAGAGAGCGTATCAGGCAGATTGAGACAGCAGCGCTTAGAAAGCTTCGCAATCCGTCCAGAAGTAAGAAAATCAGGGATTTTCTGCCGTGAAAAATTTACAGAAAGGTCATATCAGGTGACTCACGGATCCACAGTTAATACTTTTTTGCTTGATCCACTGTACAATAAGGTACGGTGGATCTTTTTATGTAAAAATGGTAATGTGAACAGCAGGTGATGTACTTTTGCTAGCACTCATTTAAAATGAGTGCTAATTTTTGTTGACTTTTAGATATAACGGTACTACAATATATCTTGCGGACAAAATCCGTTTTTAAGATTTTCAAAGCACATATTACTAGTACATCGTTTCGTAAATAACTGTACTAATCACGTAGGATGCGGATTTGAGTGTGCAGGTCTAAAAACGCAGGCGTAGCGGGCTACGCTGAGGCTTTTAGGCCTGTGCAATCAGATTCGCAGACAAGTGAGTGGTATAGTTATTTTGAAAACGATGTACTAGAAAAGATTAAGAAGATTTATAAGAAAGAGGCGTATATTATGGCAAAGAAAGGCAGTTTATCTATAACAAGTGAAAATATTTTCCCTGTAATCAAAAAGTGGCTGTATTCCGACCATGACATTTTTTACAGAGAGCTGATCAGCAATGGCTGTGATGCGATTACTAAATTAAAGAAGTTAGAACTGATGGGAGAGTACGAGAAACCGGAAGAGGTTGAGTACAAGATCCAGGTCAGTGTAAATCCTACAGATAAGACCATCACTATTGAAGACAATGGTCTTGGTATGACAGAAGAAGAGATCGACAAATACATCAACCAGATCGCATTCTCCGGTGTTCAGGACTTTATGGAGAAGTACAAAGACAAGGCAAATGAGGATCAGATCATCGGTCACTTCGGACTTGGTTTCTACTCTGCATTTATGGTAGCTGACAAGGTTGAGATCAATTCCCTGTCTTACCAGAAAGATGCAAAGCCGGTACACTGGGAGTCTGAAGGCGGCATCAACTTTGAGATGACCGAAGGCGACAAGGCAGAAGTTGGTACTTCTATTAAGCTGTATCTGAACGAAGAAAGCACTGAATTTGCAAATGAATACAGAGCAAGAGAAGTCATCGAAAAATACTGCGCATTTATGCCTGTAAACATTTTCTTAAAGAATGAGACTGCAGAGCCGGAATATGAGACCATTGAAAAAGATGAGCTGACAGATAAGGATACAGTAGTTGAGACTGTCATCGAACCTGCAAAGACAGAAGAAAAGGAAAAAGAGGATGGTACCAAGGAAACAGTAGAAGTTGAGCCATCCAGAGAGAAATATAAGATCTTAAAGCGCCCGGTTGCATTAAACGATACCAACCCGCTGTGGAATAAGCATCCAAATGAGTGTACAGACGAGCAGTACAAGGACTTCTACCGCAAGGTATTCAGGGATTACAAGGAACCACTGTTCTGGATCCATCTGAACATGGATTATCCGTTTAACTTAAAGGGTATCTTATACTTCCCGAAGATCAACATGGAATACGACAGCTTAGAGGGAACTATCAAGCTGTACAACAACCAGGTATTTATCGCTGATAACATTAAGGAAGTTATCCCTGAGTTCCTGATGCTGTTAAAGGGCGTTATTGATTGTCCTGATCTGCCTCTTAACGTGTCACGTAGCGCGCTGCAGAATGACGGTTTTGTAAAGAAGATCTCTGATTATATTACCAAGAAGGTAGCAGACAAGCTGTCCGGTATGTGCAAGACTGACCGTGAGAACTATGAGAAATACTGGGACGATATTGCTCCATTTATCAAATATGGTTATATCAAGGACGAGAAGTTTGCTGAGAAGATGGGCGACTATATCCTGTATAAGAACCTGGAAGGCAAGTATCTTACCTTAAATGACTGCCTGGAAGAGAACAAGGAAAAACATGAAAATACCATTTTCTATGTAACCAACGAAAAAGAGCAGAGCCAGTATATCAACATGTTTAAGGAAGAAGGCATTGACGCAGTGATCATGCCTGCCGCTATTGATAATCCATTTATCAGCCATGTAGAGCAGAAGCATGAAGGACTTAAGTTCCTGCGTATTGATACAGATTTAAATGCTTCTTTCAAGGAAGAAGTAAAGGAAGATGACGAAGCCTTTAAGAAGACCAGCGAAGAGCTGACAGAGGTATTTAAGAAGGCTTTAAATAACGATAAGCTGGATATCAAGGTTGAGAAGATGAAGAACGCATCTGTTGCATCTATGATCACTGTATCTGAGGAAACAAGACGTATGCAGGATATGATGAAGATGTACAGCATGGGCGGTATGGATATGAGTGCTTTCGGCGCAACAGGCGAGACTCTTGTATTAAATGCTAATCATCCACTGGTAAAATATGTTCTGGAGCACAAAGACGGGGAAAATACAGCCAAGATCTGCGAACAGCTGTATGATCTGGCAAGCCTGGCACATGGCCAGCTGTCACCGGAGCGTATGACCGGGTTTGTAAACCGCAGCAATGATATTATGATGATCATGGCTGGACAGAAAGCAGAATAAATAGTACAATAAGAAGCACGACACAGAGTTGCGGGGGCTGTTTCACAGGTATTTTGCCTGGGTCGGCCCCTGCTTTTTTGTTAGATGTACTCGCAAAATCGGATACAAAAAGATCCTGAGAGTACATGGGTTGAATATATTTGAAAGTACAGGGAGAATATATATGAAAAAACGTACCTTATCAAGAAACGTGCTGACACTGGCTCTTGGAATGTCACTGGCGGCAGCAGGTGCTTTTGCAGCTTTTGCAGATCCGCTGGGCTTAAGCTATATTAATGGTCAGACTGTAACAAGCCGTATGGGCGGCTTTGAATTTAGCGCACCGGCAGAGTATAAAGTAGACAGAAGTGGCGCTTCTTCGGCTCTTTCCGGGGAGATCGTAGCGGGTCTTGTGGAAGATAGCGGAAAAATCGATTTTGCGGCGTCCATGGTAGATGAAACCAATAAAAGTTATATCATCAATACAGCCATGGTCCTGCCTGCAGATGATGGTTCCGGACAGCCTTTTAGCGTAGAAACCTTAAAAGCGGAGCTGGCAGAGTCCGGTCTGGATCCGGCAGATACAGAAAGCGGTACAGTAAAGCTGGGAGCTGCAGATTATGAGTATCTGAAGGTAAATTACGGAAAAATGATGGCAGACTCCATGAGGGGACAACTGGAGTCAGGACAGCTTTCTGAAAAACAGAAAGAGCAGGCAAAGGCATTATTAGACCGGATGGAAAAACTGCTAGTCAATGATTTTTATATCCGGAATACAGGAGACAAGATCTATGTGCTCTGCCAGACCTATTCTGTTGACCAGGCAGAGCGTGCAGCAGCCTTTTTAGGTCTTTTAAAGCCTTATACAGGAGTAGAAGGCTGGTACCAGAACGGGGAAAACTGGCAGTATAAAAAGGCAGACGGACAGTTGGCGTTAAACTGCTGGGAACAGGATGAAAATGGCCTTACCTATCATCTGGACGGAAACGGAAATATTGAGTACAATGCCTGGGTACAGGAAAATGGCGGCTGGAAGTATGCAGATGAAAGTGGTCATATGGTTACTTCTGTAACAAAGACCATTAACGGAGTCCAGTATACCTTTGATGATAAGGGAAATATGATCGCCAGAAGTGAGAAAGCGGCCCCGGATTATTCCCTTGGAAAACTGGAAGGAAATACCTATACGAATTACTGGGCAGATATGACACTTTCCTTCCCGGAGGAAGCTACTGTTATGATCGGAAATGGCAGTGCCCAGACCTATGCCCTGGTTGGAGGCGAACATGTGGATGTAAATGATCCTGAATTAAGTTACCGTATTACAGTGGATTTTACAGAGGCAGACATGGAGCTGGATCGTTTCATGGATGCAGTAGTTGGTCACGGGGGAACAGATGGCTATAAGGTAGATGCTTCAGGTAAAGTGAGCCTGGGGGGCTATGAATTCCGCTATTGCAGGACTTCCTACGATTTTGGTGATGGAACCGCCCATCACTCTGACTGGTATGTACGCCAGATTGATTCCAAACTGGTCCTGATCCATTTTGATTACTACGATGAACTGAAAAACCAGGTACAACAGGTTTATGACAGTATCAGACAGCCACAGGCGTAGTCAGATAGTTGATAAAAAACGTCAAAGAGTAAAGAAGGCTCTTTGACGTTTTTTCGAAATTACTAACGTATAGTGAATGTTAAAAGTTTTTTGATATATTTGCCGTTACATGGGGCCTAAGTGAATCATTTGAGCGATAAATACCAGGGCACTTCCTACTGCCAGCCAGAGAAGCATGATTTTCCACATAAAGCGCATCCAACGATCGTAAGGAATATTTGCAACACTTAAGTTCCCCATTAATGCGGTAGACATAGGAAGAATGTAATTGCAGAATCCATCGCCAAAGTTAAATGCCAGAATAGCAGTTTGACGGGTAATTCCGACCATATCTGCAACGGGAGTAAAAATTGGCATAACTACAGCAGCTTGTCCGGAGCCGGAAGTTACCAATATATTGATGATAAAATTAACCCAGTACATACACATGCCACGTAGTGCAGGAGGAAATGCATTAAGTACAATGGTACATCCGTAAACCAGAGTATCCAGAATATTGGCTGAAGATAAAACACCAGATGTAGCTCTTGCAAGACCAAGGATTAAAGCGGATACAGTGAGTTTTTGACATCCTGTTGCAAAGTGTTTAGCAATAGTACTTGGACCAAAACCTGCAAAAGCACCTGAAATTACACCAAGCCAGATAAAGACAACAGATATTTCAGGAAGATCCCATCCTCGTGTTACACAACCCCATACCATAACAACAAGGGAACCAATTAAAGTTAAAAGAACCAGAAGCTTACGTGGAGTCAGAGAAGAGTCGTGAGAGGCATCAACATCTTCATCATTTCTCAGTTTATCCAATTCGTACATAGGGCTTGAAGCAGGATTGGATTTGACTTTACGTGCGTAACGGATCAGGGCAATACTGGTAAAAATCCAGAAAACGAAGAAGCAGAAGAAACGGTATTGAATACCGGAGTAAAGTGGAAGTTCTGCAATTTTCTGGGCAACAATGGTAGTTGAGGTATTTAAAGTACCTGTGGAAAAACCAATGGCACCACCTAAAAGTGGCAGTGCAGCACCAGTAATGGAGTCAAATCCCATAGCTCTTGTCATCATAATGATAACAGGAGTAAATCCAATAAATACAGTTACAGACTGTGTAGTAGCAATGGCAGCGAAAACCAGGAGCAGAAGCGGGATGAAAATAGCTTCCTTATTGCCAAATTTTGCAACTACTTTTGCGATTAGTACCTGAAGTGCACCGGTTTCAACCAGAACATTAAAAGCACCACCAGACATGATGACCATAAAAATCAGTTTGGCACTGCTGGAAAAACCGTCTATAATATAATTAGGAATTAAAAGTGGATTTACAGGGGTTTTAGCAATAAATGAAAACTGATCAGGAACAACTACTTTAATTCCCTGAGCATTTTCAACACGGGCAAATTCTCCCGCCGGTAGAATCCATGTGAGTATTGAGGCAATGAATACGATACCAATGATGATGACAAAGGTATGAGGCACTTTGAACTTTTTCTTAGGTACGTTTTGTTTTTCTGATAGCATAAAAATTCCCCCTTTAGTAAAAATTAAGAAAATGAGAACAGAAATGAAAAGAAACAGCTTCCTGTTGCAGGAAAATGTTGAGTGAAGTATAATCAATAAACAAAGAATTGTAAAGATAAAATCTGTTTATAACAGAATGCTTCCCATAATGTTTGATTATACTGAGAAAATTTTGCATATTTGGCAGAGAGGAGGAAAATGGTCTTTGAATTTAAAAGAACAAATTTATATGCTTTCTTTGGAACGTCATAGTAATATTACAAGAGCGGCAAAAGAACTGGGAATTAGTCAACCGGCATTAACTACATTCTTAAATCATTTGGAAAAGGATTTGGATGTAAAGTTATTTGACCGCTCTGCAGTTCCTATGAAATTAACTCCTGCTGGGGAGCTTTATATTAATAAGGCTAAAAAGATGCTCTGCATAAAAGAAGAATTTGATAGAGAACTTCAGGTGTTGAAAAAACGGGATTTATCATGTATTAGAGTAGGAATCCAGCA
>ENA-OPSD01001793-OPSD01001793.1-human-gut-metagenome-genome-assembly--contig:-NODE-1793-length-14619-cov-4.042433_pt1 | contig 14619 bp, 8 predicted proteins | sample MGYA00241453_ERZ501898 | MGnify/ENA primary metagenome ERZ501898 (study PRJEB25962, sample SAMEA2042226) | human gut metagenome | biome: human gut; feature: human-associated habitat; material: faeces... | reverse complement strand
ATTTATATCACCATTGGCAAATTCTATGAGGTCGAGCGCATCCTGAATATAACTATCCAAGTCGCAAACAGCGACATGAGCCTTCGGGTCACTATTCTGATATTGACAGGACAATCCGCAATTCAAAATAGGAAGCGGTGCCGCCCCCATTTCTTCGGACAACAGGAAGTATTCGTAGAATCCTAATCCGTAGCTTTGGTAGTAATCGGGGAAGAAACGGTGGGTAAAAGTATACTGCCAACGATTCTCGTTCAAAGGACGGTTTTCTACGGGACCTACTGATTTTTTCCAGTCGTAACGGGTATCGAGATCAGTGCCCTCTACAATACAACCACCGGGGAAGCGGAAGACTCCGGGGTGAATATCCGCCAATGCTTGTGCCAGGTCTTTGCGGAGACCGTTTTCATGTCCTTTCCAGGTATCAACCGGAAAAAGGGATACGTGTTCCAGGTCTACGGTTCCTTTGGAAGTAAGGAAAATACGAAGTACGGATTTTGGTTGGGTAATGCCGGGCTTCAGGATGACCTGATACTTTTTCCATTCTTTGGAGTCAATCGTAAGATTCTCCGAGGCAAATGCCTGATGCTCGCCCATGGACTTGGGATCTACCAATTCGATGCGTAATGTTTCTTTCGCACTTCCTTGTGGCAAACGTGCCCAGACAGAAAAGCGATACTCCTCTCCTTTCTTGACGCCAATACCGAAAAAGCCTTCGTTGTCCAGGCCGGTATGTTTGTGTCCGTGTCCCGGATCGGAAAGACGTACATAATGCGGATTACGTTCAAAAGGTCCGTCGTCCATCAGTGTCACTTTGCCATAGGTATTCCATCCCATCAGGTGCTGGGGGAACTCGAATGAGCGGTTCTTTACCAGTTCCGCGTATAATCCGCCATCGGCAGCATAATTGATGTCCTCAAAAAAGAGTCCGTACATAGTAGGTTGGATTTCTGCTCCCAACTTCTTCGTCTGAATCACCAGCTCGTTGGTTTGTGCATGAAGTGCCATACCTGTAGATAAGGCTAATACGGCCAATAAATTCGTGTATTTTCTCATGGTTCTCAATATAAAATTATATAATAGTTAAAATGCAAAGATAATCAGATTCTCTATTTTACCTGTACCCGATTTTATCATTAACAGGCGCTTATCGGTCAAAAAGGACCAATTTCCATTCATTTGCACAATTTTCCATCCGACGGCTATCATTTATAATACGAAATTAGATAAAAAGATACCTATTGCCACAATCTATTATGTGAATATTAACACCGGAAAGCGTACATTTATATATATAATAAGGTATACGATCAATCATAAAACATACCATTTATGCTGCACAACATATAAGAGTGTATTTGATACACCAAACTAAAGTGTTACTTTTACACCCAAAATAAGATAAGCATCTCATTTACATTAAAAATAAAACCATGAAAAAACATTTTCTACTTGCAGGAATTGCCGCGCTGATGCTGGCTGCGTGCAATAACAAGCCGGCTTCCGAGCTGACTTTGTCCGGTCTTGACCCGGTAAAATTTCAAACAGAAGTGAATAATGCCCAAACAGCTCTTTACACGTTAAAGAATAAGGCAGGCATGGAAGTATGCATCACTAACTTCGGAGGACGTATCGTGTCTATCATGGTACCCGACAAAAACGGTCAGATGCAGGATGTAGTTTTAGGTTTTGACAGCATTGCTGATTATATTAATGTACCGAGCGACTTTGGCGCTTCTATCGGACGCTATGCAAACCGTATCAACCAGGGACGTTTTGTATTGGATGGCGATACGATCCAGTTGCCACAAAACAATTACGGACACTGCCTGCACGGAGGTCCGAAAGGCTGGCAATACCAGGTTTATGAAGCCAATCTTATTGATCCGACAACACTGGAGCTGACTCGTATTTCACCGGATGGAGATGCTAATTTCCCGGGCAATGTAACAGCTAAAGTGACTTACAAACTGACTGATGACAACGCTATCGACATCAAATATAGCGCAACTACTGATAAAAAGACGATCATCAACATGACCAACCACTCTTATTTCAATCTTTCCGGTGATCCGTCTAAAATTTCAACCGACCATATCATGTATGTGAATGCAGACTACTATACTCCGGTAGACAGCACCTTTATGACTACAGGCGAAATTGCTCCGGTTAAAGACACTCCGATGGACTTTACTACTCCGAAAGCTGTAGGTAAGGAAATCAATAACTATGATTTCGTTCAATTAAAGAATGGAAACGGATATGACCATAACTGGGTATTGAACACTAAGGGAGATCTTTCCCAAGTGGCAGCCAAACTCACTTCACCCGAAAGCGGCATTACTCTGGAAGTATATACCAACGAACCGGGTATACAGGTTTATACCGGTAACTTCCTCGATGGAACGGTAACCGGCAAAAAAGGTATCGTTTATAACCAGCGTGCTTCTGTTTGTCTGGAGACACAACACTATCCTGACAGTCCTAACAAGGCAGACTGGCCGTCTGTAGTTCTGGAACCGGGACAGACTTACAACAGTGAATGTATTTTCAAATTCGGTATAGAGAAATAATTTAATATCAAAAAAACAAAAGCAGAATAAGATGAACTGGAATTCACACGAGTTTATATGGATCGACTGGGTAATCATCGTAGTCGGTATTTTAGCAGTCACATGGGCGGTATGGCGTTCGATACAGAAAGACAAGCGTTTGCAACAAGGCGCTAACAGTGAAGATTATTTGTTTGGTAAAGGGGAACCCTGGTATATCATCGGTGCAGCTATCTTCGCTGCCAATATCGGTTCTGAACACCTTGTAGGACTTGCCGGCACAGGAGCTAAATCCGGAGTAGGTATGGCACACTGGGAAATGCAGGGATGGATGATCCTTATTTTAGGTTGGCTTTTCGTACCGTTCTATCAGCTGATGAACGTGAAGTTAGGAAAAATCATTACGATGCCCGACTTCCTGAAATATAGATATACTCCTGCTACAGGTTCATGGTTGTCTATCATTACCCTCATAGCATACGTATTAACCAAAGTCAGCGTAACAGCATTTACCGGAGGTATCTTCATGGAAAGTCTTCTCGGATTGCCATTCTGGTTTGGTGCTATCGGCCTGATCGTTCTTACGGGAATCTTCACTGTTCTGGGTGGTATGAAAGGAGTTATGACATTGTCTGCTATCCAGACTCCGATACTTATTATCGGTTCGTTCCTTGTACTTTTCTTAGGATTGTCGGCACTTGGAGCCGGTAGTATCAGCGACGGTTGGACTCACATGATAGAGTATGCCAAAACACTTAATATAGGAACAGACGGAGTTGCTCACGGCACAAACCACATGTTCCACTTTGAGACAGGCGACCCGATGTATGATGACTATCCAGGTTTCTGGGTATTTATCGGAGCATCCATCATCGGATTCTGGTACTGGTGTACTGACCAGCATATCGTTCAACGTGTGCTTGGACAACGTAAAGGTGAATCCAGCGAAGAGGTTATGAGACGTGCACGTAGAGGTACTATCGCTGCCGGTTATTTCAAGATTTTGCCTGTGTTCATGTTTTTGATACCGGGTATGATAGCTGCTGCATTGTCGGCACGTCCGGAAAGCGGTTTCGTACTGGATAATCCTGATACTGCTTTTGGTTCAATGGTTAAGTTCGTATTGCCTGCCGGTGTAAAAGGTATTGTTACTATTGGCTTTATTTCAGCATTGGTGGCTTCATTGGCAGCATTCTTCAACTCTTGCGCTACCTTGTTTACTGAAGACTTCTACAAACCGATGTTCAAGGACAAGAGCGAAGCAACTTATGTGTTGGTAGGTCGTATCGCTACTATTGTTGTAGTAATTCTGGGTATTGTATGGATACCTATCATGCAGAGTCTGGGTAGTCTTTATGATTATCTGCAAGGCATCCAGTCATTGCTTGCTCCTGCGATGGTGGCTGTATTCGCCCTCGGTATATTCTCCAAGAAGATTACGCCTAAGGCAGGTGAAACAGCTATGATAGTAGGTTTTATCATCGGTATGGTACGTTTGCTGACCAATATCCTCACGAATACAGGTAAAGATGTGATGTCCGGATGGTACTGGGAATGTACTGCCTGGTTCTGGCAGACAAACTGGCTGATCTTCGAAATATGGCTGCTCGTATTCCTGATCGTACTGATGGTTGTTGTTTCATTCTTCACTCCTGCACCTACTGCCAAGCAGATAGAAGCTATCACCTTTACTGATGACTATAAGACACTCATCAAGCAAAGCTGGAACAAGTGGGATGTTATCACCTCTATCGGTGTAGTAGTTCTTTGTGCATTATTTTATATATACTTCTGGTAATACCCTGATATGAATAAGTATTATAGTACCAATCCAACTTTCTATGTCGGCATCGACTGTATTATCTTTGGTTTCTCCGAAGGGGAAATCAGCCTGCTCCTGTTGAAGAGAAACTTTGAGCCGGCAATGGGTGAATGGTCACTGATGGGAGGATTCGTGCAGAAAGATGAAAGTGTGGACGATGCCGCCAAACGTGTATTGCATGAGCTTACCGGACTGGAAAACGTTTATATGGAGCAGGTAGGAGCTTTTGGAGCTGTCGAACGTGATCCGGGTGAACGGGTAATCTCCGTAGCTTACTATGCATTAATCAATATTAATGAATACGACCGGAAACTTGTTCAGAAACACAACGCTTACTGGGTGAATATGAACGAACTTCCCCCACTTATCTTCGACCATCCTGAAATGGTGGAAAAAGCACGGGAACTGATGAAGCAAAAAGCATCCGTGGAACCTATCGGATTCAATCTGCTTCCGAAACTCTTTACGTTGTCTCAACTGCAAAGTCTATATGAAGCTATTTACGACGAACCGATGGATAAACGGAACTTCCGTAAAAGAGTGGCTGAAATGGATTATATAGAAAAGACTGATAAAATTGACAAACTGGGTTCGAAACGTGGTGCTGCCTTGTATAAGTTCAATAGCAAGGCTTACCGCAAAGACCCGAAATTTAAATTATAATCATTATGCTGGAAGAACTAAAAGAAAAAGTATTTCATGCCAATCTCGAATTGGTAAAGCATGGATTAGTCATCTTTACCTGGGGAAATGTTTCTGCCATCGACCGTGAAAGCGGATTGGTAGTAATCAAACCCAGTGGTGTAAGTTATGATGATATGAAAGCCGAAGATATGGTAGTAGTGGATCTGGATGGCAAGGTCGTTGAAGGACGGCTGAAGCCATCTTCAGACACCCCTACTCATGTAGTGCTTTACAAAGCATTTCCGGAGATCGGAGGAGTGGTACATACGCACTCTACCTATGCTACAGCCTGGGCACAAGCCGGATGTGACATTCCGAATATCGGAACCACTCATGCAGATTATTTCCATGATGCCATTCCCTGCACAGCGGATATGACAGAAGCGGAAGTGAAAGGTGCTTACGAGCTGGAAACCGGTAATGTGATAGTGAAACGTTTTGAAGGCTTGAACCCTGTACATACACCGGGAGTATTGGTGAAAAATCATGGTCCTTTCTCTTGGGGAAAAGACGCGTACGATGCCGTACACAATGCTGTGGTTATGGAACAGGTAGCTAAAATGGCAAGTATCGCTTATGCGGTGAATCCCAATTTAACAATGAATCCGCTGCTGATAGAAAAACATTTCAGCCGCAAGCATGGTCCGAATGCTTATTACGGACAGAAATAATTAAAAATTAAAGATTAAAAATTAGAACAATAACAATTAAAGCAATAACATTATGAACGCATTTAATCAATATGAAGTATGGTTCGTAACAGGAGCACAGCTTTTGTACGGAGGTGACGCAGTAATCGCAGTAGACGCACACTCTAATGAAATGGTTAACGGATTGAACGAATCCGGTAAACTTCCTGTAAAGGTGGTATACAAAGGAACAGCTAATTCTTCTAAAGAAGTGGAAGCTGTTTTCAAAGCAGCCAATAATGACGAAAAGTGTGTCGGTGTTATCACTTGGATGCATACGTTCTCTCCTGCTAAAATGTGGATTCACGGCTTGCAACAGTTGAAGAAGCCTTTGTTGCACCTGCATACTCAATTCAACAAGGAAATTCCTTGGGATACAATGGACATGGATTTCATGAACCTGAACCAGTCTGCTCACGGTGACCGCGAATTCGGACATATCTGCACCCGTATGCGTATCCGTCGTAAAGTAGTGGTAGGTTACTGGAAAGAGGAAGAGACTTTGCATAAGATTGCCGTTTGGATGCGTGTTTGTGCCGGTTGGGCAGATTCACAGGATATGCTGATTATCCGTTTCGGCGACCAGATGAACAACGTAGCGGTAACCGATGGTGATAAAGTGGAAGCTGAACAACGTATGGGTTACCACGTAGATTACTGTCCGGTAAGCGAATTGATGGAATATCACAAGGATATCAAAAATGAAGAGGTAGATGCATTGGTAGCTACTTACTTCAAGGAATACGATCACGATGCTTCTCTGGAAGATAAATCAACTGAAGCTTACCAGAAAGTATGGAATGCTGCCAAGGCTGAACTGGCTATGCGCGCTATCCTGAAAGCAAAAGGTGCCAAAGGATTTACTACCAACTTCGACGATTTGGGCGACATTGAGTACAATGGCTTCGATCAAATCCCGGGTCTTGCTTCACAACGTCTGATGGCGGAAGGTTATGGATTCGGTGCTGAAGGTGACTGGAAATCGGCTGCTCTGTACCGCACTGTATGGGTAATGAATCAGGGTCTTCCTAAAGGCTGTTCATTCCTGGAAGATTACACACTGAACTTCGATGGTGCAAACAGCTCTATCCTTCAGTCACACATGTTGGAAATCTGTCCGCTTATCGCAGCCAACAAACCTCGCCTGGAAGTACACTTCCTCGGTATAGGTATCCGCAAGAGTCAGACTGCACGTCTGGTCTTCACTTCAAAAGTAGGTACAGGCTGTACTGCTACTGTTGTAGATATGGGTAACCGTTTCCGCCTGATCGTGAACGACGTAGAATGTATCGAGCCGAAACCGCTGCCTAAGTTGCCGGTTGCTTCTGCTCTCTGGATTCCGATGCCAAACCTTGAAGTAGGTGCAGGTGCATGGATTCTGGCTGGTGGAACTCACCACTCTTGCTTCTCTTACGACCTGACAGCAGAATATTGGGAAGATTATGCTGAAATCGCAGGTATCGAAATGGTACATATCAACAAGGATACTACGATCAGCTGCTTCAAGAAAGAATTGCGCATGAACGAAGTTTATTACATGTTGAATAAAGCACTTTGCTAAAAACAATTATTCAAGTTTCGCATGGCTTAATTATTTCGTTAAGTTTTTGCGAAACTTGATTTTTTTATAATGATCGTTATACCTTAAAATATTGATTTCAACATGAAATTAGATGCAAAATCAACCATCGAGGCAGGTAAAGCAATTCTTGGTATAGAACTCGGTTCTACACGAATAAAAGCTGTCTTGATCGACCAGGAAAACAAGCCTATTGCTCAAGGTAGCCACACTTGGGAAAACCAGTTAGTTGACGGACTTTGGACGTATAGCATTGAAGCCATCTGGTCAGGGCTGCAAGATTGCTATGCCGATCTTCGTACTAACGTAAAGAATGCATACGGCATAGAGATCGAGACTCTGGCTGCCATCGGTGTCAGCGCTATGATGCATGGTTATATGCCATTCAACAAAAAAGAAGAAATCCTCGTGCCTTTCCGCACTTGGAGAAACACCAATACAGGTCGCGCAGCGGCTGCTTTATCCGAACTATTTGTCTATAATATCCCTCTGCGTTGGAGCATTTCCCACTTGTATCAGGCTATTTTAGACAATGAATCACACGTTAATGAAATCGACTTCCTGACCACTCTGGCAGGTTATGTGCATTGGCAGATCACAGGCGAAAAGGTGCTGGGAATAGGTGATGCATCAGGTATGCTTCCTATTGATCCAACTACTAACAACTATTCTGCTGAAATGGTGGCTAAGTTCGACAAACTGATTGCTCCGAAAGAATATAACTGGAAACTAGAAGATATTCTGCCTAAAGTATTGTCAGCTGGTGAAAATGCCGGTGTCCTCACTCCGGAAGGAAGTAAAAAACTCGATGCATCGGGTCATTTGAAGGCAGGAATACCGGTTTGTCCGCCGGAAGGAGACGCAGGTACCGGAATGGTTGCGACTAACGCAGTCAAACAACGTACCGGAAATGTATCCGCAGGTACCTCTTCATTCTCAATGATTGTATTGGAGAAAGAACTGTCGAAGCCATACGAAATGATTGACATGGTGACAACTCCTGACGGAAGTCTGGTAGCCATGGTGCATTGCAACAACTGCACTTCTGATCTCAACGCATGGGTTAACTTGTTCAAGGAATACCAGGAGCTTCTGGGCATACCTGTAGATATGGATGAAATCTATAGTAAACTCTACAATATTGCGCTCACTGGTGATACTGATTGTGGAGGTTTGCTTTCATACAATTATATTTCAGGCGAGCCTGTAACAGGACTTGCTGACGGAAGACCTTTGTTTGTACGTTCGGCAAATGACAAGTTCAACCTGGCAAACTTTATGCGGACTCACTTGTATGCTTCGGTAGGAGTACTCAAGATTGGTAACGACATCCTGTTCAACGAAGAAAAAATCAAAGTGGACAGAATTACTGGTCACGGAGGATTATTCAGAACAAAGGGAGTAGGCCAAAGAATACTTGCTGCAGCCATCAACTCGCCTATTTCCGTGATGGAAACAGCCGGTGAAGGTGGTGCCTGGGGTATTGCCCTGTTAGGTTCTTACCTCGTGAACAATGAAAAGAAACAATCTCTTGCCGATTTTCTGGATGAAAGCGTATTTGTCGGTGACGCGGGTATCGAGGTATCACCTACGCCCGAAGATGTAGCCGGCTTCAATGCATACATCGAAAATTACAAGGCAGGATTGCCTATCGAAGAGGCAGCAGTCAAATTTAAATAATTGACAGTCGGCAATCCATTGTTGTTCATCAGAGATTGCCGATAAATCGCTGTTTATCAAGAGCCAATTCTAACTAAGTATTAACATTAATTATCTCCACCCCTCTCCTCTTTTGGAGAGGGAGATGGGGAGACTATTATCATGAAAACCACCTCGTTCATACTTGCACTTGTCCTGTCCACCTCACTGGCCAAAGCTCAAAACGCTCCACAGGTGTCTTACTTCCCTTTACAAAATGTGAAACTATTGGATAGTCCGTTTCTGCAAGCTCAACAGACTGATCTACATTACATACTTGCATTAGACCCCGACCGTCTGCTCGCTCCTTTTCTCCGCGAAGCAGGGTTACAGCCTAAAGCCCCCAGCTACACCAATTGGGAAAATACCGGATTGGACGGACATATCGGCGGACATTATTTATCCGCACTTTCCATGATGTATGCCGCCACCGGAGATACCGCAGTCTATAATCGCCTCAACTACATGCTGAATGAGTTGAATCGGGCACAGCAAACTGTCGGCACAGGATTCATCGGAGGAACTCCGGGAAGCCTTCAACTTTGGAAAGATATAAAAGCAGGAAAGATCCGTGCCGGAGGTTTCGACCTTAACGGCAAATGGGTACCTTTATACAATATACATAAGACTTACGCCGGATTGCGGGATGCATATATCTATGCAGGAAGCGACCTTGCACACCAAATGCTTATCGCTTTTACAGACTGGATGATCGATATCACTTCCGGCTTGAGTGACGAACAAATGCAGGATATGCTTCGTAGCGAACATGGCGGATTAAACGAAACGTTCGCTGACGTGGCCGAAATCACAGGCGACAAGAAGTATCTGGAACTGGCACGCCGTTTCTCTCACAAGCTTATCTTAGACCCGCTTATCAAAGAGGAAGACAAATTGACGGGGATGCACGCCAACACACAGATTCCGAAAGTGATCGGCTACAAGCGAATAGCCGAACTTTCACAAGACGACAAGAATTGGAATCATGCTGCAGAGTGGGATCATGCCGCCCGTTTTTTCTGGAACACGGTAGTCAATCACCGTTCTGTCTGCATCGGAGGAAATAGTGTACGCGAACATTTCCATCCGTCGGATAACTTCACGTCCATGCTGAACGACGTTCAAGGACCGGAGACCTGTAATACTTACAACATGCTCCGTCTTACCAAAATGCTTTATCAGAATTCTCACAATCCGAATCAAACAAACGAACCTGATCCCAACTACGTAAACTATTACGAACGTGCGCTTTACAATCATATTCTAGCGTCACAAGAGCCGGATAAAGGTGGATTTGTCTACTTCACTCCCATGCGTCCGGGACACTATCGTGTGTACTCACAACCGGAAACATCAATGTGGTGCTGTGTAGGTTCAGGCTTGGAGAATCATACCAAATACGGTGAATTTATCTATGCGTATCGGAAAGACACTCTTTATGTCAATCTCTTCATTCCTTCACAACTGACCTGGAAAGAGCAAGGCATTATTTTGACACAGGAAACCCGTTTCCCCGATGACGGCAAGGTAACTTTACGAATAGATGAAGCGCCTAAGAAAAAACGTACTTTAATGATACGTATTCCGGAATGGGCGAACCAATCCAAAGGATATAGCATCAGCATCAATGGAAAAAGAAAAATGTTCGTTATGGCAAAAGGTAACCAGTATCTTCCTCTCTCCCGCAAATGGAAAAAAGGAGATGTCATTACTTTCCACTTGCCTATGAAAGTCAGCGTGGAACAAATTCCCGACAAGAAAGATTATTATGCTTTCTTATATGGTCCGATCGTTCTTGCAGCTTCCACAGGCACAGAACATCTTGACGGTTTATATGCCGATGACAGCCGTGGCGGACATATCGCTCATGGCAAACAAATTCCTTTGCAAGAAGTCCCGATGCTGATAGGAAATCCAGATTCAATCTGCAAATCTCTTCAGAAAGAACAGAATAGCCGGATTACTTTCAGCTATAACGGAGAGGTTTATCCTGCACAAGGCAAAGCATTGGAACTCGTCCCGTTCTTCCGCCTGCACAATTCCCGTTATGCCGTTTATTTCCGGCAGGCAAGCGAAGAGCAGTTTAAAGCGATTCAGGAAGAGATGGCAACGGCTGAACGAAAAGCAACGGAATTAGCTAATCAAACCATTGACCTGATCTTCCCCGGCGAACAGCAGCCGGAGTCTGACCATGGCATCCAGTATGAGCAGGCAGAAACAGGGACGAATAAAGACCGGCATTTCCGACGTGCCAAAGGTTGGTTCGGCTATCAGCTGAAAGTGAAAGAGGAAGCAAGCCGCATACTGATTACAATACGGAAAGATGACCGCAATAAAGTGGCTATTCTTTTGAATAACGAAAAGTTGGCTGTTCATCCGACTATCAGTGAAGCAGATAAAGACGGTTTCATTACTCTTTCTTATGTTCTGCCTCAAAAACTGAATACGGGTAGTTGTCCGATACGTTTTATCCCTGACGGGACGGAATGGACCTCTGCCGTTTATGAAGTTCGTTTACTAAAATAATCATTAAACAAATACCATTTATGAAAGCAAAACTATTAGTCAGCACGGCTTTTCTGGCAGCATCCGTATCTCTTTCTGCACAAAAGAGTGCTACCATAACCGTACATGCCGATCAAGGCAAAGAAATCATACCGAAGGAAATTTACGGCCAGTTTGCCGAACACCTGGGTTCATGTATCTACGGCGGTCTTTGGGTAGGCGAAAACTCGGATATTCCCAATATCAAGGGATATCGCACAGACGTATTCAATGCACTGAAAGACTTGTCCGTTCCCGTTCTTCGCTGGCCGGGCGGATGCTTTGCCGATGAATACCACTGGATGGACGGCATTGGTCCGAAAGAGAACCGTCCGAAGATGGTGAACAACAACTGGGGCGGTACCATTGAAGATAACAGTTTCGGAACGCACGAGTTTTTGAATCTTTGCGAAATGCTGGGTTGCGAACCATACGTGAGTGGAAATGTAGGTAGCGGCACAGTGGAAGAGCTTGCCAAATGGGTGGAATATATGACTTCTGACGGAGACTCGCCTATGGCTAACCTTCGCCGTAAGAATGGTCGCGACAAAGCATGGAAATTGAAATATCTCGGCGTAGGAAATGAAAGCTGGGGGTGCGGTGGCAGCATGCGTCCGGAATATTACGCAGACTTATATCGTCGTTATTCTACTTATTGCCGCAATTATGACGGCAACCGTCTGTTCAAGATTGCCAGTGGCGCAAGTGACTATGATTACAAATGGACAGATGTATTGATGAATCGTGTAGGACACCGGATGGACGGTCTTTCTCTACACTATTATACCGTAACCGGATGGAGTGGCAGCAAAGGATCAGCCACTCAATTCAACAAGGATGATTATTACTGGACGATGGGCAAATGTCTGGAAGTGGAAGATGTACTCAAGAAACATTGTACCATCATGGACAAATATGACAAGGACAAGAAAATCGCTCTCTTACTGGACGAATGGGGAACCTGGTGGGATGAGGAACCCGGAACCATCAAAGGACATCTGTATCAGCAGAACACACTTCGTGATGCTTTCGTAGCTTCTTTGAGCCTTGACGTATTCCACAAATACACCGACCGCTTGAAGATGGCAAATATCGCACAGATTGTCAACGTACTTCAATCGATGATTCTGACGAAAGACAAAGAAATGGTGTTGACGCCTACTTATTATGTCTTCAAGATGTATAAAGTACACCAGGATGCCACTTATCTTCCTATCGACCTGACTTGCGAAAAGATAAGTGTACGTGATAACCGCACTGTACCGATGGTGAGCGCCACAGCTTCCAAAAATAAAGATGGGGTGATCCATATTTCTCTTTCCAATGTAGATGCTGATGAAGCGCAGGAAATCACCATCAATCTGGGTGATACGAAAGCAAAAAAAGCTGTCGGAGAGATTCTGACCTCTGAAAAACTGACCGATTACAATTCTTTTGAAAAACCTAATATTGTAAAACCGGCACCTTTCAAAGAGGTAAAAATCAATAAAGGTACAATGAAGGTAAAACTTCCTGCTAAGTCCATTGTTACTTTAGAGTTACAGTAATTTTAGAGTAATTACTTATTGTATCACAAACAAGAAGACCGTAAAATTGTCGATAAAAAAGATAGCTCTTTTGGATTGTTAAATCCACATAAAGAGTTATCTTTGCGAACAATCTGACAGAAATCAATTAAATTTTAATGATATGAACGATAACAAACTTATGAATCGTGCAGCGGATAACATCCGTATTCTTGCTGCTTCAATGGTTGAGAAAGCCAATTCCGGTCACCCGGGTGGCGCCATGGGTGGTGCTGATTTTGTAAATGTACTCTTCTCTGAGTTTCTAGTATACGATCCTGAAAATCCCCGTTGGGAAGGACGTGACCGCTTCTTCCTCGACCCGGGCCACATGTCTCCGATGCTTTATTCTACGTTGGCATTGACAGGAAAATTCACACTGGACGAGCTGAAAGAATTCCGTCAATGGGGAAGCCCTACTCCGGGACATCCTGAAGTGGACATCATGCGTGGCATCGAAAACACTTCCGGTCCGCTGGGACAAGGACACACTTTTGCAGTAGGTGCTGCTATCGCTGCCAAATTCTTGAAAGCCCGTTTCGACGAGGTGATGAATCAGACCATTTACGCTTACATCTCTGACGGTGGTATTCAGGAAGAAATCTCTCAAGGTTCCGGACGTATTGCCGGTGCACTGGGATTGGACAACCTGATTATGTTCTATGATTCCAACGATATTCAGCTTTCTACAGAAACGAAAGACGTAACCGTTGAAGATACTGCCATGAAATATGAGGCATGGGGATGGAACGTACTTAATATCAACGGTAATGATCCTGACGAAATCCGTGCGGCAATCAAAGAAGCACAGGCTGAAAAAGAACGTCCGACACTAATTATCGGTAAAACCGTAATGGGTAAAGGTGCACGCAAGGCAGACGGCAGCAGCTATGAAGCTAACTGCGCTACACACGGTGCTCCTCTCGGCGGCGACGCTTATGTAAATACAATCAAGAATCTGGGTGGTGATCCTACTAACCCGTTCGTTATATTCCCGGAAGTAGCCGAACTGTATGCAAAAAGAGCAGAAGAGCTGAAGAAAATTGTAGCTGAAAAATATGCTGCAAAAGCTGCATGGGCGAAAGCAAACCCGGAACTGGCTGCAAAACTGGAACTCTTCTTCTCGGGCAAAGCTCCGAAAGTTGACTGGGCTGCTATCGAACAGAAAGCAGGTAGCGCTACTCGTGCTGCATCTGCAACCGTATTGGGCGCACTTGCCACACAGGTAGAAAACATGATCGTTGCTTCGGCCGACCTTTCTAACTCTGACAAGACTGACGGTTTCCTGAAAAAGACTCATTCTTTCAAGAAAGGTGATTTCAGCGGAGCATTCTTCCAGGCAGGTGTATCTGAATTGTCAATGGCTTGTATCTGTATCGGTATGTCTCTCCACGGTGGTGTGATCGCTGCTTGCGGTACATTCTTCGTATTCTCCGATTACATGAAACCTGCCGTACGTATGGCTGCTTTGATGGAACAACCGGTGAAA
>ENA-OPSD01001755-OPSD01001755.1-human-gut-metagenome-genome-assembly--contig:-NODE-1755-length-14917-cov-3.592922_pt1 | contig 14917 bp, 8 predicted proteins | sample MGYA00241453_ERZ501898 | MGnify/ENA primary metagenome ERZ501898 (study PRJEB25962, sample SAMEA2042226) | human gut metagenome | biome: human gut; feature: human-associated habitat; material: faeces... | reverse complement strand
TTTTGATGCCCAGGTGAAGAGCTATTTAAAAATGGGTATTAACTTTGCGTTTAGTAATTCCCGTCAGAAATTGACTGTATCTGACGAGTCGTTGATTAGAACTGCTTTATTGCAGAGTCCGAGTGTGGCTGTTCGTAATGCTGAAGGCACATTTGACGGACCGGATACGGACGAATGGGTACAAACGAATCCGGTGGGTCTTGCCATGATTAAGGATAACCGCAACGAGAAAATGGGTATTCGGGCAAACACCTATGCTGAAGCTACTATCATTGACGGACTGACGTTTAAAACGGAATTGTCTTTCGATTATGGGGTAACTAATACTTATAAATTTGATCCCTCATATACTTTTGGTGCGATTGAAAATACGGACCGTCAGGGGACTTTCTCCAAATCATATAATAAGTTCTGGAGTTGGAGAAATATCGTGAATTACATGAAAACTTTTGGAGTGCACAATGTGAATGCAATGATTGGCCAGGAAATGCAGGAGAGCAAATGGGAATATCTGATGGGAAGCCGTATGGGATATTTGTCCAATGCTGCAACCGACCTGACATTGGGAGATGCCGCAACAGCCAAGAATAATGGTAATAGTGGAGAAAGTTCGATTTTATCTTATTTCGGCCGTCTGTTCTATTCATACGATGACAAATATCTGTTGACATTTACTCTTCGTCGCGACGGTTCTTCCAAATTCTACAAAGATAATCGTTGGGGATGGTTCCCGTCGGCTGCTTTGGCTTGGAAGGTTTCCAATGAATCTTTTTTGAAAGACAACAATATTATTAATAATCTGAAATTGCGTTTAGGATGGGGTGTTGTAGGTAATCAGAATGTGCCTAATAATGCATATAAAGCCATTTATTCATCTGTTGCTACCGTTTGGGGAACAGGATTGCTGGCTGGCAATACTCCGAATCCCGAATTGAAATGGGAGTCTACTTATTCAAGTAATCTGGGACTTGATATTAATCTTTTCCAGAACAGGATTGAATTGATAGCCGATATTTATTATAAGAAAACAAATGATTTGTTGTTGCAAGTGCCTCTTCCTGCTTACGTGGGAACTTCAGGTCAGGGCTCTACTTCCGCACCCTGGAAGAATGTGGGTTCTTTGGAGAATAAAGGACTTGAGTTGACTTTAAATACAGTGAATATTGATAAAGGCGGATTTCAATGGAGAAGTAACGTGGTATTCTCTATGAACCGTAATAAAGTAAAATCGCTGGATACGGCAACCAGCCTGATAGATAAGAGTAATCAGACAGGCGAAACAATAACCGTACTGACACGTACATCAGTAGGAAACCCTATCGGACAGTTTTATGGTTATAAAGTGATTGGCCGCTTTGAAAAGGCTACTGACTTTTACTATAAAGATGCTTCCGGAGCAATTAAGCCGGTAGCATTGCCTGAAGGTATGTCGATTTCCAAGAATAGTATCTGGATTGGTGATTATATTTTTGAAGATGTAAACAAAGACGGTGTTATCAATGAACAGGACCGTACTTATATCGGTAATCCTGAACCGGACTTTACTTTCGGCTTCGGTAACTCTTTCTCTTATAAAGGCTTCGACTTGAGCATTAACCTGACCGGATCGGTGGGAAATGAAGTTGTAAACTGGGGGCGTCGTGAACTTGAAAATCCACGGGGCAATAATAATATCCTGAAATCGGCGTTGGATTATGCACAACTGGCTTTGATTGATCCGAATGGTCCGGATGATTATCGGAATATACAGATTGTAGGCGGTGACCCTTATGCTTGCCGTATGGCTATTGCCAAAGGGACAGATGATTCCAATTATCGTTTCAGTGACCGCTTTGTGGAAGATGGTTCTTTCCTGCGTATTCAGTCTATCTCTTTCGGCTATACGTTCCCGCGTAAATGGTTGGCACCGATTGGTATTCAGAATCTGAAACTTTATTGTAACCTGCAGAATGTATATACATTCACAAAATACAAAGGGATGGACCCGGAAATAGGTTCTGCCAATCAGGACGCTTTGCTTACAGGCTTTGATAACTATCGTTATCCTTCTCCGCGAATTTATACATTCGGTCTGAATTTAACCTTTTAATCATTTAAAGTGACTAAATATGAAAACAAGTAAATATATATACTCTTTCATGTTGGCTGTAGCTTTGGCGTTTGCAGGATGCAGTGACTTCCTCGATTCTGAAGATAACTCCAATATCGCAGGAGATAACTTTTATCAAACGGAAGATGATTTCCGGGCAGCAACAGCTCCTTTGTATAATAAGGTGTGGTTCGACTTTAACGATAAGTTCTATTATGGACTGGGTGATGGACGCGGATTCAACCTTTGTGCGACAACCTCTAATTATATCTATCCTTTTGCCGATTTGACCGAAACCGGATTGACGGGGCCGTTAGTTTCGGCTTGGGGCTCATTATACAATATAGTACAGCAAACTAATAAGATTATTAACGGGATCAAAGGTAACTCATCCAATAGCGAAGAAGTGAAGAACCCATATATTGCTGAAGCACGGTTCATGCGTGGAGTTGCTTATTCCTATCTGGCGATGTTATGGGGAAATGTTATTATAAATGAGGATACGGATGAACTGGTGGCTAATCCAATTGTCAATACTAGCCCGGTAAGTGATGTCTATGAATTTGCGATGCGTGACTTGGAATTTGCGGCAAAATATTTGCCGGAGGTTTCTTCTGCTGCCGGACGTGTCAATAAATACAGTGCCTTTGGCATGTTGTCGCGTGTTTATCTGACGTATGCCGGTTATAGTAGTAACCCTAATAGTGCGACCCGTAATCAGGACTATCTGGATTTGGCAAAGAAAGCGGCTTTAAAAGTGATAGAAAACAGAAATTTTGAACTGATGACTGATTATGCCGATTTGTTTATGATTGATAAAAATAACAACTCGGAAACACTATTTGCTTTACAATGGGTTAGTAATGGTACGTATGGGGAATGTAATACGATACAGGACTATTTTGCTTGTGAGTCGGCTATTACCGGTAATGACCGTGCATGGGGCGGTTATGTTTTTGCACAACCGGACGTGATTTGGGAGTATGAAAAAGGAGATAAACGGCGTCAGCCGACTTGGATGGCTTATGGCGATCATTATCCTGAAATACAGAAAGCAAACGGAGGATATACTTGTGAGAAGAAAGCATCGGGTACTGTTTCCGGAATTTATTGTAAGAAATATGTTTGTGGTTCTAGCAAAGATAATGCGAAGATCACTTCCGGAAGTACTCCTATCAATACTTACATGTTGCGTCTGGCAGAAGTATATCTGATTTATGCAGAAGCTATATTGGGAAATAATCCTTCAACAGATGATGCCGATGCAATGGAATACTTTAACAAAGTGCGCAAGCGTGCCGGTTTGGAACCCCAAAATTCGATTACTTACGAAGATATTCGTCGTGAGCGTAGACTGGAACTTTGTCTGGAAGGACAGTATTGGTATGACTTGGTACGTAGAGCTTATTATAAACAACAGGAAGTACTCAATTATATCACCGGACAGGATAGGGGTACTGCTATTCCTGTAGTATGGGATGCGGATACACAGACTTTGAAGAGAGACGAGGATTCGGATGAAACGAAGCGTGCCATAGGTGACGTCGATTCCAGTATATTCCTTCTTCCTTATCCGGAATCGGAGACTGTGCAAAATCCTTTGTTGAAAGCAGATCCTGTGCCTTATGCATTTAAGGAAGACAGAATAACTGATTTGTTTAATTAAAAACGAGAATACGAATGAAAAGCTTGATATATAAAAATAGTATGAAAGCATTTGGCTTATTGGTGAGCCTGCTCATCTGCTCTTGTTCATTTGTTTCGTGTGACGACGATGACGATAATGGCGGAAGTTCTGTGATGAACATAACAGGGATCTATCTGGAAGACGCGAAGTCGAATGTTCCTGACCGTTTGGTTGATTTTGCCCGTTTGGGACAACTGATCCGAATTGAAGGTGAAGGATTCAACGGATTGAAGAAAGTGTATATTAATGGATATAACTGTTATTTTAATCCGGTATTTGTTTCGAATAAATCTTTTCTGGTTAGTGTGAACAGTAAAGTTCCGACTACAGAAGCAGACGAGAATGTACGTAATACAATTCGTTTGGTAAAAGATGGCGGTGAATACGTTTATGATTTCCAGATTCGTGCTGCTGCACCGTCTATAACGAAAATCTCCAACTGTATGCCGAATATAGGTGAACCTATCATTGTTTACGGAAGTGGATTGACGGAAATAGCAAAAGTCGTTTTCCCCGGAAATGTGGTGGTGACAGAAGGTATTATTTCTGATCTTGACGGTGAATATTTTATGGTGGATATGCCTGCCGGAGTTTCTGAAGAGGGCGGTTCTATTTTCGTAGAAGGTTCGAATGGTGGTGCTTATTCTCCTGCCTATTTCAATTATAAGAAAGGCTTGTTGTTGAACTTCGACGGAGTGGGTGCACAAGGAGCATGGGGCGATTCTGAAAGTATGATTCAAACAACCGAACTGGAATCTGCTTCGATTGGTGAAGGTAATGTGTCGCAAGGTGCTTACTGTCGTTTGCCATTAGAAAGACAGTTGCCGGTGGCAGCAGCGAAGAATCGTTGTGCTGAAGTTTGGACAGCTGGTAATGGCACTGATCCTGACTGGTTGACGCTGGGTGTCCCTGCTGAAACTCCTGTTGCCGAATGTGCTATTCAGTTTGAAATTTATGTGCCCGAACCTTGGTCTGAATCCGGATTCCTGAAGATTTGTGGTCAGAACGGATTCAATGGTGGAGAATGGGAGAGAGACTGTTATAATTACGTACCGTGGCTTGTAGGCGGAAAGATCGTTCCTTTCCAGACAACCGGTTGGCAGACTGTAACTGTTCCGTTCAGTGAATTCTACAAATCGAAAGCATCCAGCGGAGCTTGGACCACTTTTGCCGATGTGGCCGCTACCCGTGCATCTGCTTCTTATGCCAACTTCGGTTTCTATTTTGAGAACTCTGATATTACATTGGATAAGATCACAGGTGCGAGCTCGGATAAAGAAACAGAGTTTCTATCCAAAACAACTTCCGTGAAGATTTATATTGATAACTGGCGTGTCGTACCTTTGACGAAGCCGGAATATACCGATTTCCCGGATGAAGAAGAGGATGCAGAATAATAATGACTTTAAATTGAAAAGATTATGAAATACAGAAATATGCTTCCGTTTGTTGCCTTGTCGGTGCTGATATTGACATCGTGTGACGATAATAAGATGGAGTGGTATAAAGACCCTACACATGGAGCGGTTACTTCTTCCGAACTGCCTTTACAGTTGGCTGAAAAGATTTCCCGTTACAAGCCGTTGAAAGAATATTTATCCGATCCCAACTTTAAGTTGGGTATCGGAGTGGGGATGGATGAATATCTTGGTGACGAGACAACGACTACCATTGTGAATGAGAACTTTAATGATCTGACGATAGGATATGCCATGAAGCACGGTCCTATGGTCGATTCTAAAGGGAATTTGAAATTTGATAAGGTAGATCAATTGTTTACAAAGACTACAGAAGCGGGTATAAGCATTTATGGACACTGTCTGATTTGGCACACTAATCAGAATGCGAGTTATCTGAATAGTCTGATTGCACCGGAAGTTATTCCGGGACCGGCGGGCAGTAATTTGTTGGATCTGTCAGGCATTGAAGATGGAACCTTTGATGGCTGGAATCGTAAAAATGGAAGTGATGCGATGTCCATTGTGGAAGGGGAAGGACTGACAACTACTTCCAAAGCATTGAAATTTACAGTAGGATCTTCTGTAACGGCTGCTCATTCTGTGCAATTATATACTCCTGACATTTCAGCAGTAAGTGGGCATAATTATGAAATTTCATTTTTTGTCCGTTCGGATAAAGCTGGTAAAGCCCGGTTGACTTTCGCTGGGTTAGGAAATAATTATCCATATAAAGACTGGTATGCTACAGGTGGCAGTTGGACGGAAGCTTTTGAGACAACGTCTCAATGGCAGCAGGTGAAGATCACAGTGAATGATTTTGTTAGTACTACATTTCAGATTGCATTTGAATTTGGTTATTTGCCGGATGTGACTTATTATGTAGATAATATTGTTGTGACAGACAAAGATGCCGATCCTACTGTGGTTAATCTGATTTCTAACGGAGATTTTGAAAGCAAAGCTATTACTCCTTGGGGAGCTTGGAGTAGTGGAAAAGCCGCGATTTCGGAAGAAGGTGAAGGATATGGAAGTTCATATTCGATGAAGCTGACTAGTTCTGTTGACGGAGGGGCGGGCAATGCATATAAGGCACAGGCTGGATATGGCTTTGATACTCCTTTGGAAGTCGGCAAGACCTATGAGTTCTCTGCTATGATTAAAGCAAGTGTCTCAACTACTTTCCAAATTCAAATTCAGAACTCAACGAGTTATGCAGGTGAATGCTATGTAGATGGAAATGTGAGTACGACTTGGACAGAATTTAAGAAAGAATTTACAGTGTCTAAAGAGGATATGAATCGATTCTGTATCAATTTCGGAGTTAGTGCGGGTGATTATTATATAGATAATATCGTATTGTCGGAGAAAGTGGTGGAGACACGTGCTGTCACTCGTGCTTCCGGTCCTACTATCATTGAGAAGACCGACGAAGAAAAAGCCGAGATTATCAGAGATGCTATGGAAGACTGGATTTCAAAGATGGTTACCCATTGCAAACCTTATGTTCATGCATGGGACGTAGTCAATGAACCAATGGATGACGGAAAAACATCAGACATTAAGACTGGTAAAGGCAAAACTGATCTGGCTTCTGATGAATTCTACTGGCAAGATTATTTCCTGACTCCGAAAGACTATGCAGTAGAAGCTTTCAAACTTGCCCGTCAGTATGGAAATCCGGATGATAAACTATTCATCAATGATTATAATCTGGAATATAACCTCAATAAGTGTGACGGTCTGATTAAATATGTGGAATACATCGAAAGCAAAGGGGCCATAGTGGATGGTATTGGTACACAAATGCATATTGCTATTGATTCCAATAAAGACAATATTGCTCAAATGTTCCAGAAACTGGGTGCTACCGGCAAGTTGATTAAAGTATCCGAGTTGGATATTAAGGTTAACACCTCGTCGCCTACTACTGAAAATCTGGCACAACAGGCAGAAATGTATCAGTATGTTATTGATATGTACAAGAAGTATATTCCGGTGGATAAACAATATGGTATTACCATCTGGGGAGTATCGGACAATGAAAAAGAACATGTGAATTGGATACCGAATGACGCTCCGAACCTTTGGGATGCTAATTATGCACGTAAACATGCTTATAAGGGAGTAGCCGATGGTTTGGCTGGTAAGGATGTCAGCGAAGACTTTACCGGAGATTTGGAATTATAATAATTAAAGAGGGGGAGAGTGAGGGTTACAGTAGTTGTTATCATCCTGGAGCGGATCGAATGAATAACAATAACTACTGTAATCCGCTCTTTCTAAAACTTTCGTTTTCCTCCTGTTCATCGGTGGTTTCAGCTTGAATGTAACATTGCAACAAGTTTTTGTAACATACGTAAACGATGATGTAACAAGCGAGTAATGATTTGAATCAGAATTTCTGGGTAAGTGGGAAGAAACTTCCTAAGTTTGCAAAGTGGAATCCCGATGGATTTCTTCTCTTGCTAAATTATCATGAAATAAAGACATATAAAAGAAAAGACAGAATGAATAAGTATTGGTTTTATAAGGTAGGGTTAGTAGTTGTGTTCCTTTGCTTCGCCTTGTTGGGCGGAGCAAAGGTTAAACTTCCGACTCTTGTTTCCGACGGAATGGTACTTCAGCGTGGGGAACCTGTCAATATCTGGGGAACGGCTGATCCTGATGAAACCGTTGATATAACTTTCCTGAAAAAGAAATATAAGACTGTTGCTGATGTACAAGGTAACTGGAAAGTGACTTTGCCTATATTGAAAGCTGGCGGACCTTATACGATGGCCATTAATGATATCGAATTAAAGGATATTCTTATTGGTGATGTTTGGGTATGTTCGGGACAGTCGAATATGGAATTGCCTGTTTCACGGGTTACAGATCGTTTTCGCGATGAAATATCTACGGACAGTAACTATCCGATGGTACGCTATATAAAAACACCTCTGCTCTATAATTTTCATGCTCCGCAGGCAGATATTCCGGGAATTTCCTGGCAAGCGATGACTCCTGAAAATGTGATGCCTTTCTCTGCTTTAGCCTATTTCTTCGCTAAAGATGTCTATCAAAAGACAAAGGTTCCGGTAGGAATCATAAATTCCAGTGTCGGAGGTTCACCGGTAGAAGCGTGGATCAGTGAGGGAGGGTTGAAGCCTTTTCCATTTTATTTGAATGAAAAGCGTATCTATGAGTCAGACGATTTGATGGAGTCGATGAAAAAAGAGGAGAGGAAGAAAAGTCATGCCTGGAATGTGGCGTTGTTTCAGGGAGATAAAGGGATGCATGAGGCTACCCCTTGGTATGCTGCCGATTATGATGATAGCAATTGGACAGAAACAGATTTGTTTACTTCCGGCTGGGCAACAAACGGACTGAATACCGTCAATGGCTCCCACTGGTTCCGTAAAGACTTTCAGGTGTCTGCACAACAGGCGGGAGAGAAAGCGACTCTTCGTTTGGGATGCATCGTAGATGCAGATTCGGTCTATGTAAATGGCACATTTGTGGGGACTGTCTCTTATCAGTATCCTCCCCGTATCTACACCATTCCTGCCGGATTGTTGAAAGCCGGAAAAAATACAATAACCATACGCCTTTTCAGTTATGGCGGTCGTCCTCAATTTGTAAAGGAAAAGCCTTATAAAATCCTTTTCGGAAAAGGTCAGCCGGAAAAAGGAGAATCGGAGATCAATTTGGAGGGGAGTTGGAAATATCATCTCGGTGCTCCTATGCCCGCTGCTCCGGGACAAACGGCTTTTCATTATAAACCCACAGGACTGTATAATGCAATGATTGCTCCTTTGCTGAACTATACGGTATCCGGTGTCATCTGGTATCAGGGAGAATCGAATGTCTCACGCAGAAATGAGTATAAAGACTTGTTGACGGCTATGATTAGCGATTGGAGACAACGATGGAATAAGTCGGATATGCCTTTCTATATCATTGAGCTGGCGGATTTCCTTTCACCCACAGATAAAGGAGGACGCACTGCCTGGGCGGAATTCCGGAAAGCGCAGGCGGAAGTAGCCGATACAAATAAAAATGTTACTCTGATTAAAAATAGTGATTTAGGAGAATGGAATGATATTCATCCATTGGATAAAAAGACGCTAGGGCAACGAGTGGCAGCAGCTATCTTGATAGAAATGAATACGAAAAACAGAAAATGACCAATTTATCTATTTTATGGAGAATACAATAAAGACCAATGAAGCGAAAGGTTTCTATAAACTCTCTTGGCTTCAACGTATAGGATTCGGTTCCGGTGATTTGGCGCAAAACCTTATTTACCAGACCGTATGTATGTATCTGCTGATTTTTTATACCAATGTATATGGACTTAAACCGGAAGTGGCAGCCGTGATGTTTCTTATTGTCAGGATAGTGGATGTCCTTTGGGATCCTCTGGTGGGTGCTTTCGTCGATAAACACAATCCTAAACTAGGTAAATACCGTTCATATCTTATTTGGGGAGGAATTCCGCTGACTGGTTTTGCTATTCTTTGTTTTTGGAACGGCTTTTCGGGTTCACTGTTCTATGCCTATTTCACTTACGTTGGATTATCCATGTGTTATACATTGATTAATGTGCCTTATGGAGCACTGAATGCGTCACTTACCCGCGATACGAATGAAATCACGGTGTTGACGTCAGTGCGTATGTTTCTTGCCAATTTGGGTGGTTTGGCTGTGGCATACGGTATTCCGATACTGGTGAAGGTGTTGTCTCCCGATGGTAAAATCAATACTACTGCATCTGCTAACGCATGGTTTATTACGATGACTATTTATGCTGTTATCGGATTGGCGTTATTGATGTTCTGCTTTAGCCAGACGAAGGAGCGTGTGGTTATGGATCAGGAGGAGACATCTAAAGTAAAAGTGTCCGACTTGTGGGTAGAATTTTGTAGAAATAAACCTTTGCGTATTTTGGCGTTCTTTTTCATTACTGCTTTTGCAATGATGGCGATTGGTAATTCTGCCGGTTCATATTATATGATTTATAATGTACGTGCACCGGAGATGTTACCTTATTTCATGGCCTTGGGCTCGATACCCGCATTCATTTTCATGCCGATGGTACCTGCCATTAAACGTGCCATTGGAAAAAAGCAAATGTTTTATGTATTCCTTTCAGTCGCTATATTGGGTATGGCATTGCTGTATATTATTTCTGTGGTTCCGGTACTCAAAACGCAGATATGGTTGGTCTTTGTGGCGCAGTTCATAAAATCGACGGGAGTCATTATTGCGACAGGGTATATGTGGGCTTTGGTTCCCGAAGTAATTTCGTATGGCGAATATACTCATGGTAAACGTATTTCGGGTATAGTCAATGCTTTGACTGGTATTTTCTATAAAGCGGGAATGGCTCTTGGAGGAGTTGTACCGGGACTTGTTATGGCTTTTGTCGGATTCGACCAGACAAATGAAGTGTCACAATCACCTTTTGCCGAACAGGGAATACTGTGGCTCGTAGCCGTTATTCCGGCGTTGTTGCTTTTGGTCGCTATGTTCATTATTTCTAAATATGAATTGGAAGATAATGTGATTGACAATATAAATGAGGAGATAGAATCGCGCTGTAAAAAAGGCGAATAGATAAGATAGTAGAATGTTTATTACTCAAAAATATAACGTATGAAACTCAAACGAATAATTCTGTTATTATTGACAGTGATGTTTTCTTTTTCTTATGGAGAAGTTTTTGCGAAAGATGGAAATTCGCTGAAAAAGGCTTTGAAAAACAAGTTTTTGATTGGCGTGTCAGTGAACACACATCAAAGTTCCGGTAAGGATGTCGCAGCTGTTGAAATTGTAAAGAAGAATTTTAATTCCATCGTGGCGGAAAACTGCATGAAGTCTTCTGTCATTCATCCGAAAGAAAATAAGTATAATTTTGCGCAGGCAGATGAATTTGTCAGTTTTGGTGAGAGCAATCAAATGGCTATCATTGGTCACTGCCTGATTTGGCATTCACAATTGGCTCCTTGGTTTTGCGTAGATAAGGACGGGAATAATGTTTCTCCGGAAGTCCTGAAGAAACGGATGAAAGACCATATCACTACCATCGTGAAACGCTATAAAGGCCGTATCAAAGGCTGGGATGTAGTAAATGAAGCGATTGAAGATAATGGAGCATATCGCAAGACAAAGTTTTATGAGATTCTGGGGGAAGAATATATCCTATTGGCTTTCCAATATGCACACGAGGCCGATCCGGATGCCGAACTTTACTACAATGACTACTCAATGACCCAACCGGGGAGAAGAGAAGCCGTCGTGAAAATGGTGAACGATTTGAAAAAACGTGGAATCCGTATTGATGCCATAGGTATGCAAGGACACATCGGCATGGACTACCCGAAAATCAGTGAATTTGAGAAGAGTATGCTGGCCTTTGCCGGAACAGGAGTGAAGATAATGATAACAGAACTGGATTTGACGGTGATACCATCACCGAATCCCAATGTAGGTGCAGAAGTTTCCGCTTCCTTTGAATATAAGAAAGAGATGAATCCTTATCCGGATGGATTACCGGAAGAGGTATCGAAAGCATGGACTGAAAGAATGAATGACTTTTTCCGTCTGTTCCTGAAACATCATAACCTTATCACCAGGGTTACTCTTTGGGGAGTAGCCGATCAGAACTCTTGGCGTAATGACTGGCCGATGAGAGGCCGCACGGATTATCCGTTACTTTTTGATCGCAATTATCAGCCGAAGCCGGTAGTCGACCTGATTATCAAAGAGGCTGAAAAAACAAAATAAGTTTCTAACAGAAAAACCGAAAAAGCATGAAAACAGAAAAAAGATATTTAGTTCCCGGTGATTATATGGCTGATCCTGCCGTACACGTGTTTGATGGCAAACTTTACATTTATCCCTCGCATGATTGGGAGAGTGGTATTGCTGAAAATGATAATGGCGATCATTTCAATATGAAAGATTATCACGTGTATTCTATGGATGATGTGATGAACGGTGAAATAAAAGATCATGGAGTGGTGCTTTCCACAGAGGATATTCCTTGGGCGGGCCGTCAACTATGGGATTGTGATGTGGTTTGTAAAGATGGTAAGTACTATATGTATTTTCCATTGAAAGATCAGAATGATATATTTCGTATCGGGGTAGCTGTGAGTGATAAACCTTATGGTCCTTTTATACCGGAAGCTAATCCGATGAAGGGAAGTTACAGCATCGATCCGGCTGTATGGGATGACGGAGATGGTAACTATTATATGTATTTCGGTGGATTGTGGGGTGGACAACTTCAACGTTACCGTAATAATAAAGCCTTGGAATCTGCCATTTTGCCGGAAGGAGAGGAGGAGGCAATCCCGTCGCGTGTTGCTCGTTTGAGTGAAGACATGATGGAGTTTGCCGAAGAACCCCGTGCAGTGGTAATTCTGGATGAAGACGGTAAGCCATTGACAGCAGGGGATACGGAACGCCGTTTCTTCGAAGCTTCGTGGATGCATAAATATAATGGTAAATACTATTTTTCCTATTCTACGGGAGACACTCATTTGCTCTGCTATGCAACAGGTGATAACCCTTATGGTCCGTTTACTTATCAGGGAGTCATTCTGACTCCGGTGGTAGGATGGACTACTCACCATGCTATTGTAGAGTTTAAAGGTAAGTGGTATCTGTTTCATCACGATTGTGTACCATCAGAGGGAAAGACTTGGCTCCGTAGCCTAAAAGTCTGTGAACTTCAGTATGATGCAGACGGGCGAATCATTACTATCGAGGGAAAAGATGAATAATAGAATACATTAAAACTACCGCTTCTATCTGAAAAATATGCCTAGAAATATATTTGCATTGATATTCACTATCCTTTTTTGCTTTTCTTCTATTTGGGCAGAAGATGGAAGTGCCTTGTGGCTTCGTTATGCATCGGGAGCGAAAGCGGAAATTACCAGCAAGAAACAATCACCTACATTACGTATTGCGGTTTCCGAATTACAGAACTTCTGGCAGGGAGGAATCCCGGTTACTTTGGAGGTCCGGAACAATAAAGAACTTCGTGCACTTGGAAATGAGGGATATACGATTCAGACCTCCAAAGGTGGCAGTCAAATAACGATAGCTTCTTCCGGTGAACAAGGAGTACTTTATGGAACGTATCATTTACTCCGTCTGCAAGCTACCGGACAACTACCGGAATCAGCTTTGCAATCCCTCAATATCTCCGAACGACCTGATTATCGAATTCGTATCCTGAATCATTGGGATAACTTGGATGGTACAATCGAACGCGGATATGCCGGACATTCACTTTGGAAATGGGACGAACTTCCGTCTGTTGTCTCTCCCCGTTATGAAGCCTACGCTCGTGCCAATGCTTCTATCGGCATTAATGCCACTGTAATAAACAATGTCAATGCAAGTCCTAAGATACTATCTAATGATTATTTGCAGAAAGTCAAAGTCTTGGCCGACGTTTTCCGCCCTTATGGCTTGAAAATATATCTTTCTATCAATTTCTCTTCTCCCGCAGCTTTAGGCGGTTTATCCACTTCCGATCCGTTGAATAAAGAAGTGATAAACTGGTGGAAGCAGAAAGCCAAAGAGATTTATTCTCTGATTCCCGATTTCGGAGGTTTTCTGGTGAAAGCGAATTCCGAAGGGCAGCCCGGTCCGTGTGACTACGGACGGACTCATGCCGAAGGAGCCAATATGTTTGCCGATGTGTTGAGGTCCTATCATGGCATTGTGATGTGGCGCGCTTTCGTTTATTCTCCTACCGACAGCGACCGTGCCAAACAAGCCTATCTTGAATTTGAACCTTTGGACGGAAAGTTCCGCGACAATGTGATTGTACAGATAAAGAACGGCCCGATTGATTTCCAGCCCCGCGAACCGTTCAGCCCGTTATTCGGAGCCATGAAGAAAACACCCGTGATGCCGGAATTTCAGATAACACAGGAATATCTGGGATTCTCCAACCACCTCGTTTTTCTCGCTCCCATGTGGAAAGAATGTCTGGACAGCGACACTTACGTACAAGGCGCAGGCTCTACCATCGCCCGTGTGACGGACGGCTCCTTGTTCTCCCATTCATTGACGGCTATTGCCGGTGTCACCAATATCGGTGATGACATCAATTGGTGCGGACATCCTTTTGCCCAAGCCAACTGGTATGCTTTCGGTCGTTTGGCATGGAAACATTCACTTTCTTCCGAGCAGATCGGTGAAGAATGGTTGAGGCAAACTTTTCTTCCGCTTGCCTTACAGCCGTACAACGATTCCGTCAATGAAATATCTTCCAAAGAGAGACAACAACTTCACTCTCAACTCTCCCTTCTCAACTTCTTAAAGGTTTTTACCGTGACAGTTCTTATACTTCTTGCCGCTTCCGCATGGACAGGGATCATTACGTCCTACGGTCTTTTCGGCACGAATCGGTTCACGTCTCTGTTGCTCGCGCGTATCCTGACTGGCAGCAGCCTGCTGATTCGGATCACTCAGGTCCTGCTTGTTCTCACGATACTTGCTCATGTCCTGACGCTGTTCCGGTGCAGCCTGGCGTACTTCTACACGACGGGCAGCCTGTTCATCCGGAGCTTCCTGTACAGGAATTTGTCCGCGCATCAAGATAGAAACAGTCTGATTGTTAATCTTATTCACCATTGAGTCAAACAACGTTACAGATTCCAGTTTGTAAATCAA
>ENA-OPSD01001754-OPSD01001754.1-human-gut-metagenome-genome-assembly--contig:-NODE-1754-length-14920-cov-3.321695_pt1 | contig 14920 bp, 7 predicted proteins | sample MGYA00241453_ERZ501898 | MGnify/ENA primary metagenome ERZ501898 (study PRJEB25962, sample SAMEA2042226) | human gut metagenome | biome: human gut; feature: human-associated habitat; material: faeces... | reverse complement strand
CCGAAGAAAGCTGTTTTCCTGCCGATTGCTGCTGAGCCGGTGGCAAACGGGACGAATGCCTATCTGCTATTATACTCTACCGGCAAGAACGCCACCTTTAAGTCTGGTGCTATTACCGAAGTAAGTAAGCTGAAAGATCCGTATAAATATTACAAGATGGCAGTCGCATTGGAAGAAAACGAACTCAATGCTCCGTTGCTGACTCCCGAAGGTGAAGTGTTCGGGCTGGCACAAGCGGATGCAGGTGGAAAGAAAGATATTTGCTATGGTCTTTCTGCTGGATATGCAGGTAGCTTGTCAATAGGGTCTGCTGATTATCTGAGTTCTGCATACCGCAATATCAATATACCGAAAGGATGGCCGAAGGAACTGGACCAAGCAACCGTAGCTCTTTACTTGATCAGTGGCACGCAGGACGCAAAGGCACGCTTGGAAACGGTCAACGATTTTATCACCACCTTCCCGGATGCTCCCGACGGTTATCTGAACCGTTCTGATCTTTATGCCTACAATCGTGCGGAATTGGCTAACTCTATGGCTGAACAGGCAACCTATTTGCAAAAGGCACTGGACGACATAAAAACCGCTTCTAAATGTAGCGATAAGAAAGGTGATTTCTGGTATAACCAGGCTAAGTTGATCTACGGTGTTGCTTCGGCCGATAGTACGCTGACTGATCCAGCTTGGACAATCGAAGTCGCTATGGAGGCTTTGGACAAGGCGATCGAAGAGGATAACCAGCCAGCCTATCACCAATTAAGGGCGGATATCCTGTTCAATAAAGGAGAGTTCCAGCAGGCATTCGATGAGTACATGATCGTTAACAACAGCGATGTCGCCTCTGCTTCTTCTTATTATTTGGCTGCAAAGGCAAAGGAACGGGTTACCGGTTTTAATATCGGTGATGTTATCGACCTGCTCGACAAGGCGATTGCGAAATGCGGGACAAATATGAATGCCGAGGCGGCAGCTTATGTGTTGGAACGGATCAATTGGCGCCTGCGCCTTGCACAATACACGGAGGCTATCGCTGATTATGACCTCTATTATACACTGATTGGTGGACAGGTGCTTCCGAACTTCTTCTTCCTGCGCGAACAAGCCAAGTTCCGTGCGGGTGACTTGGAGGGAGCTTTGAAGGATATCCAGGCTGCTATACAGGGAAGTCCCAGCACGCCCGACTACTATGCGGAAGAAGCTTCCATCTATGTTCGCCAGCAGAAGTATGAAGATGCACTGAAAAGTATAGAGAGGGCAATCGCGATTGCTCCAGATTTCGGAGCCTGTTATCGTTTACGGGGCGTTTGTTACGTCCGTTTGAAGAAGGAAACAGAGGCTTGCGAAGCATTCAACAAAGCTAAAGAATTAGGCGATCCGCTTGCTGGAAAGTTGATAAAGGAACATTGTAAATAAGTGAGTGATATGAAGAAGCTGATGGATGTGTTGCTGCTTGTCGTTGTCCTGCTGTTTGGTACGGCTTGTCAGAGCAATAAAAAGAAGGATGCGGAGAGCGTGAATGTAACGTTGTTCGATAAGGATCTGCCGGAGATCAAGACGCTGGTCAACGGAGAATGGGAACTGGTGAGTGGCAAGAACGCCCGTGAGTTCTGCGAATATGAGAATACTTTCATCAAGTTTGCAGACGACCAATATGTCTGGACGGAGGACGGCAAAGCCGAACCGGGGGCTTTGAACTGGCGCAAAGCGGATACGGGGGCCGGATATGAAGCCTATCTGATGGATGTCTTCTACGAGACCAACCCTGCCTATCCTGTGTCTATCAAAGGAGACACTCTTGTCCTGCAAGACTGCTCGGAAACAGGATATAAATATACTTTGGTTAGGAAATAGCTTGCGTGAGGCTGTAAATTAATTTTTCTTGTTCGACACTGTCCAGAATTTTGTGTAAATGAAAACAGGATTCAGTTGTAAGTTTGTTCTTATATCTGGATTCTGTTTTCAAACATAAGCATAAATTGATTCATAATCAAGCCCCAGTTTGAAATAGGCATTGTCCATTTCTTTTCAATCTCCATAAGCGAAAGATATACGGTCTTTTTTACAGCATCGTCCGAAGGAAATGAAAGTTTTGATTTCGTGTACTTTCTGATTTTTCCATTCAGGTTCTCAATGAGATTGGTTGTGTAGATTATTTTTCTGATTTCCAGCGGGAATTGGAAGAAAACAGTCAAATCATCCCAGTTGTTTCTCCATGAAAGTATAGCATAAGGATACTTTCCTCCCCATTTCTTTTCCAGATTGTCAAGTTCTGTGGCTGCAACCTCTTTGTTGGGTGCATTATAGATATTCTTCATATCCGCTGTAAACTCTTTCTTATCCTTATAAACGACATATTTACAGGAATTTCTGATCTGATGTACCACACAGACTTGAGTGGATGACTGAGGGAATACACTGCGGATAGTATCCGTAAATCCATTCAGATTGTCGGTACAGGTAATCAGTATATCCTGCACTCCACGGGCTTTTAAGTCGGTCAGGACACCCATCCAGAAAGAAGAGCTTTCCGATTTGCCAACCCACATGCCAAGAACTTCCTTCAGGCCGTTCTGTTTCAGTCCGACGCAAAGGTAAACGGTCTTGTTTATGATCTTGCCGTTATCCCGTACCTTGAAGACAATACCGTCCATCCAGACTATCAGGCAAACAGGATCAAGGGGACGGTTCTGCCACTCCTGGGCAGCCTGATTGACTTTGTTGGTAATGATGGAAATGGCCGATGTAGAGAGCTCTATTTCATAAATCTCACGCATCTCTTCCTCTATGTCAGAAACGCTCATTCCTTTGGCGTATAGGGAGATAACGAGCTTTTCTATAGAAAGTCCACGACTTTCATGTTTGGGCACTGCTATCGGCTCAAACTGGCCGTTACGGTCACGTGGAATAGAAATGACAGACTCTCCATGTTCGGTCTGGATTTTCTTCGGATAACTGCCATTCCGGGAGTTGCCGGTATTGTTCCCTGTCACAGAATTCTTTTCATAGCCCAAATGGGCATCCATTTCGCCTTCAAGCATCTTCTCCAGCACCTGGGCATGCAACTGTTTCAGAAACTTGCTCACATCCGCTTCTGTCTTGAACTGGCTAAGGAACTCCTTGCTTAACACCTCATCGGGCACTACTTGATTCTTTTCTTTCATAATCTTCTTCATTTTGCAAATCTATAAAATAAAAAATACGAGACTCAAACTTGAATCCCGTATTTTCCATTTACACAAAATATTTTATAGTGCCGAATAAAAAACTCGATATTAGCTTTTGACTAAAGTTGATATCGAGTTTTCTATTTTATGAAAATACAATGTGTACTTTATCGGATGCTTACTACCAAAGGTCTATCAAACACAGATTTCACAAGTTCAAATTTTTCAGGATTATTCACCGGATGATAATTGCATCTTGCCTGCAAACAGGTCTAGAAGTGTGAAACAGCGGGGCATAAATGAATGTGGCTGAAGCAATAGCTTTTATTTTGTATTGAAGTTCAACGGTGGACAAGTATCTACTTCAATCTTTATCTTTATTGACTTCTCTGTTTGGGAGCCTTTAGTTATTTAATATGCCATCTAAAACGCATAAAAATGGATGTATCATAATGGTTTGTCATGGCGACTCGAAGTTTTACAGTCATAGCATCAACTTTATCCGCACATTCATCTTCCAGATCGAACAGTTGGCGTTGTTTCTGACGTAATTGCTTTGCTATTTTAGCTTCGTTCTCCTGAAGTTCAAGTTTCAATTTTGCATTTCTTTCTTTACGAATTTGTCTTTTCAAGGCTTCATCTTCCTTGCGAAGAGCAATAACTTCATTCTCTGGTGAGTAAACTTGATCTTCTGCCCAAGCTTGGTACTTATCAATCTCAAAACTAACGTATTCTTCAGATCTGCTATAAACATCATGTTTCAAGTCATACAATTGTTGCTCATATGATTCGGTCAGCTGCTCTTCAACATTGTCTCCAAACCATTTCGATTCATTAATAGCGTTTGCTTCAAACAATTTTTTAAGAAAATCTGGTGAAAGATTCTCTCCATCATCAGTTTTGCTACAGAAAAGAAGATGTTCATGTGAATCTAATTCATTGTAAGCCTTTACTTTATATACGACAGCTACACCTGATTTTCCCTTATACTTTTCCAGCAAAACTTGTCTAGAGGATAAATTGTCTACTTCAAATTCAATACTAGCATCAGGAACAGGGGTCTCTAATGCTCTGCTTATAATATATTCGCCAAGAGGATGCGTTACTCTTAACTGATGAAAATCTCCATGATCTTTGTTTAATATGTAAGTACCGGAAGGTATATTGCTTTTTAGTGATACTGGTAAAACAAAAGTAAGATTTTCATCATCAATGTCAGTAATTAAATCTTTCAAAACACTCTTGGCTAGTCGCCAAAAATGACGATTATAAGAATTTACTCTATCACGATCTTCGCTTTGTCGAATCTTCAGCTTATCAACAACCTCTTCATCAAAATTTTCAAGTAAAGACTTTTTGGTATCTTTAATTCGTTGCTGTATAATCTCTTCCAATTCAGACTGAAGTTGATTAAATGCAGCCTCAATTTCTCTTTCTGTACGACAAGTTTGGTAAATATGATTAAGCTTCTTCTCAAAATCAACTCCAGACTCCAATGAGCCTAAGACTTCGTCACTACTACCAAATACGCCTTCAAAAAGATTAAACTTCTCATTCAGCAATTCATAGACTCTACAGTCTGCGTAATTCAACTGATTTACAAAATTCACTACAACCACATCGAATTTTTGTCCATATCTGTGGCAACGTCCTATTCGCTGTTCTATTCTTTGAGGATTCCACGGCATGTCATAGTTGACAAGAAGTGAGCAGAATTGCAGGTTGATACCTTCAGCACCTGATTCTGTTGCAATCATGATTTCGGCATCTGTCCTAAAATGGTCAACCAATGCTTGTTTTCTATCTATAATTGTTCTTCCTGATATACGTTTAGAACCTGCATATAGAGATAGCCATTTTCGATAGATAGATTTAGAATCATCATCATTGTTTGAGCCATTAAAGCAAACGACTTTTTCTTTGTATCCGTTATTCTGAAGAAAAGATTTTAAATACTCTTGAGTTCTACGACTTTCAGTAAAAATTAAAGCCTTTTTGGGTGCTCCAAGCATCTCATTTTTATGGAATGTCTTTTCTAGAGCAACGAGTAATTGCTTTGCCTTAGTCTCATTTACAATAGACTTTGCCTGTTCCTGATACATACGTAATTCAGCTATCTCCAAATCAATCGCATCAGAAATTGCAGGATTCAGTCCTTCGTTGATTTCGTCTTTCTCTTCATCGAGTGTTACTTCGTAGTCGTTTTCTACCGTTGACATGGCCGATAACAATTCACCAGTAACTTTGTAATGTTCTAGTCTTTCGACAAAACGCTGTAAAGTAAAACTTAACGCATATGCAGAAGAAGACATTATCTTTCTGACAATTAATGACAACATAGGCCTTACCTTCTCAGGAATGCCATATGTTCCTGGCCTTTGAAGGTATTCGCTTATATTTTCATACAATTGTACTTCTTCAGGAGAAGCTTCATATTCTTGTACAAATGCAGTTCTCTTAGTGTAGTTGACATATTCTTTGACCTGTTGACGCAGTGTTCTATGTACAATATGAGACAGTCTACCTTTGAGTTCTCCAAACTTAGCAGAGTCTCTGGTAGTAATCATATTGTATTGCTCATTAAACGAATCAACTGTAGAAAAGAAATGTGGATCTATAATGCTTATTAAGCCATATAGTTCCTTTAGGTTGTTCTGTAATGGCGTTGCAGTTAACAAAATCTTTTTATAATGCTTAAAGGTATTCATCATCGTGTTACCAATGATATTACCTTTTTTGTAGACATTACGCATTTTGTGAGCTTCGTCAAATACGACCAAATCCCAATCAACCAACTGAAGTTCTTCTGAATGCTTTATTGCGAAATTATATGAGCAGATTATGATATGTCTACCATCTTCAAAGAGATTAGTGTCCAACTCCTTAATTTCCTTATAGCTTTCATTTTCGAGAATCACTGATGGTAAGTAAAATTTCTCCATCAATTCCAAATTCCACTGGTTTCTCAGAGATGCAGGAACAACAATAATAATTCGTCTCTTATGTTCTGCCCATAGTTCTGAAAGAATAATGCCAGCTTCAATAGTTTTACCCAAACCAACCTCGTCCGCTAAAATAGCACCTTTACTTAGTGGAGATTTGAATGCAAACAAAGCTGCTTCAACTTGGTGAGGATTCATATCAACTTTAGCTTCAGACAATACGCCAGTAAATCGACTATCGTCACTGGTCGATTTCTTATGCGATAAATCCCATGCATAATAAAGTTGTTGAGCAGGAGTTATACTATTTTTCATCTTACTTCTTTTCTATCTTAATAGAATATTCTGGTGACAATGCATCGAATTGTTCAATCTTTGCACCTCTCCAATACTTCTTGGCAATTTTCAAACAATCCTCTTTGAGTCTTTCGTCAATCATAGGATTTGCTTCTTTACCATAAATATCTCTTATTCTTTCATACGATTTCTGCAAATCCAAGTCGTTTAATGATATTCGAACTATATGGTATTTCTCATTGGGATGCTTTTGCATAAAAGTATTTTGAGATTTATGTAAATAGAATGGAGCAGTACCATCTTTAAGACTATACAATGTTGTTTTAACATCGACATAAATCCTGTCTGTAATATTATGGAAGTCATAATCTCCAATACCTTCTATTGCAGCATACTTATAATCCTTACCTTGGGCCAATAGATATTGCTCATAAATAAGTTCACCAATATATCCAATTGTTTGACGAACTTGCGACTCTTGAGTTTCATCATCAACCTCTTGCATTTCATGAAGAATCTCTAATATCATGTCTTTCTTATCAGCAAGTTCCATCAATTCATCTGCATCAAATGATTCAGCCAACTCTTTAATATTGTCAAGTTTATCTTCATCGACCTTTAAGTTCGCATCATTATCACCTGTATTACTAATTGATTTTTCTGAAGTTTGAACTATCGTAGCGATATCTGTTCCTTTTTCCTCTGCAATTTGCTCAAGTTTTTCCAATTGGTCTACATATAGTCCTTGCAATACAATAAAAGGTTGCTGGAAGAACTCCATATCGGCAATATGTTTCTCTATCATCTTTATTGCAGAGATTTTTTCTGCATTAGGATATTGAACAACTACCAAACCATTAGTGTCATAACCAAATTCCTTGTTATCTATTGCTTTTGAGAAAACCTGTTCCCTATTTTTGAGCATTGTAAAGTTTATACCAATAGGTTTCTTTGATGTTTTAATCAAGATACCTCTAGATTCGGGCATATTCTTCCAAATCTGATATGGTTCTGTTGCAATTTCATTATAATCTCCTTCATGAGCCTTAACAGAAACCTCTAGTTTAGGAGATTTATGTAGTTTATGTTTAGAAAGTAATTCTAATCCTTCATAAGCAAACACGACTTCATTTACAAAGAAATTCTGCACCTTCTTGTCATTCATCAACATATCCAAGAATATTGGCGTCCAAGAATAAATAGATAAGAAACATGATTCTTTATCATATTTTTCAAGAGTAAATGTAGGGCAAATAGAGTCAAGTGACTTATCACGACATTCGACATTACCAGTATACCTTAAGAATACCATGTTAACAATGCCTTCTGGTAGTCTATCGATTATACGTTTTATATTCTTGTAGGCATTATCTCCATAAACGTATATAAGTTCAGCATTCAACAACCAGTTTATTGTTGATTCAGTTTTATCTGGGTCTTCAAAATCAGGAATAGCTATAGCTTCTTCGTTATCACGAATGAGTCTTCTTACAGAAATGTATGATTCACTGTCGGTTCTGATATTCTCAAACAAATTGATAGCATCAACATTCTGTTCCAACCATTTCTGCATTTCGTTGGGAAGCTTTTCTTCGTCATTAAGTAAAGATTGCTCTGCAAATACTTGGGTCTCTGAATCAAAATCAGAAATCTTGAAATACTCATCAAACCCTCTATACTGGTTAGTCTTAATCATTGTCAAAGCCTCGCTAAGACTCTCTTCTTTACCTATTTCAAGATTGTAATAATCAGGCCCATCATTAAGTGAATAGTCAAGACAGAAGCGGAGTTGCTCTATTGTGAGATGTTTATCTTTTATCTCGTCATAGATTTCTTTGCAAGAAACGTTCTCCTTCTTGTCTCCATAAAATTGTTCCTTAAACCACTCTGCATCATTATCTGAAGGAAGACAATCCAGGAATGAATCGATATGTTCATTCTCTTCTTGATAATCACCATTTAAGGCATACAGACTATACTCATGATCATAAGCAATGAAAACACTATCCTTTATTGTCTCTGGAAGTCCTTCATTATTATGTCTGATACAATTAAATATGGTTTTTCTAAATTCATTCTCTTCAGTATCACGTGACACGGCAAATTTAATAATCTGCCAACGAATATCAGAATCTGTAATCTTATGGTCGATAGATATTATAGACAACGAATTGATATAATGTTCCACAACAGCAGAGCTACAATTTCTGATAAGGGGGAATATTAGATTCTTATCTGAAATCTTATCTACAACAGAATTTGCAAAGTCGTCCCGAGTGATATTGAAAGCATTTGTATCTGATGGAATAAGAGTTTGTACCTTTTGAGGTATATAGTAAAATCCAATCTCTAACAAAGCACTTCTCAAATCCGTGTCAAGGTCATTAGTATAGTTTTTCCCACCATTAAGGGCCTGAACTATAAAGCTATTATCATTACCTATAACCCTGTATTTAAGCAAGAATCCATCAGATGATATCTTCGACAAAATAGCCAATGTATCAAAGTCTATAAACTGATTAGGGTCAATCAAGTCGTAGACATATAAGGTATTCATCATGAATGGTGCAGAACTCAACACCTTTTCGTACTTATATGGCACAAAATTATAATCAGAATATGAAGCTTGAAGTTTTTCATATTCTGCTTCAGATAACTTATCGAAGTTTTCTACATTCTGACATGATTCATCTGTAGGTTTACCATCTTTGTCAAGATATAATCTAAGTAATGAACCTGCAACAGATGTTCCACCTGCCTTGTAAGCATTCTGTATATCTCTTAGATATGCATCTGTGTTGTCGCCCCAGCCATCTTCTTGCTTTATATCATCGAAATGATTTACGATCCAATTCCACAGTGCTGTATTGTCGCCTTGTTTGTCAATAAGCCAATCTCGATGTTTAATACATTCAGGTATACTACCTTTGATGCGGAAATTGTCAAACAAAATAGTCCCGTCCAAACGCTCTTCAAACAGTTCAGAGAATGGCAAATAATCACCACGCCAGTTCTGAAGAACAGTGATTCCATTTATAATTTCATCTTCGTAATCAGATTCATTTTCAGCAATCATACAGAGCGTTTGACATACAGCATCTCTGCCCATAGAAGTTTCTCTCAATTCTGCAAGATTTGCTTTTATCTTACCGAAAAGATTTGAATAATCATCTTCATCATATTCCTCACACATAGGTTCTACTATATACTCTTGACCTACAAATATTGGTTGTGTCGTCTGAGCCATATAGTAAACATTAATATCGGACTTCAATTCCCCCCATGAATATAAATTATTCTCATTTGAACGGAATAATTGTATTGTTTCAATATCTGAGATACAATCAAGACAATTGGTATGGAATAGTCTATAATCCTCCTTAGACATACACTTTATCCATGCGGACAATTTTTCCATGTCTGCCATTTGAAGCATCTCAGCAAAACGTAAAACACGAACCTTTTTATCAAAGTGGAAAGAATATTTTTTTCTGCTTTCATTGTCAATCCAATGTAAATCAGTTATACCAATATCTTTCAATAAAACATTCGTTTCCTTTTCTTCCTCACATACTTGTTCAAAAGGTACGTAAGTACCCTCAGATGTATAAGCATATTCCTTCAAGAATGGACGAATAACATCATAGAATGCTTTACGGATCTTCTGTTCATCTTCAGAGTTATCTTCTGGGCGTGACGATATCAAGGACTGATAGATATAATCAAACTTTTCTCTATTTGTAACCAAAAGCGACTTCAATTCATCAACCAAATGTGTATAGGCAAGACGCAATTGATCACAAGTTTTTTCTGTATCGCTTATACGCTGACGGCTATCATCTACCTCTAAAATCTGGCTGTCCAAAATAAAACCAAATCGATATTTTGTTTGTAGAATAGGCAATCCCTTAAAGAAGTTAACCACATTTTTTTCAGCGAATATTGGATTGAAAGCAAAGTGATAATGGAATTTATTCCCTTCTTCTACAAAATCAACAAATAATGAACTAACAGGATGCTGCTCTACTTCTTTACCCATCACATATATATGTTTAAGTGATTTGCCTACATTACGCTCTTGAGCAGCTGTGATGGAAGCAAAAACGCCTAAACGTGCACGAACATTCTCAAGGTTGTTTTCTTCAATGATCGCATCATACTTACCCTTTCCTAAGGGTATAATTAAAGCCGTTCCCTTAGTCAAGAACGATTTATTTCTTGGCGGATCAACTAATTCATTGAATGCCTTAATTGCTCTTTGTGCTTCTTCATTGCTAAATCTTTCTAAATCTTGACCTGGTGCTATTGGATAATAGCTCATAAGAATTTTCGCAAACAGTATATGGTTCTCTACATCGTCTGCTTGAGCAGGAATCCACTCATCATCATTAATAAGCCAAGCATCCAACTGGGACATATTGTGCCAACTAACAAGATATGGTCCTTTTTTGTTATTAATGATGGCATCTTTAAGAAGTTCTTCTGTATTGACGTTATGATTTATATCTGCCAAAAGTGTATAAAGCAACTTGGAACCTTGACCATACTTACCTAGTTTGTCATCATCGTTTAACTTCAAGGATTTACCTTTTGCTAAAAAATTATATAACTGACCATCTCTAGGCTCTTCGCCTTCAGGAAGATCAAAAATATTGAGGTCAGTAAAGAACGGTTCTCCGTTATTTAGTACTATCAAGAACTCTTCATTAGCATAGAAGAATAAAGAATCTGCACTTGCATCATACGCATTCTGCACAAATTCATAGAACAACTGTTCTTTTGCATTATTTGCAAAACTGGCTGCATCTGTTATGAGAGCATCGACTTTTTGTCCCTGCCCACTCATCATATTCAAAAAGTATTCTTTATTCGAACCTACTAGTTCAAGGGTTTCATTACCTTTTGAAATTGATTTTATATATTGTCTGAGGTCTCTTACTTTCATAATTCCTCTACTTTATTTGATGTAAGGGATGATTTGAATGATAAATGTTTTGTTGAGTTCTTCTTGGCCTGGAGTATTGGAATATCTACCTTGACCACCAAAACCCGAACCAGAAATAAACACTTCTCCATTCATTTCTTGAATGGATTTAATTATCCCATTTTGATTCCAAAGATTATATAAGCTCAATGCACGTTCATAGCTACGAATTTCCATTGTGTGCCATACAGCTCTATCCGCTGCTTCATTTGCTTCCTTGGAACCTTTGTTCAAATGTCTGGCTGCTCGTCCTTCTATTATGATTTTGAAAGAAATATTTACAGACTCTTTAAATTTGGACAAAATTTTGTTAACCAACTCTTTTCCCGCTTCTATAAAAATTTCTTCTTTATCAGCCGGGATATTTGCCAAATTAGGTTCAAACATTATATCTGATTTACACTCAAATCTTTGATATTGCTCATTATAATGGAAATACTCACTTACTAATGACTTTTGTGCTTCGTTGAACTCTCGAATCATTCTTGATTGTTCAATGGTGACTTTTATACTACCACCATCACCACCAATAGCCCCTGTCACCTTAATGTAGCCATACCATGCAACAAGACTGGTTATGATAAACACAACCAGAAACCCTGACATTAAATCTGTATAATTCTGCCAGAAATTATGCTCGTCACCTTCGTTTTTAAAATTCAACTTACTCATTTGTTGGTGATTCTATTAAGTTGACTTTCAAGTTTCTGAAGAGTCTCAATTGTTGTGCTGATTTCATTGATGTGAGAAATCAGGTTCTCTATACGTTCTTGTCTTTCTTCTATTACAGCAATGACTTCATCCACCTTTTCATTTGTGTGGACAACATGCTTCATACTATCATTAATGGTCGAAAGCATATTTTCTTGACTCTCATTCATCCTATGAGCATTATTTACGGCATCAATATATGCTTGAGCTGCACTCTCATAGTTGCCCTTAATATTTCGAACATGATCACTGATGTATGCATAACTCCTTTCTAATGCTTCTACATTTGTGACAATTGCTGAACTGAGGGCATTAACTTCGTCAGTAACAGTCTTCTGTAAGTCCGTTACGAATGTAGAAAGAGAATTGCGTAATTCAGCACTTACTTCACGATTCATAGATGTACTGCTTTGAAGCATTTCTTGATTTACTTCAGCATAAGCATCCTTCAAATCAACCATCTGTTGCAAGCTGTTTGTATTTTGTTCCTGAATCTTTTCATATTCAGCATTAAATTGTGCATTCATCTTTTCAGCGAAATCTGAGTTCTGACTAGCCAATTTCTCTGACAAAGCATTATAGTTTTCAACGATAGAAGTCAATTTTTCATCCTGGCTAGAACGTAAATTAGCCAATGCAGAAGTCATTCGAGTACAGAGTGATGTGATTTGTACTGTCACATTGCTAGATACAGACTGTAACTCTGTATTGGTCCCTGCAATCATTTGCTGGACATTAGTCTTTTGCTCTTCAAGCAGACCTTTAGAGAGTGAAGACATTTTATCTGTCAAAGCCTCAAGAGTATCTGCACATTTCTTGAACTGCTCTTCACCGAAATCCTTAATATTCTGTTCAATCTGACCATGCATCTTAGTAAAGATATCATCCATTCTCTTTACAAAGTCATTGATAAATTGCTCAAGAATCTTACTTTGCTGACTAATAGTAGTATTGAGTCGTTCATTATATTCTTCATTTTTGGCACTTTGTTCTACAAGTTGCTGTGAAATCCTTGATAGAGATTTATTTGTTGTAGTTGACAACAGGGTAAGATTATACAAACACTCTTCAGGTGTTTGTAGGTTAATTTTCTTTTCCAATTTCCGGTCTTCATATGAATACCATATCTTACATCCTGCTGTTGCGATAAACGCAGAAATAAGACCTGCGATAGAAGATGTAAAGGCAGGTACCAAATTTCGAATTATGGTATCTATTTCAAGTGAGTCCTGGTTGATGTCGCCTAATGAATTACAGATAGCCGCGAATGTTCCCAAAAGACCTAAAGATGTAAACAGTCCTGGTAAGCTATTCAGCAACTGTCTAGATCTATTCTTATAGTATATAAATCCAAAAATTACAGCTATTACAATACTCACAATAAACACCCCTTTACCTGTTAGTAAAACAGCGAGAAGTTCAGTTAACCATTTGAATTCAATTTCAGTCATGACTTTTATTTATTGTTTCAACTTGTTATTCTTTACTAATTATTATACTGCAGATGATTAATTTTTGCATTAATAGAACTTAGGGTACATGGATAATTGACTATCTATAGTATTTGCTTCTCAAAAACCGCAGCAAAACGTTCCTGCTCACTTTTCGCAATTTCCAATTTCGTAGCTAATGTTCTCCATTCCATAACTGCATTCAGCACCTCAGCGATGATTTGCCCGGCAGTATCTTCCGGAATCATATACTCTTCACAAGAATCCAACAATTCTTTCAAATCCGATTTATTGGTATAGCTGTTAATCAACAGACTCTGATATTCGTTTAAGGTAGGATTCATATCATATGCCGGTGACAGAGTCCATCCCTTGACAGTCAGAAGGAAACCATGATTACGGAAATGATCATCTGTGTTACCAATACAAATGTTGAACGCCACTCTACGATACAGCTCTTTCAGATTATCTTCCACATTGGTACAGTTTTGAATGATAAAATCAACAATATCCAAATAGCCATTGCCTGTATTGGCATTAGCTCCATCATTCAACCCCAAAAGTGTCATGGCTGAAGCAAAGTGTATACGTTTACCATCTTCTCGTCTGTCAAATCGTCTGGAAAGCAAAGTATGATATTTATCATTTGTAGAGATTACTCTTGTTTCCGCTGCATTGATCCCAGTTTTTTTTGCCAAAAGATGCGAAAAATGTTCCCAAAGACCTGCATCATAATCATCCTTACGGGACGGAAACTTTGCTATACAAAGATTCTTGTTTTCATCAAGCACACTTGCTTTTGGACGTGCACCACCAAGAGAAGAGCCTGGCTGCACCAACTGTGCAATCCATCGCATTTCAGGAAGCTGATCCTCTTCTTCGCTTTTCTCTATTTCAGAACTGGCTGCAATCAACTCACGTATGTCTGTCAATGGAGGAATGCGCAAGGTTTCACTTGCATTAATATAGTTTCCATCCATGGATTCTTTGAAACGGAAACCTCCCATACGAGAAAAGTCTTCAATCCCTATAAGATAGTCAAACGAAGAAAGCCTACGCACCGGGCGTTTTTCATCCTTTGCCAGAATCTGCTCCCTGCGATTTATCAATGTACGTCCCCACCTGTCTGGAAGAGCATCCGAAAAGCATCCGAAAATATCCTTGCCGAGAGCCGTGTACTGCTGACCAGGATAATTGTTCAAATCATCACTAAGAAACAGACTACCATAGTCCTTCAACCACTCATTACTATAACAAAATCCATAGCTGTCAGAGCCACGAAGTGATTCGTAACTTAGCTCTCCAACAAGCCTTGGTTCTTTCAGCCAATCGAAATCGGCAAATACATAAAGTTTTTTCATCGCTTATTCT